>Ga0209490_10000033_pt1 | contig 156890 bp, 118 predicted proteins | sample MAT06_FD_187209 | JGI IMG/M metagenome (GOLD analysis project Ga0209490, IMG submission 187209) | Freshwater microbial communities from Lake Fryxell liftoff mats and glacier meltwater in Antarctica - MAT-06 (SPAdes) (version 2) | ecosystem: Environmental > Aquatic > Freshwater > Ice > Liftoff...
AATGAATTTTACATGTATGGAAAATATGTGCATTGTCTTGGGAGGATACTTCAATCAATCGAAGATATTTTGGAATGCTAAAGGAGCTCACAACGTTCTAGGTTCACTGGGAATAATATTAAAAAAGGAGATTTTCACGAATATCTCATTGTCCAATTTGTGGGGCAAAGTCAATCAGAAAATGTCATCGTAGCATAATTCAATTATTGGTTCTTAACGAGATGTCGTTATGAGTGATCTAAACCTTTTCCTTACCTTGTAAACCATATACGCAGCAATCAAAATAATATGTCCTTACACGGCCTCGATTAGATAATATTCTTTAAAAATGATAGGATATGAATGTGTGAGGGCAAATCAAGTACCTGAATTTTATTCAGCGATGACGAATGAACCAACTGAATCTGCGGTAAATTCAATTCTTTCCACATATAATGGCATTTACATCCGTGCAACTTTTTTCAAGTTTTTCGTTCAGTTTCTCATAATCCTTTCTATAATAATCTATCTGGTCTAGGAATTTTTCCTGATTCCTTTTAAAGTTATTGATTTGAACACGACAGTTTTTTAAATCCAAAAGAACATCTATAAATTTCATATCATTTTCAAAATTAAGAATCTGATTAATTTGATCCAGACAGAAATTGGAACAATTCCCCAAATCCATCCGTCCTGAACTTACTAGGTCTCGAAAATCTGACAAAAATTTCTGACAAAATATCCGACAAAAATCTTCCTTTGGATTTTCCTCAAATTCAACGGTAATCTTGCCTTGAAGAGTTGATACCTTATCTGCACATTTGTTCATTCTATTCGATACTCTAACTCCAACATCTCTAGATTCTTCCATTCTCAAAGAATTCAATCTGCGCAATTCCTGAATCAACTTATTTGAACCATCTAAAACATTGTAGCATTCCCTGTATACTTCTGAGGCATCTTGACCTTCAGTAGAAAGATTCAATAGAGCCAAAGCGTACTCCTGAGTACTTATATTTAATAATCTTGGAATGGCTCCAAATCTCGTATAATAAAACGGTGCATCATCAAACGAATACATTCTTTACATAACGTAGTATTCGCAATACGATTTCCATTGATCACCAAATTCCTTCTGAGATTCCTCCAGTCGATCCCGAAAAAACTTCAGAATATTTAGATTCTTGTTCAAATCTTCCTTCGCTTTTTCCGTTCTATGCTTCTTCAATTCGAAATTGACAAGGACCAATGATCCTAAAAATGCGAGTCCGCTGCCTAAAAGGGTTTCGATAAAGTCTTTCAAAATTTTATTTTTTAACTACTCTAAAATCGGGCTAACAATTATTGATCTCATCAAAGCAGTAAAGAAAAGACCCAAAATTGGGATTCTAATTCAATTATATAAAGACATAAATAATCTACATTGAATTCGTTCAGCAACCTATCCCAATTTGCTTATCACTGCCTTCAATTAAATATCGGTTCCCGCCCCTACCCCCGTATCCGCGGATCAATCACTCCATAAAGAATATCTACTAGCACGTTGATCAATACAAAAGTGAATGATATAAAAATGACTCCTCCCATCACTACGGGTAAGTCTTGTTTCTCAATCGCAGTAAACATCTCTTGACCAAGGCCCTTCCAGCCAAATACAAATTCAACAAATACTGCTCCTGCCAAAAGTGAAGCAAACCATCCGGATACTGCCGTCAATACGGGATTAATGGCGTTGCGCAACGCATGACGAAATACTACGTTGAATTCCGATAGTCCCTTGGCCCGAGCCGTTCTGATAAAATCCTGATTCAATACATCCAACATAGAACTGCGTGTGAGCTGCACAATTACTGCCAGTGGACGAATCATTAATGTGATTACTGGTAATACGAGATGCGATAATGCCAACTTTCTTCCTTCCCATGGATCCACTTCATAAAGACTTCCTGTCAAAGGCAATCCGGTACCTGGAAGCGTAAAGCCATAGTGCAGAACGGCCAACTTTAGTCCGAAAAAATACTCGATCAAAATTCCAGCAAACCATGAAATAACGATCAATGAAATGGCCTGTGTAACTACTCTACGCGGCCGGCCTAATATTGCGAATACGATTAAAGCCAACAATCCAACAACTACAAACAGCGGCAAAGTGATAGTCTCGAACCAAAGCACTGCTCCCACCCATCCAATTAAAATGGCCATAAAAAAAGATGGGCCCGACATGCCCAAAGCGGATACAACTAATATAAATCGATCAAATGCGCTGTCCCTTTTTATGGCGGCAATGACTCCAAGAAAAAGTCCGATAATCAATGCAAGCACAATGGACAATATAGCAAGAACGAAGGTGCCGGGTATTACCTCAGAAAGTATTTCACTCACACTTTTATCTGAAAAATAAGAGCGCTTTAAATAGGGCTTCTTGATGCATAAACTCTTTTGATCTGACAAATTCAGTATCGTTCTTCCTTCGTATTCGGCGGGATCAAAGTAAATCCTGCTTTCCGGATTTTTGCTATGAATAGAAAGCGGCGACAAATCATTCAGATAAATAATGTATCGGTTACCCACAGAAATATCTAAATCGTACTTTCTTCGAATATCCTGAATGACTTCTATACTGGCGTTTTCACCTGCTATTTCTCTAGCCGGATCGCCAGGAGCCATGTTGAAAAGAAAAAAAACAAACGTAATGGCTCCCAGTAGTACTAGAAAACCATAAGCCGCCTTTTTCAAAAAATACAGTCCCACCCTTAAGGCTTAAATCCTTGTGGAAGGGCTTGATCAAATTCGGGCAAATCTCCGGCACTCCATTTATTCACTACCGTAGCCTTTTCAAAGTACATGATGCCCGGATTATTGCGAATCATTGTCTGCAGCACTTTCATGTCGCCTTGCAAGAATGGAAACGCACACTGGTTGTCATGACGAAACTCTTCTATCGTTTCCCAATCCGCGGAGGTGATACCATAAAATGGAATTCCCTTTTCCTCGGCTTTCTTGGCAAAGGCATTCACTTCTGCAATGTGACTAACATCTATACCATCGGAAATTCCTTTTTCATCGGGTTTAATGTTCCACGTAATCATCAAAAACACTTTTTCCATGTTAAAAAAGTCTTCACGAATATCATTCCCATCAGCATCATAAACAGAGAAGTCCATGATCTTTGGTTCATATCCATCTTTAACAGTAATAGTTCTCGTCTTTGTAGGATTGATAACCCATGTTGTATCCATCCATATTTTCTTTTCTAGATAATCTTTGTCATTCTCCTCTTTCACTTCACCTGTGTTGCTGTTGGTCAATGTATACACTACCATTTTTTGCGGAGGCTCCAGGCCCAACTCTTGCGCTGATTTCATGTTTTCCAAGATATTCTGACCGATTGCATAAGCCCGAAAATCTTTGATCGGCTGATGTTCTAGAGTCCAGTATTGCGTGAAGGAAGACAAAACAAGAATTCCCAAGGCCATAAGCCAAACGTTCTTTTTGGTGATCCATTTGATACCTACTCCAATGGCAAAAGCTATGGCCACAAAAGTTACAGGGAAATACCAGCCCAACATATAAAAACAGAATCCGGCCGTAAACAAAATAGAGGCGATACCAATAGCTAGATCCTCTTTGCCGTTGTTCAACTTTTGTCTGTTCATCCATGCTCCAATCAAGAAGGGAATGATAAACACGAGCAATATCATGTCTTTTGTAAAGGACTGCCACGGAGTGAATTTGATAGCATCACCAAAGCAGCCGCATTCGGTTACGCAATCAGGGTTATCGATGTAGTATTTGCCTGCCTCATCAGCAAATATTTTAAGAGAATTGGGTTCACATGTTGCAGTGTAATAGGTAAGCCATCCAAAGAAAACACACAATGCAAACAACATTGTTGAAGTGAATTTGGGCCAGGTACCGAGCAGTGCAGCAACTCCCAACAAGACTTCACCTATTGCAATAAAAATGGAAAACTCCAGGGCGTATGGTTCGAGTGACGTAAAATCGAGCGCTTTGAAGCTGAAATACTCCAACAGTTTATATGAAAATCCAATCGCATCATTCACTTTAATTAGACCAGAAATGATGAAAATGGATCCAACGAAAATCCTGCAAATCATGAGAAAGATGTTCATACTCTTATTTCTTTGTGTTTGTTTGGTTACAAATATGCATTCACCTATGTTCAATGAAATGTGAATTCACTTTTCATTCACTATACATTTGTTCTTCGTCCATTTTAATCAAAGCGAAAGCGGCGTAATTGACAATGTCTCTGTACCCACTCTCCACTCCTTCACTTACAAGGGTCTTCCCTTTATTGTCTTCGATCTGCTTTATGCGCAAAAGTTTCATGAGAATAAGATCCGTAAAAGATGAAATTCGCATATCTCTCCACGCTTCTCCGTAATCATGATTTTTTGCGAGCATCAGGTCTTTTGTCGCTTTCAATTCCGAATCATATAGCACTGTGGCTTCATCGATTGGAAGTTCCATGCGATTATCACCAATAAGTCTAATCTGCACAAGGGCCATAATAGAGTAATTGAGTATTCCGATAAATTCATCTCGCTCGCCCTCCCCTACTTTGTTTTCGCCCGTTTCCGCGAGGGTGCGAATGCGCTGTGCTTTTATGAATATTTGGTCCGTTAGACTACTCGTTCTGAGCACTCGCCACGCACTGCCATAGTCCTTCATTTTCTTCAAAAAGAGGGACCGACAGACAGATGTTGCCCTGTCATATTGCGATGAAGTTTTTTCTATTGCTGTCACTAACATAATTTCAGGCAAATTTGCAGCCTCCGGAGCTTATTCCGCCAACACTTTTTCAATTGATTCCAACGAAGCCATTAACAACAATTAAAACCCTCAATTTCAGAGGTAAGCTATTTTCACTGGAAAGTCCCGTGGTAATGGGAATCCTAAATATCACCGAAGATTCATTTTACGAAGCAAGTCGAGTCAATTCTGTGCAAAGTGCAATTGACAAAGCTGGTCAGATGCTCACAGAAGGTGCTAGAATCTTGGATATTGGGGCCCAAAGTACACGTCCGGGAGCATCTCTATTGGATGAAAACAAAGAAACAGAGAGTCTTGGGAATGTTGTAATCGAACTTAGAAAGGTATTTCCAGAAGCGATCTTGTCGGTAGATACATTTTATGGATCAGTTGCAAGACAAGCTATCCTTTCCGGAGCTGACATGATTAACGACATTTCTGCTTCGACATTGGATCCGAAAATGATTGAAGTGATCGCCGAATTCAAAGTCCCCTATGTTTTGATGCACATGCAGGGACAACCATCCGACATGCATCATAATCCGAGATATGAGCACATCGTTTCAGAGATCATACTGTTTTTATCAAGACATATTAATGAGCTTTCGTTGAGAGGAATAAAGGATATCGTGATTGATCCCGGATTTGGATTTGGAAAGAATTTTGAGCAAAACAAGATTTTATTCCAGTCGTTATCCGCTTTCCATGTGCTCGATCGGCCACTCCTCGTAGGGATTTCGAGAAAAAAAATGATTCAGCACATTATCTCTGCTCCTACCAACGAATCTCTCAATGGTACCACAGCGGCACATGTGATTGCACTTCAGCGGGGTGCCAATATATTGAGGGTCCACGATGTAAAGGCCGCAAAAGAGGCTATTCAAATATTTCTCGCATTAGGATAAATTATGTTGGAATCCCAGAAAATTTTTGCAACAAAAAAGACCGCCGAAGCGGTCTATGTCAAGAGGGTGTTTTTTATCTAAACCGGATTACTTCGCGGCTTCTTCAACTTTCACTTCATCATATGCTGCGCATGTTGCATGCGACGAACTGCACGATTGAAGCAATACACCAACAGTGAGAAGTCCTAGAAAAACAATAATTAAACGCTGTAATACGGCATGCTGCCGGTTTGTGGTTGATTCCATGTGAATTTGTTTAAAGTAAGATTAGTCCGAATGGTTAGTTCATCCATTTGAACGCCCCCTTACCCAAAAAGGTTTCAAAAATTTCCTAAAAAGATTACAACAATAACGATTTTTCAATAAAAAATTGCTCCGCAAGCAGATCAATTCGTTTTTATTAATGGAAAGCTAGAGATCTCCTGTGGACTTACGGTTTGGCCAGTAACCAGACCGAAACAATAGAAATAAGCCAGATTGTGATCTTTTTCCAAGTGATCGGGGGGATTTTTGAAATATATTCCATGGCTCCTAGGTTTAAGTGAATCTGATTCTCCTTGCAAGGGGAGTACTATAATTGCTTAACAGGTTATGAATCAATTGAACGGAAAGAACCTCCAGTAGTTTCGATAATTATACCTATATCAATTTCTGATAGACGTATGTATTTTTTTGTTCGATGAACACTTCATTATTCTGCTCTGCTTTAGTTATAAAGATTTGGTTTTCAAATCTGAGGAGAGGTTTCTAACTGCCAGAATCTGAATTCGTTCGAAATATTCTACTCATTCATTCCGAGAAAACTAGCCCCTTAATACCAATTCTGCCTTTTAAAGAGTCCTAACTATTTTATCCCAGAATCCGCATTGGAAGTCGCGATAAAGCTCTAAACCCCAAAGGTAGCGAGTGCTCTCGCCAGATTTTTATTTGATGGTGTATATTCATACATCAAGAATAAAAATCGAGAAAGTGCTTGATATCAAAGGGGGTTAGCGCTGTAATAGATTTCCATTGCGGATTCTGGGTTTATAAGCATGAAGTGGTAAATGCCTTGAGAGTAACTGTTATAGGCCAATGAAGTGAAATAGTATTGGACTATTACAGATACATAAACCCAAATCAAGCGATAGAAAAATTGCACCCTAATTTTGCCGTTGAATGCAGCGATTCTATCGCTTAGATTTGAGAATCCCGCAAGCATTCTACAAAAATTGCCCTAATGCGGAATGCGGGATAAACGGTATAAGTCGGAGAAATCCATTTGGAGGAGTAACAATCAAACCCAGATTTTGCAGTTGAAATTGCCGTGAAGCGCCAGTCATTAAAGACTTTCAGTGATGTAATAGATTCAAATTACAAAAGCTGAGTTAACAGATCCTTTCCCACGGTCTAATTCCTTATTCGTGGAGTAACAATTCCCTGACTTCATCGTCCCTTGTATGTCCGTTCATTGAAATAATAGATTTTCGATCTACATTTATATTATTGATTTATAGCCATTTGTGATGAATTTGATTAATTTTAACAAATTATTTTAGTACTCTGTATTGCATAGTTCAATCTTTTGACCACATCTTTGCATCGTTATTTATTAGGTCAAACCATTTACTTGATTAAACACTCAACCCATGAAAACAAGACACATCCCCAATCCGCTCACCATCTCTTTGAGAGTAGTTGGTGTGGCAGCCATCCTAATGCTTGCCGCAGCGGGAGCTTTTGCGAAAGAACCCCCAAGCGTTATGACAGAATTCTCAAAAATTATATCTACCGCAGTAGAATATCCCGAGTTCTTGAAATCTTCTGGTGAAAACCAATCTCACTACGCCGATATTAAAGCGAGCTGCGATGAGAATGGTAAACTCACGGTAATTGAAGTAAAAAGCAACTCAACTCTATTGAGTCATTACATAAAAGAAAAACTTGATGGAAAAAATGTCGAAATAGACACATCTTTGATCGGAAAGGAACTTTCCTTCAAAATGAAATTCCGTCTTGTGTAAGGTGAATTCCAATACAAACGAATAAAACGATGCAACATGGATATCGAAAATGCAAAAGCGCAGATGAGAAAGGGGGTACTGGAGTTTTGTATTCTCTCGGTTTTAGCTCGAGGGGAAGCTTATCCTTCCGACATAATAGCAGAGCTGAAGAAAGGAAAACTGATCGTGGTGGAAGGAACTCTATATCCTCTTCTCACCCGACTCAAGAACGACGGATTACTGAACTACCGTTGGGAAGAGAGCACGCAAGGTCCACCCAGAAAATACTATCGGCTCACAGAGACCGGACAGATTTTTTTGAATGAACTTAAGACAACTTGGGATGAACTCGCAAGTGCCGTTAACCAAACCACAAAATCCAACTAAGTCATGAATAAAACCATCACCATCAACCTCGGCGGGGTTGTATTCAATATTGAAGAAGATGCTTTCAATGAATTGAAAGATTATCTGGAACGCCTGAAAAGTAGATTCACTAGCGATGAAGGAAGCGAAGAAATTACCGCTGATATCGAAGCTCGAATGGCAGAACTGCTCAAAGAAAAACTGAATGAAAATAAAACTGCACTTACACTTAGTGATATTGATTCAGTGATCACCATCATGGGTAACCCTGAAGACTATGGCGATTTTTCTGAGCCCAAGTCCAAGTCGAATCCCCATACCAATTTTGAAGAAGGCAACATGCGCAGTAAAAACCGAAAGCTTTATCGCGATGAAGACGATGCAGTGATTGGGGGTGTATGCTCCGGTCTGAGTCATTTCCTCGGCTGGGATCCTTCCATTGCTCGAATCGTACTTGTACTTGCCGTTATTTTCGGTGGCACAGGTATACTCCTATACATCATCCTGTGGGCTGTAGTTCCTGCTGCTAAAACCAGAGCAGAGAAATTGCAGATGAAAGGAGAGCCTGTAACCGTAGAGAACATCTCCAAAATGGTGAAAGATGAAATGGATAAATTCGAATCCAACGTCTCTGGCAAGAGCAAAAAATTTGGTGCTGAGTTTTCCGGAAAAGCCAGAGAGTTTGGTCAAAATACAGGCCGTGTATTCGAGGTAATAATTGGTGGTTTACTTACCATCATCGCCCTAGGTATGCTCATTTCGATCACCGGTGGACTCGTAGGATTAAATATTGGCGGTCCATTTGCGTCCGACAATTTCTCTCTTTCATATGCCGATAAATTGCTGTTCAATGGCGATGGTTCACTTACTTGGCTTGTTGTGTCGGGATCAATAATGGTTATCGCTCCAGTATTCCTCCTCATTTACGCAGGTATCAAACTTCTCCTCGGTATAAAAACCAAAATCCCGGGTCTTGGTTGGTCGCTGCTGGTTCTTTTCTTGCTCGGTTTGTCGGCTAGTATCTTTTTAGGGCTAAATGTTGGTAAGAATTTCGCCAAAAATGCGGATAATACAACCACTCAAGAAATTAATATCACTTCTGATACACTGCACGTGGGAGTTCTCGATAACCCTCATTTCTTATTCGATATCGAATCTGAAGATCGTGAGTTCTTTGAGTTGATCAAGGAAACTGAAAACACCAGAATTTATGGCGAACCTATTTACCTCCATTTTGAATCGACCGATGAGGAAAACTACTCGGTAATTTTTGAAAAGACATCAAATGGTTCATCGACAACCGATGCTTTTCAGCTAATCGAAAAAACCGAGTATAACTATAACATACAGGGTGATTCCATAAATTTTGATACCTACTTCTCAACTCCACTTAGTGATCCCTATAGATGTCAGGAAATAAGAATCACTGTGACGGTGCCCCGAGGAAAGTGGATTTCTTTTGGCAATGGCCTGCAAAGAATTTACTGGAGAGATAGCAACATTGGTAAAATCAGACAAATGGGTGAAGCCGATTGGATGGAGAAAGATTCGATCTATCGCCCGAATCGCAAACAAAACAATAGCTCAGCGATCTAATATAAAGGGAACCTTTAAAAACCTCTTTCACGTTTCGACCAAATTATAAAACAGAGCCAATCACATGAATTCATTCGGGCCGTTTCCCGCGATTCAACCTGAGGAAACGGTACATTATACCACTCTAATGGGGATTCTGGGTTAAATAGTCCTAGCTATTTTATAAGCATGAAGTGGTAAATGCCGTCAAAGTATCCGTTGTAGGCCTATGTAGTGAAACGAAATTGGACTAAACATAAATCCAAACGGTATAAATTTTCAAAAAAGCGGCCAAGTGCCGCTTTTTTTTGACTGAAAATTGTTGTGCAACTTAACCATTCGCAACACTGTCAATACAAAGATGCCACTTGCCCATTCCTGCAGATATACGGGATTGCGCTTATAACTCAAATTGTGGCTATTTTAGAGACGTGAATAGTACCATACTCATTGCAATTTATCTTGTCTGTCTTTCGCATTGTGCATTTGGACAGTCATCCTTTCATTTTATTGAAAACAGAGGTCAATGGCCCAATAAAGTGAGCCATACCGTAGGAGCTCAAAACGCCAAAGTTTTTATAGAAAACGAAGGTCTGACTTATCACCTCTACGATCTTTCCGGAATATCAGCCGCTCATAATGGCGACAAAACTTCCAAAATGAAAGTAAAGGGACACGTTTACAGAGTTCTATTTAATGGTTGTAATAAAGAAGCATATACTACAGCACACGGAATTCAAAAAACGCATTACAACTATTTCTTGGGCAATGATGAATCTACATGGGCAGGATCTTGCAGGGCATACTCCGACATTACTAGAACAAATTTGTACGAGAACATTGATCTACACTTTTATCAAAATGACTTCTTTCTCAAATACGATTTTATTCTAAAACCCGGAGCCGACCCATCGCTCATAAGTATGACTTATACCGACGTTGAAAAGATAAGTCTTGAAAATGGCCGCCTTTCGGTGAAACTAAGTATGGGAGAGGTATGGGAACAAAAACCTATAGCTTGGCAAATAAAAAATGGAACTAAAAATCTAGTCGAATGCGATTATGTTCTCATTGGTCAAACCCTTTCATTTAAGTTTCCAAAAGGATATGATGCGTCCTTAGCTTTATACATTGACCCTGAACTCATTTTTTCTACTTATAGTGGTTCATTTTCCGACAATTTCGGATACACGGCTACTTACGATGGAGAAGGATATCTGTATAGCGGCAGTTCTGCCTTTGGCAACGATTATCCGGTGACAAGCGGAGCATATCAGCAAACATGGGCAGGTGGAGATGGGCAGGGCAATCTTCCTGGCATAGACATGGCACTTTCGAAATATGATGTGACAGGAACCTACATGATTTGGAGTTCTTATTTGGGAGGGACACACGATGAACTTCCACATTCTCTGATTTGCGATGCAGACAATACTCTTTATGTATATGGAACTACAAGTTCGCCCGACTTTCCTGTCACAAATAGCGCATTTGACAACACATGGAACGGTGGAAACATATTTGCCCCCTCGGGTGTTGGAGCAGACTATGTGAACGGTTCAGATATTGTGGTTACTCATTTTAATGCCAATGGTTCCGATTTATTGGGATCAACTTTCATAGGTGGATCCGGTAATGATGGTGTAAATACTGCAACCAATCTGAAATTCAATTATGCGGATGAATTCAGAGGAGAAATAGACATAGATTTGGATGGAAACGTAATCATTGCCACATGTACGTATTCGACAGACTTTCCAATGGTCGATGCTCTCCAATCGTCACTCAGTGGAGCTCAGGAATCGTGTTTGCTCAAATTAACACCCGACTTAACTGATATCCTTTGGAGCACCTACATTGGTGGTACACTCGACGACTCAGGTTACTCTGTTGCCTTTGACACAAGCAACAATATTTATTTCTGCGGAGGAACTAAAAGCACAAATTTCCCTGGCACTTCCGGTGGTTTGCAGACAAATTATGGCGGTGGCACTGCCGACGGCTGGGTCCTTCTCATAGCAGAAGATGGATCTTCGATTATTGCCGGAACTTATTTCGGAAGTAATCAATATGATCAAATATATTTCGTAGAAACAGACGATGAAGACTTCGTGCATGTGTATGGACAGACCATGGCTGACGACGACTTTTTTGTTCTGAATGCTCTCTACAACGAACCAAATAGCGGAATGCTGGTAAGTAAATTCAACAGCAATTTGAATCAGATTATTTGGAGCACTGTCTTTGGAACCGGTGAAGGAGAACCCAACCTCTCGCCTACCGCTTTTCTGGTAGATGTTTGTGGAAAGATTTACATCTCCGGTTGGGGTGGTACAACCAATACCAGTTCCAATCCAAATACAGATAACTTAATTGGAATGGAAACTACCACAGGTGCATATCAAACAACAACCAATGGAAGCGATTTTTACTTCATGGTGTTAGAAGCCGATGCGAGCGCTCTTGTATATGCCTCTTTCTTTGGAGGCGGCACCAGTGCTGAACACGTAGATGGAGGAACAAGTCGATTTGACCGCAAAGGAATTATGTACCAAAGTGTATGTGCAGGATGTGGAAGTAATGACGACTTCCCTATTTTTCCTGCCGATGCTTGGAGCCCTACCAACAATAGTAGCAACTGCAACAATGGAGTCTTCAAGTTCGATTTTGAATTGCCACTCACAGCAGCAGACTTTTTGGTGCCTCCTGTCGCTTGTTTGAACGGCCCTGTTTTCTTTGAAAATACCAGTTCTAATGGCCTTACTTTCTTTTGGGATTTTGGGGATGACACTACAAGCAACATTCCCGAACCGTTTCATCAGTATACGGAAACGGGACAATTCATTATCATGTTAGTAGTCAACAATCCGGGTACTTGCAATTTCACCGACACCTTGTATAAAGAAATAGAAATTGTACTTCCCATCGTTAGCACACTTCAAAGTGCCCAACTGTGCAGTGACAATGTGCAACAAATTGGTCCAAGTGATCCCAATGTAAACTACAATTATTCATGGACACCGGACTTATACTTGTCAGATGTGAACGACCCCAATCCAACGTTTACTCCAGGTGTTTCCACAGACTATATATGTTTAGTTGAACATGGCGGATGTGTAGATACTCTTTTTCAATCTGTAATAGTTACAGTTTTAGATCTAAATATTTCTGATGACACCACTCTTTGCGATGCATCTGAAGTAAATCTCGATGCTATTTACTCCCCATTAAATGGCGATTTAATCTGGAGTGATTTACCTGATTTTTCCAACATCCTAAACGACGGTCCAACTGATCCCGACATTATAGTATTTGTTGATGAACCTTCTACATACTACGCTCAACTTACATTTAATGGATGTACCGTTGAAGAAGAAGTCGTTATAAATCTTGTTGCGTTTCAAACCATGATAGGAGGAGATTTCGCAGCATGCGAGGGTGATACCGTTGTGATTTTTGTGCTTGAACCCAATCCTGAATTTACTTATCAATGGGCTCCGGCTAATCTGATTGTAAGCGGGCAAAATACGGCCCAAGTAGAAGTACTTGTAAATGGTCAAACAGTAATTGAAGTAACAAGCATAACACCATTTAACTGCTCATTTACAGATGAAGTAGAAATATCGATTTCAACCCTTGATGGATCAAGTGTATCCGCTAGTGCCAGTCCGAGTGTGATCTTAGATGGCATGACCATTCAACTCAACGCAGAGCCCAATGGATTCGAATATACCTGGTCGCCCTCTTCGGGATTAAGCAGCCCCTTTGTTCAAAATCCGACCGCCTCTCCATCCCAGACCACGACTTATTGCGTTAGTGTGAGTGATGATGAATGTAGCTATTCAGATTGTGTAACAGTTCGAGTGGAGGACTTTGTTTGCGGACCGCCTGCGATTTATATACCCAATGCATTTACTCCAAATGCCGACAATCAAAATGAAAAGCTATATGTGAGAGGCAATTTTATCACTGAATTGTACTTTGTTGTTTACGATCGGTGGGGAGAAAAAGTGTTTGAAACAAAAGACATAGCAAAAGGTTGGGACGGTACTTTTAGAGGTAAAGTTGTAGACCCGGATGTATATGTGTATTACCTCGAAGCCACGTGCGACGGAGGCCAACAGTATTTTGATAAGGGAAACATAACAGTGATAAGATAAGAGCGCATGAAGAAAATCATGTATATCACTCTTTCCCTTTTTTTCACACTGAATGTATGTGCTCAAGACATCCATTTTTCTCAATTTGGTGATGCACCATTCAATCTGAATCCTGGACTTACTGGTATGTTTGATGCAGACATTCGGATCATCGGAAATCAACGAACACAGTGGAGAAGTGTAACCCTTCCGTACAGCACTTTTGCTATTCATGGAGATGGCAGGGGTTTGATTAAAAAATTCAAGAACCTTTCAATAGGTGCCGGTTTCTCTCATGACAAAGCGGGAGACTCAAGACTTAAAACAACAGCGATAAATTTGAGCGGCGCTTTTGCCAAAGAACTTACAAATGCTCCGGAACATATATTCTCGGCCGGTTTAGGTCTTTCATTTCACTTTGTAGGAATAGACTACAGCGATCTTCGATATGACAATCAGTGGTCTGGAATATTCTTTGATCCCGGTATTAATTCCAACGAAAACTTTCAGCGAGATTCCAGATTTTATCCGGATTTGTCATTGGGATTGGCACATGAATACTCTTCTCCGGAAGGTTGGAAAGCAACATCTGGTATTGGTTTATACAACCTAATGACTCCACAGCAGAGTTTCTTTGATATAACAACGGTTCGACTAGATCCAAGAATCAATTTTAGTTCAGCATTCAACATCCCACTATCTGCCGAATGGGATATTCAACCTTCAACACTTCTTTCTATTCAGGGTAAATACAAAGAGTGGAACATCGGCAGTCTTGCAAACTACGTGGTTATGAATGAAAGATCCATATACCGTTCTGTCTATGGAGGTCTCTTTTTTCGGACGAAAGATGCGGGATATATTGTAGCCGGCATGAGGTATGATGACTGGAAAGTGGGACTGAGTTACGATATAAACACAAGTAATCTCAAACCCGCAAGCAATGGCCGCGGTGGACTTGAAATAGCCGTTGTTTACCTCATCAATTTGGCCAATGATGATTTACTATTGAAAAAATACTGTCCCGACTTTTTCTAATTTAGGCATACCAGTTAGTACCGTTTTGGCGCCAGGCGAAAAGAAGGATTCCGAAGAACTAGACTATCTGCCAGCACCGAACTTGAGGTGAAGTCCAAAACGTCATTTAACCCAGAATCCGCTTTGGAAATCTATTACATCGCTAACCCCCTTTGATATCAAGCACTTTCTATCTTTTCGGTTTTACCCATTCTGAATATCAAATAGTCCATGCCGCATTGCGCATTGGAAGTTTTTTTTGGGTAATGCGCTGCAGCTTCTTGAATGCACGAAATGGTAAATGCCGCCAAAGTAGCTGTTATAGTCCAATGGAGTGAACCGGTATTGTGACTATAGCAGATACCTATACGGTATTATTAAATGTTGTGGCGTTTTATACAATGACCACTAACTGCGGGATTATTAAAGCTCTGCCTAATCTTACCCAAGCAAAGCATTCTTAATCTATTTTTGCCCAATGCTTATCTACCTTGTGCTTATCATTCTTGGGATCATCAATATCCTGTATCTACCTACGAAATTTTTCGGTGAACATTTGCCTACTTTCTTCACCACATTTTATGAAAGTGCTAAAGAAAATTGGGCTCTCTTAATATTTCTCGAGTTCGTAATGATGGTCTCTCTCTTTTTCGATATCATTACGCGATATGATAAAATCAAAATGCCTTGGAGGACAATTCAATTGATACTCACAGCCATATTTATGGGCGCTTTTATCCTGAAATTTTTTATGGGATATACTGAACTATACATCGATGGGAAGATCGAGTAAATTGTAAAACTGTATTCAATGATGCATTTCGTCATTGAAAAGTCTCTCCAGTTTATATCAATTCTGCTTATAAAATCATCCCCCAGCAATGCACATTGGAATTATCTTCAGCGTGATTCGCTGCGTGATCTTGCATACATGAATTGGTAAATGCCCATAGCGTAGCTTTTATAGGCCAATAGGGTGAAACGAAATTGAACTACTACGAATACCTAAACGATATACCTAGAACCCAGAATCCGAATTGAAAAGCAAAAAAAAAGGCCTCAATAATGAGGCCTTTCAAGTGCTTTCTTTCAGTGTCTAACGGAACACAAATATCTGTCCCGTGTATTCTTTGTACGTGGCGTCAAAAATGGAGCGCAGTTCAAGGAAATAAATGTAGACTTCGTCCTGAACAAAATATTCACCCCCGAGGTGGCTTCCATCCCAAGGTTTATTGATGTCCATAGATTCAAAAACCTTCTCGCCCCAACGATTGAATATTCTCAGAGTGTAGTAATCCGGATCTATTGCAGTTCCTTGAGGAATGAAGATATCATTTACACCATCACCATTCGGCGAGAACGAATTTGGAATATACACACCAAACGGATCTGCCTCGAAGTGAGCAATGATCACATCGGCGTTCTGCACTACAAAAGTGACTTGCTTATCCAAGTTATTTGGACTTGGCGTATTATTTTCTGCCTCCCATTTCACAAAGTTCCAATAAGGATTTGGAGTTGCTGTAAATGGCATCACTTCACCCACTGCTACTTCTACCGAAGCAGAATAATCTGTACTCATTCCGTCTCCGAAAGTCACCACACCTGAATATGGAGGGTCCACCATCACAGTGATTGTCCTGTGCTCATATACATTGTACACGGCTATGAGTGTGTCATTAGCTCCAAGAATAAAGCTGATGCTTGTGTTGAACTCATCTGGTGTGAGAATATTATTGTTCAACTGCCAATGTAAAAACTCACTCCACATGTCAGATGGAATAGTAGAAAAATTGTAGTTCACATCTCCGGCAAAAGTCTCGCACATAGGCACTACTAATGCCACACCGTTCATGGTGATAGTGCCTGCTCCGGCTGGTTGCACTTCTACACAAAGAGTGAAGTGTGGCAACTCATTGAATATCGCAATAATGGTATCGCTCAGACATGACTGGAAATTCACCTCCATCAAATCCTCGTTTGGATTGAGTGAAGTATTCAATGTTTCCCAGTGATCAAATTCAAACCATTCATTTTCTGTAACCGACAACATGTGGCTAGATCCCAAATCAACAGTGTTGGTGAATGGGTACAAAACCTGCTCAGTACCATTAAGTGTAATAACTCCGGCTCCTGCAGGGAACACATCAGTCATAACTGTTACTGATTCTGACGAAACAACAAATGTTGCTTGCAGTGTAACATCGGTAGTGATCGTAAGTGTTGTGTTCGGATCATTCGGATCTTCTAGCACACCGTCACCCGAAATAATTTCCCAACCCGCGAATGAACCGCACTCACCTGATAGCAGGCCAAGATCAATGGGCACATCAGCCCAGAAAATTCCGCTCCATGGATCGTTGATATTGGCATCAAATTGATCTAGTTGCACAGAACTTACTTCAATTTCGCCAACACCTTCGATATACACGGTAAGGGTTAAAGCTGTAATATCATAACAATCCTCAAGTCCACCAATGATTTCATCAGAACAGCGCTCATTGATGAAATCTCTGATATCCTGAACGTTCGCTTCCCATTGTGCAAAATTGCCGCCCCAGCGATCGACCTGACGTTGCATTTCAGGCTGAATCACATTGATCATACTATCCAATACACCAATCATCGATTCGCAACTGAAGATAGTATTCGATAGAGATGCATAGCGGTTTACATAATCATAGAAGAAATCTTCGTTATCGAAAAGTGCGTTCAGAACAGGAACGTGTCCTTGTCCTCCCGGATCACCCAGATTTTCTGGATTACAAGGATCAGCACCTGATCCCGTATTTGGAATTCCGGTATAGTTCGCACCATGACCAAAAGTATTGTCCAAATCCCATAGCACATATTTCCAACGTTTGGCCTCTCCATCAGGGTGTCTGCCCCTCCACCACGCTGTATTCCAATTGAGCCAGTCGGCACAAACAACGTATCCATTGAGAATGAAATAATCGATCAAACTGATGGTATTGTATTGGGTGAGCACGTAATCATAATTGGCCTGAACAGTCATGTCGTTGGTAGTAATAAAGTTTACCAAATCATTCCAATCGTTTTGCGAGCCATATTCAGCCCAAGTGCCCCCCCAAGTTTTGATAAAATCCACAAAACCTTCTGGTTGATCGTAGTAATGTTCCGTAAAATCAATATCATCTACTTTTTCACGGACATCATACACTCCCCAGTATTCGGCATTGATATAAAGTATACAGTACTCTGTTGTACGTTCGTCCAATTTCAGGTCTCCTAATATTGAAAGCTCATGACAATAGGCATCTCGCACGTGTCCGCCATTGGAATAAGGATAGTTGTCATTCGCAGCGGCTTTAAAAATCAATCTTTCATATCCTACACGATCTGAATGGTGAAAAACCGGAAAGGCAACTTCATTGTCGTAACCCATTGCATCTCTCACTATCATGTCGAAACCTCGCTGATCGTATGCATTCGAGTCGTTTCCATGTTCGTTGGAATCTCCATCTGCTTGTGTAACGAAGGTTCCGTCTGCAGCGAACACTTCTATGCACGTAACTTCATTGCCACCCCAAGCTCCATCGGAGAGGGTTGGACCCGAAATCGCATAAACCGGAAGACTATGCTGATCGGCGCCCAAGAGATAAGTATTTGTTTCGGTAAAACTTGGAAGAACGCCCGGAGTTGAACTAAAAACAATGGCTTTAATTACCGTTGAAGTATTGATATTGATAGGTCCTCCATAAACAGCATCACCCAGACCTGGCAGACTTCCATCAAGTGTGTAGTAAATTGTAGCTCCAGCTTCTGTAGTGGAAATGGAAACTGAAATAGCAGCACTATAATAACCCGCTTCTGTATTGAATTGAGGTGTAGCAGCATAACTTGTACCTGAAGTTCCTCCTACATTAGCCGCATCGGGTGAAGGATCTGTATGAATTACCCATGTGGATGAGCCATTAGGAACTCTAGCATAACTATGATTTGCTTGATTTGGGGTTAAAGCATCGAAATCATAGGATTCCAAAACAGTTCCTAGCGGATTGCTAAAAACCAATTCTTCTCCATCCGTTTGCGTCAGTTTGAAATTCGTATTTCGATTGTTGAAGCCCAAAAAGTTTGGATCAAACTCTCCTGTACCTGTGCAGAGATATGTCAGATAACCTCCTGCAGGTACACTCACTCCGGCAGGAATTTCCCATTTCTGGGGATTTAAAGCATTGTCACTCAGCCAATATCCCTCAAGGCTAACGGCCGCACCGCCAGGATTGTAGAACTCGATCCAATCTTCATAGATAGGATCCCAGCCCCCGGCTTGTGCCCAATCGCTGTAGTTGGCAAAGGAAAACTCATTGATGATCACCTGCGAGAACGGTGATAGTGCAGACCCCAGAAGGGCAAGAGCTAGAAATAACTTTTTCTTCAACATTTCCTAATAATGGTTTCAAATAGGTTCAAAGTCAAAACACTCAATCCGGCTAAAAGGTTGCTTCCAGTTTCACCTCGGCAGTTATATAGTAGATCTTTGGTTTTCAAAACTGCTAAACGTTTCATTTTCAGAACTTAGCAATTTGCCATACTGTTTTCAGAAGGGAAAGTATCTGAACTCTTCAAAATCATATAAGCGCGCACACCTGATTGATAGCCAAATGTAAGTGTAATAGAGGTTAAGAAGCAAATGCCCTACAGGGGATGTTAACAATAGTGGATACGATGCCAAAAAAAAACGACCATTCTTGGATTTCTGAGATCAATGCTAAAGGTTTCCTAAAGTCCATTTGGCTATTTGAGGAAATTCAATCTAATTTTGCTCAAAATCAAAACCATGTCAGATAATCACGATCACCACGGACATCAAGAGGCGAAACAAAATGAAATCGCAGGACCGGTAGTTTTTGCCATCATGCTCTTTGCGGCAATAATTCTCGTGATTTATTTTCTCGCTTAGTATTATTCTCAGCGCGTTTCCACCTTTTCAGGACTGGTTTTTATAAGTCTCATTTCGTTGAGTAGATAATCTGCTTCTGCATACACGTCGATTACCCATATGACGTATCTGATATCGACCATGATATTCCTGCAAATCTCCGGATTGTATACGACATCACTCATTGTGCTTTCCCAAGAACGATCGAAATTTATTCCGACAAGTTGACCATTGGCATTGAGTGCAGGACTTCCACTGTTGCCTCCTGTTGTATGATTACTTCCTGAATAACAAATTCGCAATTCACCACCATCGGCATATACTCCAAAATTTCTCTCAGAAAAGAGTTTTTTTAGTCTTGGGTTCAACTCAAAGTCAAGATTTTTCTGCTTGTTCTTTTGAAGTATTCCATCTGATGTTGAATAATACTTGTACTCCATTCCATCTAACGGTGAACTTCCTTCAACTTTTCCAAATGACAGACGTAGAGTTGAATTTGCATCAAGCCAATATTCATCTTGCAAATTCATGTCGTGAATTGCTTTTACATAACGTCCCATCGTAAACTCCAAATCAGAGTTGAAAGTTGTATACGCTGGTCTTAACACCGCAATATAAGTTTCGTACATCTTTTTTGACAAATTAAAAGCAGGGTCCGCTGCGATCTTTTTGAAGGACTTTGGATTGATGTTATTCAGAAAGTTCATCACTTTGGTTGAATCTACAAAAAAACCTTTGTCATACATTCTTTTCATCAACATTTCCTTTCCACCTTTTTTGCTGAATTCTGCTTCCAGAGCAATTGGACCCATATTCTCATCTACCCATTTGAAATAGAGCGGGGTCAAGGCTTCAAAAACCGCCCTTTCCGTTGATATATCAAAGTCTTTGAAGAACGATTTAGCTGCTGCTTTGAGTGAAGAAATCGTTTCTGCCAGCTTTCCTTCAGATACTAATTTGTCGTATTCAGTAAGCAGGGAATTGAACATGTACGCAAAGGCAAATACTTCGGGACCATAATTGATATACTCCACAAAGCCTTCTCTAGCCATGTTCATCTTAGCATTCGAGGCATATAAACTCTCTAGCTTTGGAAGCACATCTTGATAATTCACAAAGGCTCTTTCATTTACTGTTCTACTTTTGAAGGCAACTTCTTCTTTTTTCTTCATCCAGATTGCGTCCATTTGATCTAATCCTTGCAACTGACCAATCCACTTTTTGTATGCGTTACTTATGCCCGATTGTTTGGCCGAATATTGAATTCTTACCTTATCACTGGCACGCATTTTTTCTTGCAATACCGCAAGCACGGTCTCTCTCATTTCAATTTTCATAGGCAATGACTGTGTGACCATAAAATCCACTGCCCAACTTGAAAGAAAATGTTCTGTTCGACCTGGAAAACCATAGACCATACTGAAGTCACCGTCCTTCACTCCATCTAAAGAAATAGGTAGGAAATGGGCAGGCTGGTATGGCTTGTTCTCAGAGTTGTATGCTATAGGTTCATTGTTTTCATCGGCATAAATTCTAAAAACTGAAAAATCTCCAGTGTGTCTAGGCCATACCCAATTGTCCGTATCACCGCCAAATTTGCCAATAACAGAAGGAGGCGCGCCAACTAAACGAACATCAGCGTACGTTTTTGTACGCATGAGGAAAAATTGATTTCCATAATTGAAAGCACGAACGTATGCGCTATAACCCATTTTCTTTTCTACAGCGCCTTCTATTTCTTTTCTGTTTGCCGATCGTATTTTCTCAATTTCTTGAGCGCTCATAATTGCTTCAATACCCTTATTCATGGCATCTGTTACATCGTCGATACTCACGATGAATGTTGCCGTGAGTTGATCGCACAACAATTCTTGCTGACGACTTTTCGCCCAAAAACCATCTGTGAGATAGTCATTCTCTACACTTGAATGATACTGAATATAACTGTATCCGCAATGGTGATTGGTGAACAACAAACCACTGCCGGAGACCATCTCGGCAGTGCATCCTCCGCCAAAAAGAACGATGGCATCCTTTAAACTTGATTGGTTGACTGAGTACAAATCTTCCTTGCTAAGTTTCAAACCATATGCTTTCATATCGTCGTAAACGGCATCTAGCAATGATGGAATCCACATTCCTTCGTGCGCCAAGGAAGTGGAGTAAAAACTTAAAGTTGTAAGGAGAGTTATAAATCTTTTCATATTTTCAATCTTCATCGGTTTTCAAAACAAATAAGTAATAGTATCCAAAGCCTGCAAATATCAACCCTAATGCTACAGGAAAAATCAAAACAAAAACAGATTGTTGATCTTCCTCGCGCAGTTCTTTATTATTGTTGTACCAACCTGCAATGGGAGCTAAAATCACAATAATGCAGAAGGCCAAAAATAAATAATTGTACAACTTATTTACAGCCATTGCAGCCTTGTAAATAGGACTATTACTAAAGTTTTTGAATCCTCCGCGCGCGTATTCTGCTGCCCGCTCTCTTGATCGCTGTGCGTGTTGATTGTACCACTCTTGATATATTCTTGCCTTTCTTTCTAGCTCTTCATCTACTTTATCTATTCTTGTAAGCATATATGCATGCACGCTTCGTCTGTTGTCGTCCATCAGATATTCGTAGGCCTCTGTAATTTCGATGAACTTTTTGGCAGATACTGGATCATCATTTCTATCTGGATGCCATTTTTTTGCCAAGAAGCGAAAAGACTTTTTTACTTCCTCCGACGAAGCTCTGGGGTTTAGTTCGAGTATGGCAAAGTAGTTTGTCAATTTTACTTGGTTTTCAATGCAAACGAGACGAATTCTATTTTACTACAAATTACGGGTCACTTCTATTCCCATGAATAAACCTGGTAGCTGAGGAACGTCTCTTCCATTGTTTATGCCCAATACGGGACGAAATAAATCGCTCATCCGATATTTTGCGAAGATGCTTATATAATTCCAACCAACTCGAGCACTCCCGAAATATTGAAAATTCTTAACAAAAGGCAGACCGATCGAAACGTTTTTGACGGTTTCACCTAAATTGCCTTGATTCGTATCCACCTTGTTTCTAGTGAGCAACTCTTCTCGAAAGTGATAGTTCATTTCACCTACAAGATCGAAGTATTGACCTATTGTATTCCCTCTCTTTTTACCGAAATTAAATCGAATAAAGGCACTTGTGGTTATTGAGTGTGTGCGCAGTACTTGCTTATCATTCACAAATCCAGGGGACAGTAAGTTACTTGTTTCAGATTGTTTTATTCTAAATGTATTGTAAGCATATCCAAAATCGTATCCTATGCTCAATGAGCTTGATAACTTGTATTTATGTCTCCATCCTATATCCATCAACCAACTAGAGAAGTTCTCCTGTACTCCCAAACTATCATCATTTAAAATGGGAATCAGAGGTCCCAACTTTGTGTATGACGACCACCAATTTCTCGTATTTGGACCAAACTCTTTTCTCGACAGTTGTTCGTATGGTTTCTTTTCGAGCAAATAATTTTGAGCTTTTACCGAGTAGGCGGAGAAGCTCAAAAAAAGCAAAACGCAAATTGACAATACATTCTGTCGCAATGAAGAAATTTTTCCTTTGCCAAAATATGATCTATTCATCTTTCATTGCAATTTGTGAAACAGGTATTACTATATGATGCCCGTCATAAAAAATTCTCAGTATTCTGCTGTCGTTCGGGATTTTATCAAGGTAAAAAAGCTTCATCTCGTTGCTAGCTTCTGCGACAAAATATTGCTGAATAAAGCCATCGGCTTCGGCAAGATGAAAATACCAAAGAGGGGCCTTTTCAGAATAATTTTCTAAGTTCTCCCAATCTTCCATTTTCACAGGTATCAGGCCTTGAAGGCAGAGGGTGTCCAATTCTACACGCAAGGATGGTCCATAACCTTCCCATGATGATCCATATTTTTTATTATACTCCAATTTAAAACACTCAGGACAATTTAGTGGTTCAGTATAATCTTCGGTAAAGTATTTAGCATTGGGTATTCCGTGGCCATGAGCATAATCGTAGTATGGGTAGAGGTGCCCTGAGCACTCTATGTTTTGAAACAACTCCTGACATGTCCAATTGGGATTTTGCTGACGAATACAAGCGGCAAGTCCGGCCACCAGTGGGGCTGCAAAAGAAGTGCCGCTTGCGAGATATTCTTCTCCATTTTGCTCTACTACAGCATAACCAAATGCAACCAAATTGGGTTTCATCCTTAAGTCAAATGTTGGACCATACGAAGAAAAATCAGAGTGCATGCCGGTCCACGGATCTATTGCACCAATTGTAAGAACACTGTCAGCATCGGCAGGCACTGAAATCAACTCCCAATTAGATTGGCCTTCATTCCCTGCACTACTAATTACCATGATACCTTTGGATATTGCCATGGTGGCGGCTCTCGAAATCATGGAGTGTTGACCATCCAATTGATGTCGGAAATACAATTGTATCGTATAACCCAATGATGAATTGATCATATCTGCGCCCCATTTATCGGCCCATTCCAAAGATGCAATCCAATGGTCTTCGTCCGTGCGCGTTCCCCCTCGCGATCTTTCCGTTCGAGCCAACAAGAATTCGGAACCGGTGGCCATACCATAACGTTTGTCATCGAGGATTCCTGCTACGCAGGTTGTGACCTCTGTACCATGATCGCTAAAATCGAAAACGAATTTTTTATTTCCAATAAAGTCGTAAGTAGCTATTACCCGATTGCTTTCCCGCAGATGTTTTAATGGTCCTGCTGTCTGAAAACCTTTGAATCCGGCATCTAGTATTGCAATTCGAACTCCAGCACCATCAATATTTCGCTTGCGAAAACTATATGCTCCTAGCGACTCAATTTGCCCGAATCTTATTTTTTCTAAATCAGGTTCATCCGGTTCCCAATTTTGTTCCGATGAACTGAGTTCGGTCTGATATTCACACACAGGTTCCATCCTCAGAACGCATGGCAAGGAAGCAATTGCAGAGAATTTATCATCAGAAATATAAGAAGATACAGCATTGAACCACCGAGATACAGCACCAATACTGTCTGCCAACATTTTTACCTGATCAATATAATTTGCGTTTACAGGGAAATCTGACATATCGTAAATGGACAATCCCTCTCGCAACCTCCGTTGAATGGCCTTCTCATCGAAATAAGTATAAGGATCAAATTCCACACCTTCCTTGTCGGTAAAAAACACCCAAAACTTTTGTTGCGCGTTCGTTTCGACAGATGAAAGAAAAAATAAGAGAGTGATAAAATTTAATCTCATTAAAAATTGTATCGTAATAAGGTGCAAGGTAAAGGAAGAGTAATAATAGTTCTGTTACTCTATTCGGAATGTTCTAAGGATGATAATCACTGCGAGCAGAGATCACCTACTACCTTTGCTCAAACGAATTCCCTTTTATGACAATCATTGATCTGAGAAGTGATACAGTAACAAAGCCCTCTTTGGCTATGCGTCAAGCGATGAGTGAAGCCCAGGTAGGAGACGATGTATTTGGTGAAGATCCAACCATAAATGAATTGCAAGAAATGACCGCCAAAATGTTCGGCCACGAAGCAGCTCTCTTTTGCAGCAGTGGAACGCAAACCAACCAAATTGCCATTCAGGTTCATACACAACCTGGCGATGAAGTGATTTGCGCATCACTCGCACATGTATATTTATACGAAGGTGGGGGAATTGCCAAAAATTCTGGTGCTTCGGTCAGATTGATTGAAGGCAACAGAGGTCGAATCGACGGGCAGGATGTAATTTCGAATATCAACGATGCTGCGGATGTTCACCTACCCTTGAGTACTTTGGTTTGCCTAGAAGACACTTCCAACAAGGGAGGAGGTGCTGTATATGATTTTCAGGTGATCAAAGAATTAGCAAAAGCATGTAAAGAACATAAATTGGCTCTTCATCTTGACGGGGCAAGGGTTTTTAATGCTTTAGCTGTCACGGGCCTTTCTCCTTCTGAATATGGTAAGGAGTTCGATTCCATTTCCATTTGTTTGTCGAAGGGTTTAGGTGCACCTATTGGAAGCATGGTGATAGGTTCAAAAGAATTTATCAAAAAAGCGCATAGAAGCAGAAAGGCTTTTGGTGGAGGAATGCGTCAAGCGGGAATTATTGCTGCTGCAGGCATTTATGCTCTCCAAAACAACATAGATCGTCTCAAAGAAGATCACCAAAGAGCTAGACTATTGGGCGAAATTGTTTCCCGACTTTCTTGGGTTGAATCGGTCATGCCTATCGACACAAACATTGTTATTTTTCAATTAAGAAAGGGACTTGATGCAAAAAAAGCAGTGGTCACACTAGCTGAGAAAGGCATACTTGCATTTGCTTTCGGGCCAGGCAAAATCAGGCTCGTAACTCATCTTGATATAAATGATGATCACATATCAGATTTTCAATCACAAATAAAAAAGTCGGAGATATGAGTCCGACTTTTTTGAACCCAGAATCCGCATTGGGATTCGGCATGAAGTGCTAAACCCCAAAGATAGCAAGTGCTCTCGCAAGATTTCTATTTGATGGTGTATATTCATGCAGCATGAATAAAAATCGAGAAAGTCCTTGATATCACAGTGGGTTAGCGCTGCAATAGATTTCCAATGTGGATGGTGGGTTTAATTCAAAAACAACCTTTGCATATTCAATAGGTACGGGTTGCCAAGCCAAAGTTGTCATTTTTAATCAAACCCGAGAAATTGTCACAATACTCGTGGATGGCTAGAATGAATTGGGTTTGCACTAGGTGTAATGGAATACCTCCCAATTGGCAAAGAGCATTTATATTGTGCATTGATCATTGATGGCATAGAACAAGTGAGGAGGGCGGTAAAACTATAATACCGCTTATCTATCTTCACTAGTTCAATGCTAATGAGCACTATTCACCCATAGTCGATCGAAATACAACATTCACTACTTCATGCTTTTAAATAGTTTTGGACTGTTTATAAGCATGTTTGTCATTACTTGATCAGTGTAAATTTAAAAGTCTCCTCGCTATTGCCTATTTCCATGTGGAGGATGTATTGCCCCCCAGCCAGATTCAAGTCAACTAAACGGATGCCCGTTTGCAATTTGGTCTCGCGCGCTACCACTCGACCACTCATATCAGTGATGTAAAAACTACTGTAACGTCCTGACGAATTATCAATGTTCATAATTCCACTTGTAGGATTAGGATACAAAAGAGCAGAACCGAAAGAAACATCGTCAATAGAGTTGCATATTTCTACTGAAAAAATGAATGCATCCGTGTATGTACATCCTTCCGGTGTTTCGGCCGTCAATATGACTACATGTTGACCCACACCCCATTCATCTGCATAGATATTATAAAATTGATTCTCGCTGCCATCTTGCCATAGGTATGAAAGGCCGACAGGTGCCGTGAGTAAATAAGTCTCTCCAATACATAGAACGGTATCGTTGCCTAAATCAAACGAAAAATCTCCTGCAGGCTCAAGGGTTATTGTCTGATCATACTCACATCCTCTATCGTCGGAGATAAACAAAGAATAATTGCCTGCTGCCAAATCATCAACGACAGGTCCCTCGGCAGAAAAACCATCGGGTCCAATCCAACCGAAGGTATATGGCGCAGTAGCACCCGCAGCGATGACCTCTATTGAACCATCTTCAGAATTAGGGCATTCGGGTGGTGAAACGTTGTAGTTGACATTCCAACCCGACGGAGCGGAAATGGTATAGGTTTCTTCAAAAATAGTTCCGCAAGCAGACTCTACAATAACTGAGTACTGACCTGCATTGAGATTATATATCCAATTTGTATTGGCCGAAAATCCATCAGGTCCTGTCCACTCTGAAGTAAAATTGGAGCCCGAACCGTCGATATAAGATTGAATAGATCCGTTTCCATTTGCTCCTTTGTCTAATGGACAACTTACATTATTGACGAATGCCTGCAAATTCTCCTCGGCATCGGATGAAGTAATTGTAATTTCGGACATGCCCGTTTCACCAGCCCATCCGTCTATTTGAACATAATAAATGGCAGTGGGATCTAGACAAGATACGAAACAAGTAGAAGCAAAGTACGCACCTTCGCCACAGCCGGCATCATCCTGAGATGAAATAAGTTCGAATGTCTGAAGTTGGGCGCAATCATTTCCCGACCAAACGGCTATTTGAGTATCGAAGGTTGTTCCTGCATTGCATGTAGAAACTTCGTAAGTACCTCCATCCGGTACTACAAACCATGCCCAAACAGAATTACTTACACCCGACTCACACCAGGCCCCATATAAACTGCAGCCTGCATCTGGTGGATGAATTTCTCCAAATGATGCAATGGCACCCACATTACTTATAGAAACCGAAGGGCCATCCACAAGAACCTGAGGTCCTTGGCAGGGTTGATCCGCTTCTGGAAGATCAGATATGCCGGCAGTAAACGTCCACATATTACCAGAACCACTTCCATAAAACACTTCGGCAAGCGCTCCGTCATAGAAAATTTCGAAAACAAGACCTCCATCTCCATAACTGTCTACAAAATACATATCAAAAGAGTCGCCGATGGTCAAACACCATGGTCCTACTTCGATCATTGTATTATCTGGGTAGCCATAATTGCCCGTTATCGGTATTGAATTGAAACAACCGACTTCCTCTGCATTGCTACCAAAAGCAACGGTTCCATCTCCACATTCATTTCCCGAAGGAACAAATTCCCAATATGTTTCTTCTCCCCAAGAGTCCACATAGATATTCATGGTCACTTCCACTTCCCCACCTGCGCATTGGGACCAAGAGTTAGAGGTAAAGGCCGAGAACACAATTAGACTAAATATAATTTTTTTCATTCGTACAGGTTTTGATGTCCCAAACATAAGACACAAAAGATGTGATTTGAATCAACAGTCCTTCTATGTTTTCGAGTAGGTGGGGATTCTTAGGATTATTTTCTCATGGCCAGAACCACCTAAGCCCTATCAGGCAGTAATTTCGCGCAAATCAAACGCAATGAACATTCAGCCCGGTAAAATTCAAGAATTAGAAATTTTTGATATCAATGAAACCGGAATTGTACTAGGCAATCCGGTTTACCCCATATTACTGAATAAAAGGGAAATGAGGGGCAAACCTCAGATCGGTCAAACTGTGAAGGTCTTCGTTTTCTACAATGAAAGAAGAGAATTGGAGGCCACAATACGTTTGCCAGAAATACAATTGGAAGAAATAGCGGCGTTTAGGGTCAAAAATGTCAATGAAATTGGCGCATTCATAGATATCGGAAGTTCTCGCGACATTCTTATTCCGAATCGCGAACAGCGCGAGCCGCTTGAACCGGGAATGCTCTGCGTTGTAATCTTGAAAGAAGACAACGAAAACCAAAGACTTTTCGCCTCGACCAAACTTATGCGCTATCTGAGAAACGAGGACATTTCAGAATACAAAAGAGGCGATGAAGTTGATTTGATTATTGCCGAGAAAATGGACCTGGGAAGAAGGGTCATTATAAATGGCAAACACCATGGTGTGCTGTTCCGTCAAGAAATTATGCGCACTGTAAACACGGGCGACAAACTGAAGGGATATATTCGACAGATAGAAAATAAAAGCATTACGGTAAGCACACAAAAAGAAGGGATTGAGCTTTTGCAAGATGCACGAAATCGCTTGATTGAGTTTTTAACCGAGAATGGTGGTTACGCCAGATTGAACGACGACACTTCACCCGAAGAGATTAAAATGCGTCTGCGAATGAGCAAAAAAACCTTCAAAAAGGTTGCGGGCATATTGTTCAAAGAAGGTTTGGTGGAACTCACGAAAATTGGAGTAAAATTGACCAAAAAAGATCTTACCCCGGGGAAATAGCCAATTGATGATTAGATCGAAAATTTCGGACTTTAGAATTCGTCTTGGCCTTGGAATGCGCAGTAAAGAGCGCTCTTCGGGTTCTATTTTGATGTACCACAATGTAGTACCGGATGATAGTCCAATTTTTAATTTACGGACTCATAGAAAAGTCGATTTCGAAAACCAAATACGCTATCTTAGTCAGAATTACAGAATTGTACGCTTAGCGGATATCAAGGAAAAATGGGATATTGCTATAACTTTTGATGATGGTCTATCTAATAATTATAGTGTAGCAGCTCCGGTTCTAGAGCTGTATCAAGCCCCTGCAAGTTTCTTTATTACAACCGGAAATATTGATACATCCAAAGCACATTGGAATGATGAGTTAGAATGGGATTGCTCGAAAATCAAAGAATCAGTATTCTTTGAACATGTTGAGTACAAGGCTCATCCGCAGCATAAAATTTTCGTAGACAGTGCAGGAAAGAGACTTACCCATGAGTTGAAAAAATTGCCTTTGAAAGAGATTGAGTCCTTTATCACGGCGCTGAAAAAAGATATGTCCGTTAGCGAAAAAATACCCGCTCTCTATCACACAATGAGTTCGAATGAGATACGTATACTCAGCGAAAATCCATTGTTTTCTATTGGATCTCATTGCGAAAATCACGTGCCTTTGTTACAATTGACCGAACCAGAACAACGAGCAGAATTAGTAAAGAGTAAATCCATTCTGGAGAAAATTACCGCCCTTGAAGTCAATACTATTGCTTTTCCTGACGGGAGTTACGACACCTCGATCTTGCAAATGGCTTTTGAGATAGGATATAAAGACTCCTTTGGCGTTGGGTCCGGTCCCACCTCAGGTCGGCTTGGTTTGTACACGGATTCTGCTTGGTACAACCAACTTACGCGCTGGAATCTATAATCCGCTTTTAACCCAGATTTTGCAGATGGAATTTATTGCACCACTGAAAGTCTCGGGGAAATACCGTTAATTTATCTGAAATAGTCCAATTCTATTTCACTCCATAGGCCTCGAACAGTTGCTTGGTCGGCATTTACAACTTCATGCTTCTAAAATAGTTTGGCTTATTTAAGGGCACCTCTAATAAGCAGAATTGCTACAACATTCGCTTTCTCCAAATTGTTTGTTTCTTTTCTCATAAAAAAAAATGAGGTCGATGCAATAATATAAGTAAAAGCAAGTATTTGGTAGACGCAAACCAATAATCTACCCTCATCATTTCTGCTCTTGCCGGCATACCATGGACTGATTGGATAATTTCCTTTTTCAGCTTCGATAAATCGAATCCACTCATCTTTACAAGTGCCATTTTTTGGATCTTCTTTGCATTGGTACTCGCCGTTGATGGATTCATTTATCAGAAAAAATCATGGCGACATATTTTTCTCTTTGTCGCCAGCTTATTTTTTTATTTCAAAACAAGTGGCATGTTTTTCTTGCTGCTATTGTTTACCATTACAATAGACTGGGTGCTTGGAATTCGAATCTCCAAAACTGATAATCCGAAAAAGAAGAAATGGCTACTCGCCATAAGTGTCGTTTCCAATTTGCTAGTCTTATGTTATTTTAAATACGCCTACTTTTTTACGGATTCATACAACACATTATTTAATACCGAATATCATGTAGTGAATTGGCTTGCGCAATGGAGCAATAGTTTCTTCGGTTCGGCATTCGATGCCGGAAAAATCATTTTACCTGTAGGAGTATCATTTTATACTTTTCAATCTATCTCCTACACAGTAGAAGTTTATCGAGGGAACTTACAACCACTCAAAAGACTTACTGACTATGGTTTCTACGTCTCTTTCTTTCCGCAGTTGGTTGCGGGTCCGATTGTAAAAGCAACGGAATTTATTCCCCAAATGTTCCGGCCTTATGTGCTTTCGCGATCTATGCTTGGTCTAGGATTATTTTGGATTCTAAATGGATTGGTAAAAAAGATTTTTCTGGCGGATTACATCGCTGTCAATTTCATAGATCGCATTTTCAAAAATCCTGAGATGTACAGTGGTTTCGAAAATCTGGTAGCCCTATATGGATATAGTTTACAGGTGTATGCTGACTTTTCGGGTTATACAGATATTGCCATTGGAGTAGCGCTTCTGATGGGTTTTTCACTTTCGGCTAATTTCAACAGTCCTTATAAGGCTACCGACCTTTCAGACTTCTGGAGGCGTTGGCATATTTCTCTTTCCTCCTGGCTGCGAGAATACCTGTACATACCTTTAGGTGGAAATAAAGCAGGATCGAAGGCCACATGGATTGCAGTGCTCGTTATTGTCGGTTTTCTTACTTTATTGAGTGGCTCTTGGATCGTACTTTGGATTGCCCTTTCGAGCATCGCTTTTTTGCTCACCGTGGCATATTTCTTCAAACCCTTTGCCCATTGGCTCATCACCAATGTAAATGTTATGATCACCATGCTCATTGGTGGGCTTTGGCATGGTGCCAGTTGGAACTTCGTAATATGGGGCGCTTTGAATGGGATTGGACTTGTTTTTTCGAAACTATGGAAGAAAATCAGCCCGTGGAAAAACAAGAACAAATGGTATGTAAGGGCTTGGATGATTTTTCTGACATTCAATTTTATAACGCTCACCCGCATCTGGTTTAGAGCAGGCACCGGCACCACGTGGGAAGATTTTGAGGCTGCCCATGATGCAGAGAAAGAAAAAGATATTGCTCAAGTCATTCTATCGAAAATTACGTCTATTGAATGGCACCTTGCTCCTGAAGTCATTGTCGGATATTGGAATATTATACTGGTTATTGTTCTGGGTATGGTCATCCATTGGCTACCCTCGTCCTTCAAAGAGAAATACAGAAATTATTTCAGTAATCTGCCAATTTGGATGTTGATTTCTGCCATTTTGATTACCATCATTTTCATCTATCAAGTCTTGATGGCTGACCTGCATCCATTCATTTATTTCCAGTTCTAATACCGTTTAAGTATCTCAGTTAATCCAATTCCGTTTCCCTTCATTGGTCTAAAACTCCATAGATTTTTGTTTCCAAGTCCATAAATCATTGGCAAATATCTAATGATCACGAAATCATTTTCAATTGGTCGAACTATTTGTACAATCAATTACGACCTTGATTGCGACGGAATATACCCTTTGAGTGACAAAAAATGCTAGAAGAGAATAATAGACACGCGAATCCTCAAAATGACTCCGTGAACAAGCCTTGACAGATTCTGTTTGAATTATTATGTTTGCACAATAGGCAATGAGGCTTGAACTTAACACTTCTTAGCAGTGCTTTGGACAAGGATTAAGAAAGTCTGGCGTTAATTTTGAAAGGCGAAGTGAATACAAAAAAAAGTATACAAATATGAATAAAAACTGGATGTTTCTTGGAGCAGCTTTGATAGGTGGATTTGTGTCTATCGCTGCTTATGATTTATTGGTAGGCAGAGACACTCAGATTGTGAATCTGGCAGATAACAGCGCTGGCTATGCCAAATACGCGGAGTACAGTGCTTTTCCACCTGAAGGCACCTTAGATTTTACCGGGGCGGCCGAAAGGTCGGTACATTCGGTAGTACACGTTAAAACCCAAACAGCGGTTGACAACTCTGATAATCCATGGATGGATTTCTTCGGATATGAACAAGGTCAGCAATTGCAGCAAGGCTCGGGTTCGGGAGTAATTATTTCGGCGGACGGGTTCATTATTACGAACAACCACGTAATTGAAGGAGCGCAAAAACTAGAAGTAACACTGAATAACAATCAAAACTACGAAGCCACAATTATCGGCACAGACCCATCAACAGATATTGCGCTGATAAAAATTGAGGCCACCAATTTGCCTTTTATGACTTGGGGAAATAGCGATGAAGTTCGTGTCGGGCAATGGGTCTTGGCTGTGGGTAATCCATTTGACCTCACTTCAACGGTTACGGCGGGAATAGTGAGTGCAAAAGCCAGGAATATAAACTTGTTGAATGGCAGCGAAGGGGAAGATATTTTCCCTGTAGAATCGTTTATTCAAACCGATGCTGCCGTAAATCCGGGCAATTCCGGAGGCGCCTTGGTGAATACAAAAGGTGAGCTTGTAGGAATAAATACAGCCATTGCGTCGCGCACAGGTGTATACTCTGGCTACTCGTTTGCTGTGCCTGCCAGTATTGCCCGAAAAATTGCCGATGACCTCAAAGGATTTGGAAGTGCGCAGAGAGCTTTCATTGGTGTGCGTATTCAAGAAGTAACTCAGGACATTGCCAAAGAAAAAGGTCTTACTTCTGTAGGAGGCGTTTTTGTAAATTCTCTCACTGAGGGTGGTGCTGCTAGCGATGCGGGCATTGAAGTTGGTGACATCATCCTTAAAGTGGCCGACAAACCGGTGAACACAGTGCCAGAATTGCAAGAACATGTGAGCAGATATCGCCCCGGTGATAAGGTTAATGTAACAGTTTGGAAGGGCAAAAAACTTGAGACCTTGGTGGTTACACTCCGCAATAAAAATGGCAATACAGAACTGATTGACAAAGCCACCGCTCTTGCCAATGCGGCTTCAGCCCTTGGCGCCGAATTTGCAGATGTCTCGGAAACAGAAAAACAAAAGCTCGGCTTGGCAGGAGGAGCCAAAGTAACCTCTATCACTTCAGGAAAACTAAAGGAAATAGGGATACAGAAGGGTTTCATCATCACGAAAATTAATGAACAAAAAATCATTTCGGCAAAAGAGGTACTAACTCTTCTCTCAGGCAAAAAAGGCCAGGTGGAAATTGAGGGATATTACCCCAACGGAACCCGCGCCTATTATGGATTTGGCATGTAATTGATTTGGAATATTCTATCAACAGAATTGGTGTAAAATGACTTTCTAAACGAATTTTAAATCCCCGAAGATCACTTCGGGGATTTTTTTTTGAATCCCGCTCTGGACGAGACATAGGAGCCTCTTGTGAAAACTCGGTGAAAACATAGCGGTTCGCAATAAAAATCTACTTGGAATCAAGGTTTTAGCCTTCATACTTTTGCAGTCCCGAAAAGCTCAAGGAAAATGTGTCCTTGTGAACTGGGACAAACGAATTCATAAACAACAAAATCACCATCAATGTCTAATTCCATTCTGGCCCCGGACACTTACAGCAATGAACTGGAAGTGTACGTTAATCAGGAAAAAGCGGCGGTTGACCTCAACAACTATGTTGGAAAACTGCTTTTCGACAAATCCATAGAGTTAGTTCTTTTCCGAAACCATCTCACTGATATAAGCATCACTGAGATACTTCGTCTGCACAAGTATGCGGAAGAAGTTGTTGGAAAACCTATTTCCATTTTTGACACAGCCGACATCGCCCGTCAGTTGTACGAAATGGATCTAGCTCCAGCGAAAATTGACATCGGAAAACTTGCGAGTGAATGGTTCGCTGAACGTGATCGTTATAAAAATCACAAAGAATTTCTAGATGAAAAATTGAGGAATTTCTATGTGGAAGAAGGACAAGATATTGAACCTAGAGATGTCATACTCTATGGTTTTGGACGTATTGGACGATTAGCTGCTCGCGAACTGATCCGTCAGGCGGGAAAAGGACAGCAACTTCGCTTGCGTGCAATTGTTACCCGCGAAAACGATGATCTATCAATTAAAAAACGTGCTGCCCTATTCGAAAACGACTCAGTACATGGTCGATTCAGAGGAACTGTAAACATCGACTATGAAAACAAATGCCTTGTTGTAAATGGTCAACGGGTATATATGATCGCTACCAACGATCCAGCATCAGTGGATTACAAAGCTTACGGTATAGACAATGCCTTGATGATTGATAACACCGGTGTACTAAAAGACAGGGAAGGTCTCAGTAAACACCTATCGTCAAAAGGAGTTTCTAAAGTAATACTAACCGCTCCGGGCAAGGAAGTTCCAAATATTGTATACGGGATCAATCACCGCGACTTAGACATCGAAAACGAAACCATCTTTTCGGCCGCTAGTTGCACTACCAATGCTATTTGCCCAATTCTGAAAGTAGTTCACGATGGACTCGGATTAGACAAAGGACATATTGAAACAGTTCATGCCTATACCAACGACCAAAATTTGTTGGACAATATGCATAAAAAGAGCCGTCGTGGAAGAAGTGCAGCCATCAATATGGTAATAACAGAAACGGGCGCTGGCAAAGCTGTTACTAAAGTTATACCGGAGCTGGCAAATAAACTCACTGCAAATGCTGTGCGCGTGCCAACACCGAATGGATCATTGGCCATTATACATGCATACGTAGATAAAACCACTACTCGTGAAGAGGTAAATGCCCTGGTTCGCAAAGCAGCTCTTGAAGGAGATTTAGTAAATCAGATTTACTTCAGCATCAGCGAAGAGCTCGTGAGTTCAGATATTATTGGCAATGAATGCTGTTCGGTATTCGACAGCCAAGCTACCATTGTTTCCAATGATGGGAAAGGCATTGTATTGTATGTGTGGTATGACAATGAATACGGGTATACAAAGCAAGTAATTCGACTAGCTAAGTATGTGGCCAAAGTGAGAAGAAATATCTACTACTAAGATTTTTTAATCCAAAAAATAAAAGCGGTTGCCTTTTGTAAGTGCAACCGCTTTTTTTTAACCCTGAATCCGCATTGGGATTCGCTATGAAGTGCTAATACCGTTTAGACATCTGCAATACGCTCAAACGGCAGTTCGTGGCCTTACTGAGGCGTAGCGCATAATCCCAAATATGAATAAAAACAGGCCCACCGCCGGTAGTATCTTCCAAGGAGATATCCTGTTGTCTATGGGCGCCCAAGGAACAAAATCATTTCGCTCCTCCTCCCCTTTTTCTGATTTAACAGGTTTCTTTAAATGCTTGTCAAACTCGATCAAATATGCCCCAGACTTCATATCTCCTTTTCCTGTGAGCGCATACAATTCGTCGATCTCTTTTTTCCTCCTCTCTTTTAACGATTCAAGATAAGACTGTGCATCTTCACAATCGAAAGGACCGTATGCCGGATGGGTAAGCACATATCGGCACTGATAATTCTCGTTGTTGGGTGTTTCCTGAAATGTGAGGTCGGCCGGGAATTTGTCCCTGCCATATCTCACGTGCAGACGGGTAAAAAATACATTGTTGGCTGTTGATCCGGTCAATGCCCAATCTACTCCAGCTTCCACAAAATCATTGAAAATGGGCGGCGGACCCACACAAGGATCACATTTCATTCCCGTGTTCTGAGGAGAAACATTCCATGCATATTCAAGAAACACAGCATTTCTCCCTTCGTACTTGTAGGTCCGCTGAAAAAGATCCTTGTAAAAGTCTCCAAATTGATTTCGCACAAATAATGGAATGTTTTTATCGGTAGGCATCTTCACTGTGCGATAGTTCGTGCATTCGATTCTACCTTGTTTAGTAAATGCATACACGATCATATCTTGCTCACCTTGACTATTAGCCATACCAAGTCTGATGGGCAACATAAATTTCTCATGTTCAAATGAGATTTGAATGGGACTCAAGTATTCGTAGCCTGTCTGCATTTTATCCAAATTCACTTTCACTACAAAAAATTTCATGTTGCTTTTAATATAGGGCTGCAATACTTCACCAGCCGTTGCTGGAATTTTGTAACCATTGATGAGCAACCAGTCTTTTAATCCGCCAGACTCTTTGGCTGATAGTATCAAAATGTCATATTCCCCAATGGAATATTTCGCTTCAATAGTTACGCCAAAGCCAGCGTCCTCCTCCGTCGAAAACACCATCTTACTTCGGGTCATCTCAGAACTTTCACTATTGTATAACATTTGGTCGCTCATATATCTCATGCACGGATTTTCATCATAATACTCAACCAAGCGAGGAGAAGAATATTCATCCAATACATTGAACACTCTTCTGCTAACCACTTTTATGTCAGACTCCTTTAACACAACAGGAACAGGGACAACCATTGCAAAATCGCGCATGTTGCCTTGAAAATCATTGCTCATTGTGATTACGGTTCTTAATCCGTCGCGCACCAGAATTACTTCGCTTCGGTTGTTAAACAACGTAGCATCCGCTTTGGCAACATAAAATCCACAGAATGCTGTTGCACTCATTACGGATACTGAAAGTACGATGGCAAAAAACCATCCAATTTTTACATTTTTCATTTGTCTTGAGTTATTTGAATTTGAGAAGAAATTGAAATAGGATTGTCTTCAAACCATTTGAAAGGCATGGATTTATAGAGTCGGTCTATGATAAAATTCAGAGGTGTTGCAAAAAACAGTACCCAGAATGGGGCCGCATTAATGAAGTAAAAATTGGCCAAAACAAATGAGACAATAGCTATACCAGTGGCCCATAGAATCCTCATCGGTCGGCTATTTGGTGAGGTCATTGGATCTGTGATCATAAACAAAGCAAATAGCCATAGAGAACCGGAACTCATTTTGTGCAACCACACATCTGCGCCCCATCCCATGTAAAAAATACTCCGTGCAGCTTCTAGTGAAGACAGTACAATGAGAAATGTAAATCCTGTTTCGAGGCGCTTTATTTTTGAAAGTACCGCCAGTCCCAAAGAACCAATGATGAATATCAGTAGCGCTCCACTACCCCACTGGCCAGGCGAAATCCATGCACTGCCCGATAAGATCACAACGGCTACTATACCGAAATTTGCTGGATTCCATAAATGCTTATTGCCCGGACGGATCAATACTTTTTGGCCTATAGCTAAAACGGCTGCGAGCAGAAATAGCCAAGGAGAATTTGCTTTTAGTAAAAGTGAAAGACCAAGAGATGTGATTAAGGCGCTTTTCAGAGAATGTCTTCCAACCATTCCCCTTTTGATGGCTAGCCAAGTGATGATCAATGTTCCCGCAAAGGCAGCTATTATATTGAGCCAATCGGCATCCCAGCCTAAAAAGTAGAAGCCGTACATGAGAAAAAGGGTTTGGGAAATAATCTGGAAGTGCCTACCATCAGAAGCAAACCAATCCTTTAAAGACAAAAGTTGCGGGTACATGAACGTTTGATTTGAATGTACCGTACAAGTACTCCTCAGAAAGGTTCAAAAAAAAACACAGCGGTGTAAATTCTCTACATTTTTCGGCAGATCCGCTGTGATTTAGGTCCAGAAATTAGAACCATTGGGTATAAACCCGGATTATGTAGTTGAATTCCTATTCCGATCCTAAACTCGTTCGATTGCTCACACTTGCTCGTTTCATTTGCACAACGCGGGGATAACCACGATTATACAACCGAAACTTGGGCGAGTATTCGTTTTCATCGGATTTTTGAATCTCATATAAGAAACCGACTCCATAATTTGTGTTAAACAAGAATTCACATTGAAAGGTTACCTTTGCTTTTAGAAAATATAAAATATGAGCCCATTCAGAGGAATTTTTGTCGTTGTTTTCGTAAGCATGATGATGCCTGGTTGTGATTGCAATACGCACAATCATGATCAAGCAATTTCAATCACCACCCTTGAAAAGGATACTGCAGGATTGCCTACGATGAATGAAGAAATGAAAAAAGCCCTTGAGCGCGAATTTCTCAGTTTCCAATTTTCCCTGAACGACACTGATTACCGCAAACACTTGCAATTCTATGATCAGCGTATGTTTCGCTATGAAGGTCTGCAGTTGGACACCGTTGCTATCAAGTATAAAAAGCAGTACAATTTAGGACAGTCATTTGAAGTTAAAAACGTAATGGTGAATAAAATTAGTCCAATGGTTGAAGATTCCGGTTTCTACTGGAGCACGCTCAGGGTCTATATTAAAATGGATATTAAATATGAAGAGAAATATCCTGGAGATCCTAAGGGTTTATTGGGAATTGTGAGAGACAACTTCGGTCAAAATGTCGAGTACGACTCCTTGTCTCGGGCATTTCGGGTAGACGACAATTTTGTCTTTTACGCTGTAACTCCGGTGGATTCTGTGGACTTTCATTTTCTAAAAGGCTCGTATTTCCGAGTTGCCGAACTGTCAAAATTGGCCCAATTCAAGACCATCGCAACATTGAAACGTTATGAATAAATTCGCCATTTTTGTTATATTGTTATTCCTTTCCTTTGGTGTATTTGGTCAAAAAAAATACGAGAAAAAAGAAACCGTTGAAGGAGTAGGATTTTACACCAAATGGGCTAAATCAAATTTCTTCAAAAAAGACAGCGCACCTCAATTGCGAATCATGGTGAAAAACACAAATGACTTTCCTGTGAATTATACTTTTGCAATGGACCTTTTCTTAAACGGGAAACACTCTCAAAGTATTATTCCGGAGACATTCAAAATTGGTGCTAAAAGGACTAAACAGGGAAAAGTAAATGGGCACTATTACGATGTCGGCATGACCTGGGACGAAATTCGATCAGAATCCTTTTCGCTCGAATTTTCTGATATTGTGATTGAGAAAAGCTCTGTAGAAACAGAATAGTGCGTTGTTGCACATCTGAATGGATGATGGAACCAAATGCTATTTCTTCGAATGAACATAGAAATCTCGGTAGAGATTTGAACTAGTTTCTGAAATCGGTTGCCAACTGATTGCAGACATCATCCATTTTATCTTGTTCTACATTTTCAAATGGCGTCTTGACTTCAAAGACTGAATCGTCAATATCGGTGTACTTTACTTCTCTCGCGCGAAACCGCATGCGCATACCCAAATATTCGATATCGTAACCCAAGAGAACTCCGGTGATATTTGAATACGGATTGAACCAGTTTGGAGACTCTAAATCGATCTGGTCGGTGTAAAACAATTGAATGTCGGTGAGACTGTCGCTGTTAAATCGTCCAATCGCTTTTTTGCAATTATAACCGGCAATTAATTCGGTACCTTCCAATTCTTCTATCAGGAGTTGAGGATTGCGGTTGATCCACTCAACTATCGTTTCCTCATTCAACATAAGACCATATCTTTTATCGAAGTCTTTAAGTACCTGGATCATTTCCTTCTTTCTATTGTCTGCGGAAATAGTGATAGACATGAGTCCACCAATGGACTTCAGCTCAGAGACCATCTGATCGTCCTTAAACTTAAGGACCATTTCTCCGGGCATGAGTTCGGTCATTAGGTTGCCCTGTTCAGATGGATAGGTGACGTCATAAAAAATCATCCCTTCAGAATTGGGGGAACGTGATATTCGTTTACCACAAGTCGCAAAAACGAGCAGCACGAACAATAGGGTATAAAAAATGCCAAAGCGCATCAAGCTGTTTCAACGTAAGTTGCACCCGAAATGTTACAGTAAAATGGAGTCGAACCCTATATATCACCAAGTTACAGACACGATTCTGATGATTCGCCCTGCTTCCTTTTTCGGAAATGGGGAAACTGCCGTCAATAACCATTTTCAGCAGCTTGCTGCTGAGACCAATCACCAGCGCTTGCAAAGAGAAGCTCTCAAAGAATTTAATGATTTTGTAGAATTACTTGAAAGCGCCGGTGTTAGAGTATTTGTGGCCAACGATCGAGACTTTCCTGCTACGCCTGATTCCATATTTCCAAACAATTGGATAACGTTTCACAACAATGGAAACGCAGTGCTCTACCCCATGTTTGCCAGCAACAGAAGGGTTGAACGAGACAAGGGATTTTTGTCCGTGCTTATCGAAGCAGGTTACCGCTGGAGGGTATTTGATTTTACAACCCTAGAGAAAGAAAATAAATTCTTGGAAGGCACAGGCAGCATGGTTCTCGATAGAATTAAAAGTGTGGCCTATGCCTGTATTTCGGATAGAACTCACCCAGATGCCGTAAAGTTTTTTTGTAAACAGTTTGGATATGAACCCATCATTTTCGAAGCACAGCACGAAAAAAAAGGGACTTCGTTTCCCATCTATCATACAAACGTGATGATGAGTATTGGAAGTAAGCTTGCTGTGGTCTGCACCGAAAGTATTGTAGGAAAAGTAGATCGTGATTTAGTCTTGAATAAACTTTCCGATTCCAGAAGGGAAATCATAGAAATTACGGTTGATCAAATGAATTCATTCGCCGGAAATATGCTTGAAGTACAGTCCACTCAAGGAAAATCACTTATGATCATGTCAGCAGCGGCTCATCAATCTTTAGACAAATCTCAGATCAATTCTATTGAAAAACACACGCAAATCTTGAGCTCCCCATTGAATTGCATTGAAACACATGGAGGAGGAAGTGCTAGATGTATGCTTGCCGAAGTATTTTTGCCTTTTCCCCAAACCGATAGCGAACAGATCCAAGAATGAGCACAAACATAGATATACAGCAGATTCTAGAGAATCAAATTCAAAAAGCTCTCAAAGAAATTTATCAGACTGAGGGTAATATTCCCGCTTTGCAGATTCAAAAGACCCGTAAAGAATTCGAGGGCGACCTCACGCTCGTTACATTTCCTTTGCTTAAAATATCTGGAAAGAAACCAGAAGAAACCGGTCAAGATATTGGGGAGTATTTACTTGCTCATTGCGAAGAAGTAACTGCCTTTAATGTGGTAAAAGGATTTCTCAACTTGGCTATCCGAGAGAAATACTGGCTTGAGTACTTCAAGAGTATCTACCAAAACAAAAACTTTGGAATTGCCTCACCTGATTCGAAGTCACATGTTTTGGTTGAATACAGTTCTCCAAACACAAACAAACCTTTGCACTTAGGTCACTTGAGAAATAACTTTTTGGGTTACTCCGTTGCGGCCATCCTGAAAGCATATGGACATAAGGTTACCAAAGTTCAAATAATAAATGACCGTGGCATACACATCTGCAAAAGCATGGTGGCCTGGCAAAAATTTGGGAATGGCGAAACTCCCGAGTCTACAGGAATGAAAGGAGATCACCTCGTGGGGAAATACTATGTTCTGTTTGACAAGCAATACAAAAGTGAAATCGCGGAACTTTTATCCTCTGGAATCAGTGAAGATGAGGCCAAACAGAAAGCCCCTATTATGCGAGAAGCGCAAAAAATGCTTAAACAGTGGGAGGAAAAAGATGCGGATGTTTACGCACTTTGGCAGACAATGAATGGTTGGGTTTACAAAGGATTCGAAACTACCTATAGAAATATGGGTGTTGACTTCGATAAACTTTATTATGAAAGTGATACCTATTTGCTTGGCAAAACCGAAGTAGAAAAAGGCCTGCAATCACGTGCTTTTTTCCAGAAAGAAGATGGATCCATTTGGGTTGATCTTACGGGCGAAGGATTGGATGAAAAAGCACTCCTGCGCAAAGACGGCACCGCTATGTACATCACTCAGGATATAGGCACAGCGATACTTCGTTTTGTGGATTATCCAGATGCCACATCTCTCATATACACCGTGGGCAATGAGCAAGATTATCATTTCAAGGTACTCTTCAAAATTCTTTCTAAACTGGGCTTTAAGCAGGCTGATCAATGTTTTCACTTGAGCTATGGAATGGTGGAACTGCCCGAAGGGAAAATGAAAAGTCGTGAGGGAACCGTTGTAGATGCAGATGAAATAATGACGGCCATGAAAGACGAGGCGCGCGATGTAGCGGCTGAGCAAGGTAAACTAGATGATCTCGATGAATCGACAAAAGAGCAAGTGTATCATACAATCGGAATGGCTGCGCTAAAATATTTTTTACTGCGAGTTGATCCGGTAAAAAACATGGTTTTTAATCCACGAGAGAGTATCGATTTCAATGGTCATACTGGTCCATTTATAGAATATGGATATGTTCGAACCAGAGCTATTGAACGCAAAATGTATGAACTTGTAAAAGGTGAAATCCAAGATCTCGATACTCATTTGATCGGCGATTTGCACAACACTGAGAAAAATCTAATTGTGAAACTTCGCGATTTCCCGGAGGTTGTTGGAGAGGCAGCCACGCGTTATAATCCTTCGCTCATTGCCAATTATTGTTTTGAATTGATCAAGGAATTCAACTCCTTTTACCATGAATGCCCGGTGTTGAGAGAAGAGAACATTGCAAAGCGAAATTTCCGGGTAGCACTTTCTTCCAAAGTGGGTGAAGTAACTGCACGAGGTATGAAAATGTTGGGAATAGATATGGTGGAAAGAATGTAATGCCGTTGGAGCATCTGTTGCAGGCCAATGGAGTTGAGCTGTGTTGGACTGTTGCAGATACCTAAATGGTATTACACCAACCCTAAATAGGGAATAAAAAAAACCCAAGAGCAGGGTTTTCCATTTATAACTACTACCAAAGAAAGGTTCTTGCTTTTGTGGTATTTATTTTTGAAAGCAAGCTTCGCAGGAGCGACATCACACTCCCTACAAATATCTCTCCCGCGCCTTAAAAACTCGCTCGCGAAGCGGGCGCTTTGTCATCCGAATATTATATAATTTCCAATTGGCGGGATACTTTTTGAAGAATTTCAAATACGGTTTCGGCCATTACATTTTCGCTATCCAAAGTTGGATTCACTTCGGTAAATTCAAGACAACATACTCTTTCGTTTTGAATCAACTCCAGAATGATGTCGGCTGCTTCTCGCTCGTTGAGTCCACCTTTTACCGGTGTCCCTGTACCCCTTGAAACAGTGGGGTCCATAGAATCAACATCGAAGCTGATGTATATTTTATCGCAGTGAGATAAATATTTAACAGCCTCTCTACAGACTTTTGTAATTCCAGATTTTCTAATCTCATTGGTGCTTATGACCTTCACTTTGTTTTTGCGGATCAAATGGGCTTCTTGTTCTTCAAAATCGCGAAGTGTCATGTATATCAAATCTCTATACTCCACTTTCGGACAGATGTCGCCCATATTTTTGATTTGATCCCACAACTCGAGTGTTCCCGGATCAGGATCATTGGTCTTCATCGATTCATTGTCCTCTCCTAGAGCAGTGGCGAGAGGCATTCCGTGCATATTTCCGCTTGGTGTAGTATATGGAGAATGTAAATCTGCGTGTGCATCGATCCAAATTACACCGAGTTTCGAATTTGGAAAAGCCGCTTTGATTCCAGCTATTGTGCCCCCTGCACTGCTGTGATCGCCACTGATGATAAGTGGGAAATCGCCTTCGACAAGCACGTCCGATACTGTTTTCATGATTCGTCCATACATCTTGTGTACGCTTTGAATGTGTTTCGCGTATCTATTTCCTGGAGTGCCGTATAAAGCTCTATTTTCAGTTTCAACTTCGATACCCGGATTCTTCAAAAAAAATGAACTTCTGAAATCCATAGCCGCAATTTTCACGGCATCCACACCAAGACTAGCACCACGAGTTCCCGCTCCTACCTCACTGGGTACTTCGATCAATTGAATGTTTTTTGCTTTCATAGTCTACTGTTGGTTGATTGCAAATGTAAAACAAGAGATTTTAATGTCAATTTTAGGCCTTTAGCGCGGGCCACATCAGCGATTCCCATCCATCCTCTGATTGATCTCTGAAAATCATTTTTGAAGGGAAAGGCTATGCGATCTAATTTGGCATTGCTACATTTGGACCTTAACAGTTTAATCCAAAATGATACATTCACGGAGTAGTAAAGAGAATTACAAGAAATCTCGCTGTAGATATTCTATGCCCGAATTCTGATGAACTATCTCAAATCTTCATTAGAAAGTAAAAATTGGATGTGGGATATTAAATTCTATATCGCACTTTTCTTTGTAGTGAGACTGTTCGGAATAACCAATCCACCATTGGATGGAAATCATGGCTGGAGACAAAGCCAGAGCTGCATGGTAGCCAGAAATTTGGTGGAAGTTGAAAACAATCCGCTCTATCCAAGAGCAGATCAATTTGGTGGTGATAAAACTGGAATTTTCGGAAGCGAATTTCCACTGCTCCAAGAAGGAATCGTACTTCTCTCGAGCGTTTTTGGATATGATCATTGGTATGGACGATTGATCAACTTGATTGTTACAAGTTTCGGTATTTACTTCTTCTATCTTCTATTGCTTACGATCCTTCCGGAACGTGCAGCATTCTATTCAGGAATTATGCTGCTTACCTCCCTTTGGTTCATGTTTGGCCGAAAAATTATGCCCGACACGTTCAGCGTATCCCTAGCTCTATCCGGCATCTACATGGCCTACTTATATAGTATGAGGGGGAAATGGGTTCATCTCCTCTTATTCTTTTTATTGTGCACTTTTGGAGGGCTCTCAAAACTACCAGCCTGTTTTGTTTTCATTTTGATTCCACTTTTAGTTTTCACCCAGAAAATAGAAGTACAAAGGACAATATTGCTAAGTGTGTTTGCTGCCATCGCGTCGCTGATGATTCTCTATTGGTATTTTGTTTGGAACCCTCATTTGGTCTCCACTTACGGATCGAACATCATGTTCGTCAAGTCATTTTCTGAAGGACTCGATGAGTTGGCAAAAACACCACTTCCCTGGTTGGAAAAGTTCTATTTCGCATGCACACAATCCTACTTGGCCACTGGGCTGAGTACCGCAGGGTTAATCATGATACTGGTTCGTGAGAAAAGAACAAGAATCATCGTTCTATCGCTATTATTTATGCTTTGCATTTTTATGTTGAAAGTAGGAGGTGTATTCGCTGTGCACAATTATTACATGATACCTTTTGCCCCTGTATTTGCATTGTGCAGCGGATACTTCCTTCACAAATATATAAGCCCAAAATACATTCTCATCTTGCTACTAATGGTTGTTGGTGAGTCTATGATTCATCAGATTGGCGATTTATCTTATCCACACAAAAGATCATATAAGCTGAAGCTTGAAACGATCGCTGATTCCCTTTCTAATCGCGACAATACTGTAGCGTTTGTATCTGACGACAATCCACTCGAAATGTATTTTTCTCATCGAAAGGGTTGGCTGTTATGGCCTGAAGAGACAATGAATTCTAAAAAAATAAATGAACTTCAACAAAAAGGATGTGCGCTCCTTTTTGTGAATCGTATAAACTATCCGAAGTTGAAACCCGCATTTAACGAGGTTTACAGAGATGATCATTATCTAGTTTATGATATGAAGGAAATGTCTGATAGAGACAGAAATCTATCAGAATAAAACATTGAAGGAAAGGATCTGAATTATTATTTAGTGACTACAAATTAGGATTGACAAAGCGATAATACCAAGTGCAATTCCCAACAGATTCACTTTCGACCACGACTCTTTGAAAATAAGTCTGGCAGCGAATGCTCCAAGGACTACAACCGCCAAATTGTTGACCTGAAGTGTTTGAGCTGTGCTTAGCAAGTTTGCATGATATGATTCTACTAAAAAATAAATAGAACCATAATTCACTGTTCCCAACAAAACGCCTGCGAGGATATCTCTTCGAGAAGGTAATATTCCTTTAACAAAATATCGAGCTGTGAGCAAAAGTATTCCTATAGTACCTGCAGTTATAAACGAGAGGCAGGAGTACAACGCCCTCTCATCGGCATTCGATGGTTGATCCGCGAAATAAGCGATTACAAAATCAATAGCAGTGCTACCCACTAAAATCAATAGAGGCCAAAAGAGCATTTTTACTAACGTGACCTTGCCGACATTCCTGTATGAAACAAGAAATACTGATAAAAATGCAAACAATAAAGCCATATATCCGAGTCCATTCATTTGCTCTTTGCCCAACCACACAAATATTAGAGCAGCGATTACAAGTGACATCTTACTTGCAATGGTTGCAACCGATACACCCACTTTTTGAGTAGTGAGCGACATCAAATAAAATACTGAAATAAACACAGCTCCGAGCATGGTAGCTGCAATTACCCATGGAGGAGCTTGTAGTGCTGTTCCAAAAGTTGTCGACCAATCTGTTATAACCAGAATGCCAATTGTTGCTGCTGTGAGATAATTGAAGACTATTGCATCGAGGATTCGTACCCTGAGATTGCCGTACCATTTGAACAGTAGATAAATTGCCGTGTTGGCGAGAATGCTGAGCACCAGATATATCATGTCCGGTAAAAATATCTAATGGTGTCACTCCCCGACTTTTCAAGCAATACTGGAAAGTACTTTAATTCAGGAGCTGAAAGTCCTTGCTCTAGAAAAATATTCCCTGTGATTACCCTTGCCTCATCCCATTTATCTTCATCGATGAAATGTACAAGAGTTCGTGCGCCACCTTCTACAATGATGGAGATAATATTTCTTTCAAACAATAGAGACAGTAGTTGATCTATGACATTCTCCGAAAAATCGAATTTCACCCACTCAATAGTATCGTTAGTCTTACTTAGCTTATCGTTTACAACAATGGTTTCGCTTTCGTTGCTGAATATTTTAGAATCATTCGGAACAACTAGGTTTCTATCAATGACTATTCGCAAAGGATTTTTTCCAGAAACTTCTCTAACGGTGAGTGATGGATTATCGTTCAAAGCTGTCTGAGACCCTACAAGTATTGACTGTTCCGAAGCCCTCCAAGTATGAACCAATTTCTTTGCTTCTGGACCCGAAATCCAATTTATACCTTGTTCGCCATTTCGACGAGCATCCATAAAACCATCCTGAGATTCCGCCCATTTTAGAATTACATAAGGCTTTTGATTTTTGTGAAAATGAAAAAACCGTCGATTGAGAAATGCAGCTTCTTCGGCAAGCACTCCTTCTATTACTTCAACTCCATTTTCTTTTAAAATCGAAATTCCATTGCCTCTCACTTTGGGAAACGGGTCTATGTTGGCTATTACTACCCGCGGAATTCCTTGTTTCAATATTGCCTCAACGCAGGGTGGTGTTTTACCGTGATGTGAGCACGGCTCGAGATTAACGTAGAGAGTTGATTGCTGAAGAAGTGATTTATCTTTTACATTATTGAATGCCTCAATTTCTGCGTGGTTTTTTCCAAAGGCTGTATGAAAACCTTCACCTACAATTAGGTCATTGTAAACTATCACAGCACCAACTAAGGGATTGGGTGCCGCCGAAAAAACTCCATTGGAGGCGAGCTGAAGACAGCGGCGCATGAATGTTTCATGACGATGTATGTCTTCGTGGATGTTCAAAATAATTAGTGTTTCCTTTCGAATGCCAATAGAGTATTGGTCATTAAAGCTACGATGGTCATCGGGCCAACACCACCGGGTACAGGGGTAATGAAACTGCACTTTGGAGCAACATCATCAAATAGCACATCACCCGCGATACGGAAGCCTTTTTTCTTGCTTGAATCTTCAACTCTTGTAATTCCTACATCTATTACCACTGCACCATCCTTTACCATAGAAGAAGTGACAAATTCCGGTCGTCCCAACGCGGCAATCAGTATATCGGCAGTTCGGCAAATTTCCTCAAGATTTTTGGTTTTACTGTGGGTAATGGTTACCGTACAGTTTCCAGGATATGCATTCTTCTGCAACAAAATTGTCATTGGCAAACCCACAATATGCGAACGTCCAATTACTACAGCATGTTTTCCTTCTGTAGGCACCTTGTATCTTCTGAGCAACTCAATGATACCCGCCGGTGTAGCTGGCAAAAATCCCTCCAAGTCGAGCGCCATACGCCCTACACTTTCGGGATGAAATCCATCTACATCTTTTTCGGGATCCACAGCAAGCAATACTTTCTTCTCATCTATGTGAGCCGGAAGTGGTAGTTGGACAATGTATCCATCTACTCCCGGATCAGCATTTAAACCGGATACATGCGCTAACAATTCTTCTTGAGAAAGAGTTTCTTCTAGATGCAGCAAGGTGGATTGGAATCCGACCTCCTCACATGCTTTCACTTTTGCATTTACATAGGTAAGACTGGCCCCATTGTTTCCGACAATTACTGCTACCAAATGTGGGGCTCTTTTTCCTGAATTTTTTATTGCTGTTACTTTTTCGGCAATTTCATTTCTGATTTGCTGAGAAGTGGCATTACCGTCGAGTAAAATCATGCAATTCTATTATCTGTTTTTCATCGATTTCATCTGCTTCATCATGTTCATCATCTGACTTTTATTCGTGAACATTTTCATCATCTTTCGCGTGTCTTCAAACTGCTTCATCAACCTGTTGACATCATCAATGGATCTTCCGCTACCTGCTGCGATACGGCGTTTGCGGCTCATGTCTAACAATGTAGGTGCAACTCTTTCGGCAGGTGTCATTGATCTGATGATGGCTTCGATGTGCTTGAAAGCGTCGTCATTTATTTCAACATCTTTCATGGCTTTTCCCATACCTGGAATCATACCCATGAGATCTTTCACATTCCCCATCTTTTTGATCTGGGCGATCTGATCCAGAAAATCATTGAAGTCGAATTGATCTCTCTTAATCCTCTTTTCAAGTCTTCTTGCCTCTTCTTCTGAAAATTGCTCTTGAGCTTTTTCAACGAGAGATACAACGTCGCCCATTCCAAGAATTCTGCTCGCCATCCTTTCTGGGTGAAAGACATCAAGGGCGTCCATTTTTTCACCGGTACCGATGAATTTAATGGGTTTGTTTACCTCTGTTTTAATACTAAGCGCTGCCCCACCTCTAGTATCACCATCTAATTTTGTGAGTACAACTCCATCGAAACTCAAGCGCTCGTTGAACACTTTCGCAGTATTCACGGCATCTTGACCGGTCATTGAATCGACAACGAAAAGTGTTTCTGAAGGATTTACTGCCTTCTTCACATTTTCAATTTCCTTCATCATTTCCTCATCGATGGCTAGACGACCAGCTGTATCGATGATAACCACGTTGAAGCCATTTTTCACGGCATGTGCAATGCCATTTTTGGCTATGGAAACAGCGTCTTTATTGTCGCGTTCGCTATATACTTCAACGCCTATACCCTCACCTACCACTTGCAATTGATCAATCGCAGCAGGTCGGTAAATATCACAGGCTACGAGGAGCGGTTTCTTATTCTTTTTGGTCTTGAGGTAATTGGCAAGTTTACCGGAAAAGGTTGTTTTACCACTTCCCTGCAATCCGCTCATAAGTATCACTGCCGGGCTGCCCTGAATGTTGATGTCGGTAGTAGCACCACCCATCAATTCTTTCAGTTCGTCGTGGGTGATTTTCACCAAAAGTTGCCCTGGACTCACGCTTGTAAGCACATCCATTCCGAGGGCCTTTTCTTTTACCCTATCACTGAATTCTTTGGCAGTTTTAAAATTGACGTCGGCATCAAGCAATGCTCTGCGCACCTCTTTGAGGGTTTCCGCCACATTTATTTCTGTGATCTGCCCTTGACCCTTCAGGATTTTAAAGGCCCTGTCAAATTTGTCTGTTAAATTCTCAAACATCGTTTCTTTAGCTGATTATAGAAGGGTGCAAATGTAAACGATGCAACGTCTTTTGGGATGCCTTAGAAGGCCTTTCATTCAGCGGAATCTTTCCCCTTCTGAAGAAATAATGTGCCTGTTTTGGCTTTATAGCATAATTCTAAAGCCCGTTTGATGCGGCTATCGATGTTTTTTACCGAATTCACATAATGTGCCAAACTGCGTTGCCTACCAGGGGTAAAAGAAAGCCAAACTTTCTCTGCCTCAGGGTCTTGCGCAAGAACTGCTTCCAATTCTTCGGGCAGTTCCACTATGTTGGGATCAACCAAATAAAATTCAACCTTAACTGGATCGCCGGATTTGATCTTCGCGTCTTTTCTCAAGGAATTGCTCACGGCGAAATATCGTTCCCCTGTTTTCAAATTCTGAATGGCCAAAGAAAAATGTGCGCCATTCATTGCTCCCTTCGCTCTTTTTCGACCCTCCGGCAATGATTTAATAATTTTTAAAGGAATAAGAACTAGTCCTGTGAGCATCCCGACTCTGTGATCCTCCAAGTCTGAAGTGAATGAATATTTGTCCTTTGGCTGTTTCATTTAGGTAATTTCTAAAGAACTTCTAAATATTGTAAAAATATATGCGTTGATACAATATCTGCAATAAGCAAGGATTTTAACATTCTCCATTGCTAAAATATTTAGGTTTGAAGCATTAACCCCAAAACTCTTTTTTATTATGGAAAGGAATATTAACATGGGCATTGTAGCCCCCACTGCTTTGGCGCCTTTAATTGTAGGTTTCGTTTGGTACAACCCCAAAGTATTTGGAAATGCTTGGATGAAAGCCAGCGATATGACCTTAGAAAAATCCAAAGGAGCCAATATGGCTGTCGTTCTTGGCTTCACACTTCTTTTTAGTTCGATGGCTGCATTTGTTTTGTCAAGCATTGTAGTGCATCAAGGAGGCGTTTTCTCTTTATTGCAATCTGAAGGAGGTGTTGCTATTGCTGGTGCAGAGGAAGACTTTAAACCCAGAATCTGCATTGCAATTCGGTATGAAGTGCTAAACCCCAAAGATAGCAAGTGCTCTCGCAAGATTTTTATTTGATGGGGTATATTCATACACCAAGAATAAAAATCGAGAAAGTGCTTGATATCAAAGGGGGTTAGCGCTGCAATAGATTTCCAATGCAGATTCTGGGTTAAAATGATGTTGGACAAATATGGCAAGTCCTTCCGCTCTTTCGGCCATGGTGTATTACATGGTGTTATTCTTTCTCTTTTCCTCGTGTTGCCTGTTTTAGGAACGAATGCCCTGCATGAACGCCGTGGTTTCAAATACATCGCAATTAATGTAGCTTTTTGGGCTGTTTCTTTGGGACTAATGGGCGGAATTATTTGTAAGTACGCCTAACTGTTCGATATCATTGATCTTCCAAAAGGCTGTTCTATGGACAGCCTTTTTTATTTGTGGCCATGCTCATGTACTCTATCTATGTATAGGGGACCACTAAACCCAGATTTTGCATTTAACCCAGAATCCGCTGCGCAATGCAGGATGACTATTTAATAAGCAGAATTGGTATAATACGCTTTCAAATGCACCCAAATCATAAGTTGGATTTTCGGCGTCCCTATGGTGAATATGCTTGTTGATCCATCTGTTAGATTTGAGAATCCAGTTCCCCATTATATTTTGTATACTCCAATGAGCTAAAGCGTGATATCAATCTTGTGAGAGCTCAAGTCCTTTTTGCCTTTCAACGCTTCACGACTATTTCAACTGCAAAACCTGTGCTAAAGCAATTTGGGTCTTTGCAGGCTAGTGCCCTACTTTTGGATCATGCTAAGGTTTCTCTTGCTTTTGATCTTGATCTGTCCTAATGGCATTCTTCATTCACAGGATTCACCTATTCCATTCGAACCGCTCAAAAAAAGCAAAAAATGGCTTCTCGCTCCACATTATGGTTTCATTGCTCCCCACACTTCACAAATGGAGCACCTCATACAAGGTCACTCACGTGGAATTCAAGCAAGTTGCCTCTGGTCATCAAAGGGTAACCAATCTTGGGAAAAAACATACAACTACCCCGATACGGGTGCGGATCTATTCGTCAACTACACTGGTAATTCCAAGCAACTTGGCACTCAAGTAATGGGGACTTTTTTTATAGATCTCCCACTCAATAAAATGCACTTTTTGCCCTCGGTTGATCTTACTGACGAGACTTACAGTGAACCGTGGCATAAACTAGGCCTCGGCATAGGACTAGGATATACTTCGAAAATATGGGATCTTGAAAGCAATAGACAAGCCAATGTCATTGGTTCGAAAATCAATGCAGCCCTTGTTCTGCAATACAAACTAGACCTCTTTAAAACGGATCATTTTTCCATTCATTCCGGTCTTAGAATTTCTCACTACTCCAACGGCTCCATGCAACTGCCCAATCTGGGAACCAACAATATCAGCCTTTTTGCTGCCATGAGTTTTCAAAATACAAGCGCACGAAAACTTTCCTACCAATATACCATTGGGCATGAATCGCTGACGAATGATTCGTTGCTCGCAGACAGAGGTTTCTCATCCACACTTGGATTTTCAATGGGATTAAAGGAAATTCCTCCGCCTTATGGAAAAAAATTTACTACTTATAGCCTCACGTATTTGATTGATAAAAGAATTAGCAGAAAGAGTAGTCTGGGAATTGGGGCCGATATTTTTCGCAATGCATCTATTGGTGTTTTGTTGGAAAGACGAGATAACAATGAGAGTCAAATAGACATCTTTCAATCAGGCCTCCTATTATCATATACAATGCACTTCAATAATTTTGAAATGAAAATTCAGCAAGGATTCTATATCATCGACAAGTGGAAAGACAATGGGTTCTTGTATCATCGTTTTGGATTGAGATATTTGATCGATCAAAAATGGTTTCTGCATTTGATGCTCAAAACTCATTTTGCAAAGGCCGATCATGGTGAACTCGGATTTGGATATCGATTTTAGATCAGATTCATGAATTACCGAAAAAACATACTCGCTTTTATCTTCCATTGCGCCATCACAATGACTTTGTTCTTGTCGTGCAACAAGCAAGATTCTCCAGATTGTTTTCAAACTGCCGGTGAATACGCCACAGTCAGAAGAGAATTGGAACCCTTCACTTTGATTGAATTACATGACTACGTGCAACTAGAATTATTTGATACGAATGTCCATTTCATCGAAATATCGGCACCAGAAAATCTAATTACCGACATAGCTACCGAACTCTCGGGTGGCAAATTGGAAATACGAAATGACAATACATGCAACTGGGTCCGTTCATTTAAGAATAAAATTACTGTCAGGATATATGCGCCTGCATTCCATGAAATCGAAAATTTCGGAACAGGGAATATAACTTCAATTAATCAATTGCAAGAATCACGTTTGAAAATTGAGAATAGACATTCCGCCGGATTGGTAAGACTAGATGTACTCATGGACACACTAAGTTTGTACATCCATACCGGAGTAAGTGATGCACTTCTAACAGGATCCGCAACCACCACCGAAATATTCAATCAAGGGCTTGGATTTGTTGATGCCCGAGATCTCCAAAGTCAATATACTTTTTGCAATAACTCGTCGATAAATGATATTTACATCAATGCCGAACAATATCTATATGCACTTATTCAGTTCTCGGGAAATATATTCTATTCTGGCAGTCCGAATGACGTAGATGCCGTGATTGAAGGAGATGGCGAGGTGATTCAAGTACCTTGATAAAAGGAAACCAACCTGACAAAATATCTTTCGGAACCATTAAAAAGAGTAAAACGAGTTTCTTATTATTTCGGAGTCTAATACCGTTTGGATTTATGTAATAGTCCTCTTTCGATTCACCAAATTGAACCAAACATAAACCACAACGGCCCCTATTACTCTAGCCGTATAAAATATTCTGGATCCTTCATTAAGTAACATTAGTATAATATTTCTCAAATACGAGTCGAATAAATTCAGGACAACGCATCGGTCGACCCGTTGACTTAGTAACGAACACAAGATCTGTATGAGCCGTGTTGAGCAACTCATCACCTCGAAATGTTTGATACTCAAATGTGATCTTAGCGGTCGGTATCCTTGGTATTTTGGTGATGATCAATAATTCGTCATCATAATAAGCCGGCTTCAAAAATTTTACTGAATACTCTGATACGGGAAGTAAAATTCCAGAGTCTTCGATCTGACGATAACTAATACCCAAGCTTCTTAATGCCTCTACCCTCGCAACCTCAAAGTATGTGGCATAGTTGCCATAATAGCTATAACCCATTCTATCAGTTTCTGCGTATCGAACCCTCAGTTTTATTTCTGTTTGATACATCAATTACAAATTAATCTTGGCGCCATCACGGCCAATCAATATCGGATTGTCATCAACTTTGTTCGTCATGGATCCATTCTCTAATTTTAAAACACCTCGAGGGCAAACCGAAGAACAAATTCCACAACCCACGCATGATGACCTAACAATGTTTTGGCCCTTCTGCGCATAACTCCTTACATCAATCCCCATTTCACAGTACTTCGAGCAGTTTCCACATGAAATACATTGTCCGCCATTTACAGTAATTCGGAATTTCGAAAAATACTTTTGGAGGATTCCCAAATAACCGGCAAGTGGACAACCAAACCTACACCATACTCGAGTGCCCAGTATTGGATAAAAACCTACTCCCACGACTCCCGAAAACATAGCACCAATAACAAACCCGTATGGCCTTTGGAAATAGGTATAAATGTCCAAACCGAAAAAGGAATTTTTTCCGGCAAAATATCCATAGAGTGTGGCAACAGTCATCAAAAAAACAAGGACCATCACGGAGTGAATAATCCATCTTTCTGCTTTCCAAGAAGCCAATGTCTTCGAAGAATTCTGTCTGAAAGAATCGCCGGCGGTTTCTGCTAAACCACCGCAGCCACATACCCAACTACAATACCAACGTTTTCCGAAAAAGTATGTAACCACAGGAGTTACAACTAGGAACATTGCAATTCCAAGCACCAAGTAAAACATACCCAATGAACCTCCCGCCTTCATGTTGTCTAGATGCCAAGCATGAAAAAAATCGTAGTTCAAAGGCCATATGTTTTTTATATCAGCATCAAAGTATGGTTGACCGGTTCGCATAGCTTCTAGTATTTCCGGTATGAGATAGGCCAGAAATAGTTGGACAACCATAATGCTCAAAGTCCGGTATTTCTGATAATTGTCAGTTCGATATTTGAAAAGTACTTTTACCCCAAGTGCCAATATTGCGAGGGTATATAATGTGCCATATACGAACCATTGCGTTGCCGCAGTATTCTTGATCCAAAAACTCAAAGGATCGAAAAACTTTATGATGCCGCTATTGGAAACACCATTTATACCAAGACCTAAAATTTCAGGATACCAATACAAGACCACATAAAATCCGGTAAGTATAAATCCGATAACCCAACCGAGCAGTCCTCTTCCGGTAAGTCCAGTAAAAGTGACATAATTGTTTTTGATCCCGGCCGGTTCTGAATGGTATTTGCGCCAAGCATAGACCGATGTACCAATCATTACTGACAAGAGAGTGTACACCATCACAAAACCATTTCCCATATTTAGGCCCGTGAGGGACAGAAACAAAGCCATTACGCCGGACAATGCTAAAGCGAAGGCCAGACGCTTTATCAAATCGTACCTTGGTAGGGCACTATGTATGTGAGCTTCTTGATTCATATCGCTTGATTTATTTTAATATTTTCTCTGCTCTTCATCCACTTCAATAGTATTTCACCTTCGTGCCTTTGAAAAAACTCAGGATCAAAATTTGCCTCTTTCAAATTGTCCAAAACAAAATCTATAGATCTCTCCTGTCGGAGCCATTTATCAATCACTTCATGTCGCATCCGAATTCCAAAGACATTTACTCCAAGAAATTTTCTAGTCGACTCATGGAAAACCAATCGCATGCATTTTTTCATTGAGACGTGTTCCCAGTAAAAATCTGATTCGTCATCGGACAAATTGCTTTTTACATTTCCATATGTCTGATATTCTATATCGAAAAACTTGGCACTATTGAACCATGGTCCCGGTTCGTAAGCGGTATTTTCTCCTGTTATGGTTTTTGCTACAACTTCGCCCATCATTCGTCCGGTGTACCAAACTTGCTCGATTGCCTTTCGACCTTTTGGTGCTTGTCTGAACTCTGCACAATCGCCAACCGCGAATACATCCAATTCATTGGTTTGTAAAAATTCATTTACCAATACACCTTTTCCCAATTCGATATTTGAACCTTGTAGAAAACCTATATTGGGTGAAACACCTACCGTTAGACCAACCAACTGACACGGAATAAGAACTCCACTTTTGGTTTTCAGTTCTTTTACCTTACCCTCATCATCTCCAGAAATTGATTCGAGTTCTTCTTCGAATAAAAGTTCTACTCCATGCTCCCGAAGGTGCCGTGCTACAAGATCTCCTTCCTCTTTTGGTAAAACGCCACCCCAGAAACGATTTTCGCGAATCAAGAACACCACTTGAATTCCTCTGGTAATAAGCATTTCGGTCAACTCAACTCCTATAAGTCCTCCACCCACAATCACAGCCTTTTGCACTTTTCTTTCGGATGGAAAAGCATTCCAGACGTGTGTATTCTCTTCTAGAAGTTGCAAGTCCTGATGACTATATAAACCCTGAACTCCTTTTAAATCTTGTCCAGGCCATCCAAAGCGATTGCTTTTACTTCCAGTGGCGATTACTAATTTGTCGTATTGCAAACTGCGACCATCATGTAATTCTAGAGACTTACTTGTTGAGTTCACCTTTGTGACAAAAGCCCTCAAAAGTTCGATTCGATTTTTTTTCCAGAAATGAGTTTCGTAAGGCTGTGTGTCTTCGAAGGTCATGTGACCCATATAAATGTACATCAGGGCTGTTCGACTAAAGAAGAAATCAGATTCCCCAGAGATCACTGTAATCCGCATATCCGATTGTTTTCGAATATGTCGGGCAGCGGTGATTCCACTAATTCCATTTCCAACTATTACAACATGAGTCATATCTGATTTTATCTCTAAGCGAAGCGAAAGTGCGTAAAAAAGTCAGCGCAAGACCTAGAGAATCCATAAATGTTACAAAATGTTATTATGTATCGGCAATAACGTTTCAAAGTGGACAGTTGATCCAAACGACTTTGATGTATCTGAGAATCTCGGTTTCACTGTATTTTTGCCCCTCAAATTAAACAACTTATGAAATACGCGTCAATTTTACTTATTTCTTTGTTCCTTGCTTCATGTGGGGGAAACGACAAAAACGGTGCAGCATCAGGTTCTGCAGACAGCACTCAAAACGGTAGTCTTAGTTCTGAAAACTCCTCAATCCCTGCAAATCCGGTAGAGGAATTAAAAGGAATTCTTGGGACTTACGTTGGAAATATTCCTTGCCAAGACTGCAAAACATCGAAAGTGGCCCTATCGCTCAATGGAGATCAGTCGGTGGTTTTCAAACAGAAAAAAACCAGTTCTATTGACGGTAAGGAATCAGGGGTTGAAGAAAAGGGTAAATGGACTGCAAATGAGTCATTCAGTGAAGTGTCCATTGCACTTGCCAGTGGTGCTGTTTCTCGTTTTCGCATTGTGAGTACTCAAGCATTATTGCCTCTTGATTCAGATGGAAAAACAATGAATTGCCAAGAGGATTGTACTCTAACCAAGATGCCTCCCAGAACTGAGAATAAAACCAATTCTAAGTAATTCCAAAAGGCAATCATTTGCAACCATACCGCACAGTAGCCTTCCACACGCTGGGTTGTAAGCTCAACTTTAGTGAAACGAGCACACTGGCTCGTCAGTTTCAGGATGCCGGATACGCCCGTGTTGCCGAAGATGAGAGGCCCGATGTGTTGGTCTTGAACACGTGCAGCGTAACCGAAGAGGCTAACAAAAAATGCAGGTATGTTGTGAAGCGCACCCTCTCCCGAAACCCCAATACTTTTGTTGCCGTGACTGGGTGTTATGCTCAACTCAAACCAGAGGAGATAACTTCGATACCTGGAGTTAGATTGGTATTAGGAGCGGGAGAAAAATTTAATGTTGTCGGGCACGTCGAAGAAATTTTCGGAACCGACAAAGTTGTGAGTTTGACTAGTCAAATCAGGGACGTAAAAGATTTTATACCCTCCTACAGTCATGGGGATCGTACCCGTACATTTTTAAAAGTTCAGGATGGATGCAACTACTTCTGTGCTTTTTGTACCATTCCATTGGCTCGTGGTAGAAGTAGAAGTGCAGATATTTCTACAACCCTTCAAAGCGCCATAGAAGCTATAGAAAAAGGTGCCAAGGAAATTGTCTTAACGGGTGTCAATATTGGCGATTTCGGCACTTCATCGAGTGAATCATTGCTTGATCTTTGTGAGAAATTGGATCAATTGGAGGGAGTCGAAAGATTCAGAATAAGCAGCATTGAACCCAATTTGCTCTCCGATGATTTAATAGCGTTTGTGGCTTGCTCGAAGAAGTTCATGCCGCATTTTCACATTCCTCTTCAAAGCGGCTCCGACAAAATTCTTGCTTCCATGCGGCGCAGGTATCGAACCGATTTGTATCAACAAAAAGTACTCCGGATCAAAGAACTAATGCCCGATGCGTGCATTGGCGTTGATGTTATAACCGGATTTCCGGGCGAGGGAGAAATTGAATTTCAAGAAACAAGAAACTTCATTATTGAACTTCCTGTTTCATATCTTCACGTATTTACATACAGCGAAAGGGAAAACACAACAGCATTGAGATTGAATGATATCGTGCCCATTGCAGTTCGTCAGGAGCGAAATAAAATCCTTCGGATGATCTCTGATAAAAAGAAGAGATCTTTTTACGAATCTCACATGGGTAAAACCTTGCCGGTGTTGTGGGAAACTCAAGAAGATGAAGGATTTCTTTTCGGTTTTACAGATAATTACATCCGTGTGAAAACCCCTTACAACGCGTCGTTGGTGAACAAGTCGCAGCTCGTTTCGCTCTCCACACTGAACCCTGAGGGCGTAGCTACGTGCGCTTTAGTTGAGGATTTCGAAAAGGCTCTTTTACATTAAATACTTTGCCCATTGTACCCAACCATTTATCACTTTTTCTACGATGTATTTGGGGTTGATTGGCCTTGGGCAAAACTCCTCAATAGTTTCGGTTTTTTTGTAGCACTGGCATTTGTCGTGGCCAGTATGTTGCTTTCTTCCGAACTCAAGCGAAAAGAGAAATTAGGTCTCCTGCAGGGTGAAAAAAGAAAAATAACGATTGGACTGCCCGTGAATTGGGCCGACGTATTGAGCAATGCCCTCATAGGATTTATACTGGGTTGGAAATTTGTGTATCTCATGAGAAACGCAGATACTTTGTTTGGCCCTGACTCTCTTCCGCAACAACACATCTTTTCTCTACAAGGCGATTGGCTCTGGGGAATTATTCTAGCAGCCGTTATGGGAGCTTGGCGATACTATGAAATGCAAAAACAAGCATTGCCTGAACCTATTGAAAAAGAGGTGAATTTTCATATTTTTGAATATACTGGCACAATCACTTTCATTGCAGCATTCTTCGGTGTAATGGGAGCAAAACTCTTTCATTTGATTGAAAATCCAAGGCAGTTCCTGGAATTCTTCAAGCATCCGAGTCTTGAGAATTTTCTCAGTGGATTAACAGTCTACGGCGGTTTGATAGTAGCTGGAATTGCTGTTTACATTTTCGCAAGAAGAAAAAAGATTCCCTTTCTGCATTTGGCTGATGCCACAACCCCGGGACTTATGCTGGCCTATGGAATCGGCAGAATTGGATGTCATGTGAGTGGTGACGGGGATTGGGGAATTGTCAATACGGCAGAAAAGCCCAAATGGCTGACATGGCTGCCTGATTGGGCTTGGGCCTACGACTATCCAAACAACGTAGGTGCCGTTACTAATTTTGATGGCAATACTTATGGTGTGCCTATCACCGAGGGCCCATGTTTTGAGGGCTATTGCACACATTTGGTCCCTTCGGTGTATCCTACACCTATTTACGAAACAACCATGGCTGTTATGATTTTTGCCTTGCTCTGGTATCTACGAAAAAAATGGTCGATACCCGGTATGATATTCGCAATGTACTTGGTATTGAACGGAATAGAACGCTTTTTCATAGAAAAAATTAGGGTCAACAATGAATTCGACCTTATGGGAATGATGGTGACCCAAGCAGAAATCATCTCAACTCTGTTCATTCTTTCGGGTCTTTTCCTACTTTACTATTTCAAAAGAAGTCACTCAAAACATTCATTATCAACACCTAAAAATCCTTAGTACCGCCAAACAGAAAGGAAGGTCTGATTCGAAATATAAGTGTACCTTTGTCCTCTGTTTCTGCATATTTCTGACTAATCGTGATAAGTACCAAAATGGTAGGATTGTTGGAGGTCGGGAGTACAGAAAATGTAAGAAGTATTAAATCAAAATCTTTTAATAATGGCTATTGAAATAACCGATGCAAACTTTGCAGATGTAGCTTTAAACAGCGACAAACCCGTAATGATCGACTTTTGGGCCGAATGGTGTGGTCCTTGTCGCATGGTAGCTCCAATCGTAGAAGAGCTTTCATCGGAGTATTTAGGAAAAGCTGTAATTGGAAAAGTGAATGTGGACAATAATCCGGACATCAGCGCCAAATATGGTATCCGAAATATTCCAACCATTTTGTTCCTAAAGAATGGAGAGGTTGTAGATAAATCTGTAGGAGCTGTTCCTAAAAATGTATTGACAGAAAAAATGGAAGCTCTTCTCTAACAGAAGAAATTTCTAAAGAAAATATTAAAAGCTGCTTTGAAAAAAGCGGCTTTTTTTTCCGAATTTTTATATCCATCAATTTTTCAAAAGCTTCTGTCTATGGACTAATTCCATATTTACATCCAAGCATTCTATAAAATACATTCCATTCGCAAAGTCGCCGAGATAAATAGAGTTCGAATCATTTAGATTGAAATAAGCTAGCAACTTTCCTTGTGCGTCCATGAGCCGAATCACTTGGATCTGAGAATTTGGTGTTTGAACAATGAGAACATCGTTAAATGGATTGGGGAAAATTTCCACTGACGATTCATTCATGCCTTGCACATTTACCATGCACTCTATGCCTGCCAAAAACAATTCGCATCCGTTTTCATCATACACGAACAAAGTCAATACAGACCCTTGTGGAATACCCGTCAAAATCGCTGCATCGCTGCCATTGCTCCATGAATAATTGTACGGCGCTGTTCCACCTGTGACAATTGCTTCCACATTCATCCAATCGCTTTCGCATTCCAATTGAATCTCTGCTAACAGTTCGTCGGGTTCCAGAATGTCGAATGAAGCAATCAATTCGCATCCATTGGCATCTGTTGTTTGTACCACATAAGTGCCGGAAAACAATTGAGAAGGATCATTTCCATTCCAATCTATGGCATAAGGTTCTGCACCACCGGAGACAGATAATTCTATAGAACCGGAATTTTCGCTAAAACAATTGACGTCAACTTTACTCGCATCTAAGTCCAATATCGTCGGTTCAGCTATGATCACGCCACCTGTTTTTACGCATCCCATATCATCTGTCAGTGTGTAGGAATATGAGCCAGCGGTCAAACTATCCAGGTTTATAGATTCTCCAAGTCCATCCCAAAGGAGAGTCAAATTCTGTGCATTCGATTCAATCAATTCTATTCTACCTGTAGAATCACCGGAACACAATATATTTTGAATATCAAAAATGACAAATAATGAATCTGGTTCCTGAAGAAATATATCGTAAAGAATTGAGCAGCCATTCTCGTAAATCGCTTCGTAAAAATATTCGCCCGGAGCAAGAGAAATAAACTCATTGCCTCCAGACCAACTAAACTCTTGGGGCCAAATTCCCGAAAGAAATTCTATTTCGCCATTTGATGATTCATAACATGTAGGGGCAATAATATTGAACTCTAATCCCGGATCGAAAGCATCTTCTACAACAATACTCCCAATGGCAGTAAAGCCATCCATCGATTCTACTTCCACAGTATAAATGCCTCCTTCATACACTGCAAGAAACCTGTCGGTGGAACCATCGCCCCACAAGTAGCTCGAGAATTCACCGGCATCCAATACAATGCTATCTCCAAGACAAAGTAATTCGTTGTCCACTGCAATAGGTTGAACATTTAATCCACTTCCTTCTATCAACCACAATCTCTGATCTACGGCAATATCGTAGAATCGATCCACATGCCCTGATGGCCATTCAACCACAACGCTATCCACGACTGTATTTGTATTCAAGCCAAACAGTTCATATTGGCTGTCCTGCCCCATCAAATTTTCACCACACATCGTATAACGAACTTGCTTTATTCCACCCGAATAAACCGATATCCATGAACCGATTCCCTCTCTATTCGACACCACGCCTTCAAGTGCAATAGAAATTGAATTTTTCGCGCCTCCAGAGGACAACCAAAAGTTGGCATTTTGCGGAGAGTAATTATTTACAGCCAGGTCGGGATAACCATCGTGATTCCAATCGCCACATGCTGTTGTATAACTGTTGCTAAAATCAAACGGGAAAATTGATGAATTCAAATTATGAAAAGTCTCGTTTCCTTGGTTGACCATGAATTTATTTTGCAGTTCAGGAAACTGCGGGAAATACTCGCACACATATAAATCCTGATCCATATCCAAATCGTAATCAAACCAATTGGCTCCCCATGCAAGTACGTTCAAAGTGATAGATGCAGATTGGGTGATGTTGGAGAAAACTCCTGCCTCGGATCCCTTGAGCAATACACAAGGACCGATGGATGTGTTGGTCACAAAAATATCGGTGAAACCATCATTATTCATATCACCACAACTTGCTGTCATGGCATCAATCGGAGCAATAGCAGAGCTCGTAGACGCTCCAAGGTCTGTAAATGTACCGTTGCCATTATTGTGAAAAAGTCGGTTGGGATGTGCCTTGTCATTAATTACATATAAATCAGGCCACAAATCATTATTGTAGTCCATCCAAACAGATTGAAAAGAAAGACTTATTCCATCGAACGCACCAGACTCAATTGTGACATCCGTAAATGTCCCATCTCCATTATTGCGATACAAATGATTCCAGTAATCATAGGCATCCGAACCATAGTATATAAAAACGTAATTGCAGGTGTATAAATCCAGATCGCCATCTCTATCGTAGTCGCCCCAACTAGCGCCATAATGAGGAGTCAAATAATCAGAAACTCCAGCTGAGTTGCTCACGTCTGTAAAATTGCCATTGCCATCGTTTCTGTACAATTGATTGCTGTCCAAATAACCAGAAACGAAAAAATCTTTGTCACCATCGTTGTCATAGTCAACCCAAATAGGTTGTTTTACAGTATTTGAAATATCAAATGGAAAAGTTTGTTCAACGCAAACGCCCTCTTGATTCTTGTAAAACTTCAATTCCTCATCCTGAGAAAATGTTAGATCATCCCAACCATCTCCATTAAAATCGTGAAATGAAACTCCTGCTCCATAGATATTATCGGTAACAACGACATTAATACCGAATTGCACATTCATGTTAGAATAGACCTGCCCAATAGAAAAGGCGGGATAAAGCAGTGTCACAATAAAAAGACGAAGAGAAAGCATGTTATGGTCTAAAAACGGTAGGTTGAATGGAAAACAGAGTAAAGATAAGCAAAAACCCATTCCCTTAAACCCTATTAATGCATTGGAATGCGTCCGAATTCATGTGTTCTTGTTTTTTTTAATATGCGCGTGACAACTTCTTGGTCTGAAAGTAAATGTTTGCATACGAAACCACCAAATAGATAAACAAGAGTCCGACAAAAACCAAACAAGACTCTTGTGTAGGATAGAACTTGGACTTCACAAAAAGTGCTGCCAATAATTTCAATAGGGCCCATCTGATATATGCACCCACAATCAGAGCCAAGAGCATGCTCGGAAGAATAAATACGAGAACCTGATAAAAAATAATTCCCGCAATTTTTTTGTGCCCATAGCCCAGGTAAGCCAATGTTTTTATTTCGAATTCACTTCGTGCAATCAATAGATCGTTGAATTGAAGAAATGTACCCAACGATAAAAGAACAATGATTAGTCCCAGAGCGATTGCAATTAAAATAATATTCTTGGCGATCGTTTGTTCCCTACCCGCTTGCATTTTTTCGCGATTCGTCTCGTATCCGTTGTTTGTCATTAGTGCTTCGAGCGCGGTAACATCATCTGTGCGAATAATTAATCTGCTCGGTTTCTTTTGTTCTCCCGAACCAAAGTACTTGTTGCCATAATCAATAAATGATTGGGGTACTAAAATTGTGTTAATTCGATCGCTGAAGCCTGCTATTCTTCCTTTTAGTTTTTTCTGCGCTCCATTGCCCGATATGTCCATTTCGAAAACTGTCATTTGAGCCAAACCCTCTGAAATTTGAGGCAAATCTTGGCCCGGAGCAAATCCAAAATTATACAAAGCCAAGTAATCAGCGGGAAGAACAATTGGCACTTCATCATCTTCTTCACGCCAATGCCAACCTGATGGTTTCAAATCGATGAACTCATTCGGCACAGCTTCGAAAAATATTTGCGTCTTGAAGCCAACTCCACTTTGTCCCATGTTGGCTCCAACCATTGCACTGAATGTATTTGCAGTAAATCCACCTACAGATTGAATTCCCTCCAAACCTTTAATCTCGTCGATTTCTTCTGACGAAAAACCACTGGATGGAATTCCCAATGTATGAAGAACAGAGACGGTTTTGTTGAGTACTAAAAACTGGCCTCCGAAGATTTCATCATTCTTCTTGAGCGCATCGCTTACATCAAAATAGAATTGTATTGATACCCAAAAAATCAATAATCCCAAAAATGATCCAAAGAGCAGAAGTAGTATCTGCCAAGGCCTAATCATTTTTGAAAAAATTTTCTTAAACATTGGGTACTATAAATTGTACAGTAAATCAAATTTATGTCCATGTTCAGATCCAAGAGAGCTCACAATGAGGGAAGCACCTTGATCAGCACATTGTGAAAGTATTAATTGCATTGCCCTTTGTGTATTTCCTTCATCCAAGTGACTAAATGGTTCGTCCATCATTAGGCACTCGAAAGGCTGTAACAATGAACGCACAATTGCCACTCTTTGCTGCTGACCAAATGACAAAGTTTTACAAGGACGGTCAATGAAAGTATCCATTTCCAATTGCTCCAAAAAACCGATTGAATCCGAAATTGAAAACTGGGATTGGGTTTTTATTTTCACGATCATATTTTCGCGGACCGTCAGATTTTCAAACAATCTCAACTCTTGAAAAAGCAAAGAAATTTTTTCACATCTTAAACCTGACCATTCGGACAATGAATACTTTTTAATGTTGCTTTCATCAAAAAACACTTCGCCCTGAAATTTGTCGCGCACTCCGAAAATAATTCCGAGGAGTGTCGATTTTCCTCGACCCGATGCCGACCTTACGAGATATGACTTCTTGGATTCAAAAATAAAATTTCGATTCCAGATGTCGCCCTCGTGAGCCGATTGATCCTTCAAAAAATGGGGTAACAGCCCTTCGCAACGAATCAACATGATAATACTAGTTCATGGATTTTTCGCTTACAAAAACCATTTCGCCTTGATAAAACATGCGATACAAGCTATTCCCCTCACCTTCTGTAAGATTGATCTTCATTAGTGACTTATCCTCATTGGCGGTTATTTCCACATTCTCGAATAGGGCCAAATAAGAAAACAAAGGCATCATGGAACTCGACATCTCGGTAATCTCTGTTTGAATGTCTTCAGGGTATTGCTTGAATTGTGTATTGGTGTAAAAACTCATTCCATTCTTACTCGGCAGATCCTCAACAAAAGAAGGCAATTCTCCTAATGCGCCGGACTTCGCCTTTAAAGCGATATCTCTGCTGTTGGATAGCATACATCCTATAGACGTTTCTGCCAGATACACATCAAAGCCCAAGTAACCGGGAAGAGTGTACAAACCATCTTCCCCTATGCTGATTAATCCGTCTGACTTAGAAATAATTTTGTGCATCAATTCTTTATCGCTGAATGAGCAATTCACAGTAAACACAGGTACTACATGCGGTTTGGCTTGTTCCAATAACTGCTCGTACATATCGAATTGCTTGTACATCTCAATATCTTCAGGCGACATATTGGCAAAAGGATCACGCGTTATCGTTCTAAAACCTATCAGAGCCGCAGACAATTCTCCACCGAAAGCCTTTTTCAATTGCTCTTCAGTAATTGACAGTTCCGATAAAATTTCATTGCGAGCGTCTGAGAATCCGGGCAATACTTTGTAATAATCGTAAAGGCTCTCAATATCAAGATTCATGGACCAAAGGGCATAAATGTCTTTGTCGGTAATCAATTTAAGGTGTTCCGCAGACAGTCCTTCATTTTTTAAGAATTGTATTTTATCGTATTCCGAATTATCGGATTCTATGTGCGTATTGATTTCAATTGAGTTATCCTTAAAATCAACATCTGTCAATATATATGTGTCTTGGAAGAACTTCATGTTCCGCATAACATCTGCATCCACACCTCCGGAATTCTTCATTGCTTCTTCGTACAATGCAGTGCCATTTACAAAAAAAGAGAGGTCATTTTTAGCATCTCCATAATCATCAAAAGAATCAGAATTGAGAATGCTTGTATCCTTTTCTCTACCGAAAGTCCAATCGAGGAATTGCACTGTCCAAGAATCGCTATTGGAGTCGTCTTCATTGAAGTCATATCTTGAAGGTTCATTAAAAATAATACCTCCGAAACTATTCCAGGCCATGGTAGATCCGCTCACTCTAGCCATTTTGTAGGAGTCTTTGGAAATCACACCAATATCTTTCCCAGATTGAGAAATGGTCTTTTCAAAATCATCCTGATCGCTGATGGCAAAAACAAAAGCTACATAATCCTGACCATTAACATTGTGAGAATATCCATACATATTCGAAAAAACATCGACACCACTACCCCTCTTTTCTTTTAAAATAGTAGCTAAAACCTTCGGAAGTCCATCACTGTTTCTGCCTTCGTCGTTGTCAAAATTCTCTTTGAACCAAGACATTTCCTTGATTTTATCGGTGTCCATTTTTTTGTGAAGACTTTTCACATCAAGGGTCACGACAACCTTGGCATCGAAAGGAATCAATTTCAGGTGTTTCTTGCTTCCACCGAAGACGATCCAAGCAATGATGAGTCCGCCGAGAATAACTCCGGCTGTAATGAGTAGTCTTTTAGATTTCATACGAATAGTTTGGTTGTGGTGAAGCCGGGAAGATACAATTAACCCAGAAAAATTGAATATTTCGGCCACAAAAAAGCCTCAGATTTCTCTGAGGCTTTTGTTAGAACTCGGTTCTATTGGCGGTCGGGACGGGACTCGAACCCGCGACCCTCTGCGTGACAGGCAGATATTCTAACCAACTGAACTACCCGACCGATTCTCATCGTTACCGAGTTCAATTTGATCCGAAGATCAAGATTATTAGCGCTTCTTTCGAAGAATTATCAGTACCAATTCTCAGATGTTCCGATGAACATCTGGAGATAAAACATTGAATTCAAGATTCTTACCTCTCCTCTTTCAATTGAGGGATGCAAAAATACACAGAAATCGGATAATTTCAAGTTTTTGACAAAAAAAATGGGGGATAGAGCTCGAAGGTATTGAGTGATCCTTTTGTTGGAATCCATAAGGAAATGGTCAACAGACTTCATCGCGAATAAGACTACTCACTTGGACATTTATGAAAACAAGATGAAACTTCGAACCTAGATTTTGCATATGGAACGCTGAAAGGCCAAAGGACCGTAGTTTTCGCAAGATTCTTATCCCGTTTATCGCATTGAAGTGCATTAAAATTATAGCGTTTAGCTATACCGTTTTGGTATCTCTAGTAGTCCGATGCCGCTTCTCTCTATTGGCCCATAAAAGTTACTCTTGCGGCATTTACCACTTCATGCATGCAATATCCTGCCGCTTATTACCCAAAACAGACTTCCAATGCGGATTCTAGGATTAACGAACATTGGAATAACTTTGGCAAGTTTTCGTTTGCACTAAATTGATTTTTACTGATACATCTTGCTCTATTACCTCTTCCTCAATGATAAAAAAAATCTCCCTCTACAAATTCTCCATCCCGCTCATAGAGCCGTTTGTGACATCGTTGGGAACTGATGTGAGTGCGGAAAATGTGCTGGTGAAAATTACTACCGAGAATGGACTAGTCGGATTTGGAGAATGTAGTCCATACATGCCTATCAATGGTGAAAGTCAAGATACTTGCTTCATTGTGGGACAGTACTTCGCAAAAGCGCTGAAGGGAAAAAATGCGCTTGATATAGAGGGAAACATAAACTTGATGGACGAGATAATCTATGGCAACACCTCTATAAAAAGTGCATTCGATATGGCTCTGTATGATATTGCTTCGCAAAATGCTGGAATACCATTGTATAAATTCTTGGGTGGTGAAAACAAAAAAATTATCACCACCGATTATACCGTGAGCATCGGTGAAGTGAACAAGATGGCCGAAGATGCTCTAAAAATTAAAAATCAAGGTTATCCGGCTATCAAAGTGAAGGTGGGTAGAGATGGCAAAACCGATATAGAAAGAATACGAGCAATCAGAAAAGCTGTGGGAAATGATATTCCACTTCGAATAGATGCAAATCAAGGTTGGAGCGCAGAAGAAGCCATCGCAACATTGAAAGAACTTGCGCAATTTGATATCCAACATTGCGAAGAACCCATAGCTCGATGGAATCTTTTGGAAATGCCCCACGTTCGACGTCAAAGTCCAATACCGATCATGGCCGATGAATGCTGCGGTGATGATCATGATGCGGCAATATTGATCGCGCTAGAAGCTTGTCAATACATGAACATAAAACTCTGTAAGTCAGGAGGGATTTTCAAAGCGCTTAAAATGGCTCGTATGGCTGAAGCCGCCAACATTCATTTGCAAGTGGGCGCCATGATCGAATCGCGATTAGGTATGACTGCCTTCGCTCATTTCGCTCTGTGCAGTCCGATGATAATACACTATGACTTCGATACCGCTCTGATGCTTAGCGAAGATCCAATAACCGGAGGTATTCAATATGGCCCCAATGGTCTTATATCTATAACTGAAGCACCAGGACTCGGAGCTTTCATTGCAGAAGAACGACTCAGTAAAATGGAATCAGTTACAATTTAGAGATCAACTCTAATGTCCCGCCGACTTCACTCCACCAATGTCGAGGTTGCGCATACGCCATCCGTAGTATGCAAGGTATATGAATCCCGCAACTACTACCCAATATGAATGTTGTATTCCAGTGTAATTGTCTGCAAGATATCCTTGAAGCATAGATACTATTCCACCCCCCATGATCATCATAATCAATAGACTTGCTCCTTCATTGGTATGTCGTCCCAATTTGTGAATGGCTATTGTAAAAATACAAGGCCACAATGTGCTACAGAATAATCCAACGCTTATGAATGCATAGGCACTGGTCATTCCATCGGCGAATATTCCGATCAATACCGCCACTATTGCACATGCGGAGTATATCATCATTTGGCGCATTGGCACTCCCCCACTCAGTTTGTCAGCGGCAATCAGAATTAATACTATAAACAAATAATTATAAAATATGCTGACATCAGCTCCACCGATAAAGTTCACAAGAATAAAAATACCAAAAGCCACAAATGGAAGGGCGAGATTTAATATCGCCCTAGTGCGATCAGGCACACCAAATGCTCCCGCTGCGGAGGTCCATCGACCAATCATCAGACTGGCCCAGAAAAGCGATATGTAAGGTGCGATTTGCTTGCTCTCAAATCCAACATGCTGCTTTAAAAATTCGGGCAAATTACTCGCTGTGGATACCTCTACACCCACGTATACAAATATGGCTATCATACCCAAAACTAACTGCGGATATGCAAAAGGTCCCTTCTTTTGTTCGGTAGTTTTTATAGCCGAATCCAAAGGCGACTTACCGGCTGCACTATCTTCTTCTGCTTCACTTATCGAATCTATTTTATCGGGAACCGAAGAGAACTTGAAGATTACAGCTACGATTAAAAATGCTGCTCCCAAAACTAGATAGGGGATTTTTACACTTTCCAAATTCAAGGTTGAAGTAGCATTCGAGCTTGAACCAAAAATGGCAAATGCAATGATTACCGGCCCAATCGTGGTGCCTATATTGTTGATCCCTCCTGCCATACTCAATCTTTGCGAGGCTTTTGTAGGATCACCCAATACAATCATAATTGTGTTCGCGGCAGTCTGCTGAAGAGAAAAACCTAGTCCTACTATAAACAACCCAGAGATCAAGAGAATAAAGGAACCAGAATTGGCCGCCGGAATAAATAGAAGCGTTCCAAGTGCCGAAATCAACAGACCCAAAGCGAGACCATTTCTATATCCGATGCTATTCAAAATATCCTTTTTTCTCAATCTTGAAATTCCAAAATATATGAGTGAACCAACCGTATACGCTACATAAAATGCAAATGAAATCAATTGCGATTGTGTTTGCGTAAGACTCAAGGCTTCCTTAAATACGGGAATCAAAATATCGTTGCTGGCAGCAACAAATCCCCAGAAAAAGAATACTGATATTATCGTAATCAGTGCACCTGTTTTCGTTTTGGCTTGGCTCATAATGTTTTGGTTTGGCGGAATTATGGTTACGTATCAAAACTGCACTAAAAAGCCCGCATTGCGCGGGCTTTTTTATCAAATGTTTTCCTCGTAATTTTTCAACAATGAAACTCCTCGTGAAAGTTTCATTTCCGGATGTAACGCTAATGAAATATAGACCATCAGCAAACGCTGATTTATCAACAGATCGGCGTGGTTTCGGTAAAACGGTTTCATCTAACACAATCTGACCACGAGCATCTACAACTCTTAAATTGTACACGGAACTGTTGTTTGAATTAAACTCCAACCAAAGTTGATTCTGAACCGGATTCGGATACAACTGAATGTACTCAGCGCTCATTTCATTGGTGCACATCCGCCCCACCATCTATACAAGTCTCGTTCAGTTCTGGAGTTTTAAATGGCTCTAATGCTTCAATTGTTGTCACTAGAAAAGTAACGAAATAAGGCTGAACCGCAGCCGCCATCCATAATGACGACAAACCAATTCCAAATAATATTATTCTCATTTTTTAATGGTTTTAACCTCTAGAAACCTCTTTCATGTTTCGACCAAATTCAAAATTATATCGTATTGTGAAAAATTCATTCGGGCCAAATCCCGCGAGTCAACCTTCAGAAATATTAGGGAAGCAGATCGCGGGATGCTCAAATCTAAGTGGAAGAAAACACCTAGTAAAACGCCAAGTTTACATCAACTTCTACCACTTGATCTAATGTCATTCAGCCCGAATACCTCACTAAATCTCATACCGTTTATGTATATGTATATAATCCAATTCCGTTTCACTTCATTGGCCTATAACAGCTACTCTCACTGCATTTACCACTTTATGCTTATAAAATAGTTTGGACTATTTCATAAGCAGAATTGGTATAAGTTGCAGAGCATCCAGTTACGCTCCTATCCTGACTTTGGTCAAGAAGCTTGTCTTCGACGTAAATGTCTCCAAATCAAGTGTTAGAATAAAAGTTTTTTTTCGAGTATCATAGAGACTTTTCTACCACTTAGATTGGAGCATCCCGCGATAAGACAGATCTTGCAATCCGTGCATACATCATGCGGGATTTGTCTCCGCGAAACATAAAACAAGTTTCTAGAGGTCCTTAAGAGAATAATAAGAACTGAAATGTACACTTTTTGTCCATTTTACAATTTCTTTTTGTAAACAAGACTATTTCTCTCCTTTATTGCTGTATAGAAATAGATATATTTGGATTTTAGAGTTTCTGACCAACATTATGAAATCTTACCCACTAAGACTTCTTGAAGATGATGTATATTCCATTCCTATTGATGCATTCTTCAAATCGGCTTTCTCAGTAGATTGTGCGATATTTGGTTATCATGATCGAGATCTCAAAATACTTTTGATACAAAGAGGTGCCGCTCCCTACGAAAATTTTTGGGCTTTACCAGGCGACCTTGTATACCCCGATGAAGATTTGGATGGTGCAGCAACTCGGGTTTTGAAAGACCTTACTTCACTAACCGATATTCCCATTCGACAAGTACGAACTTTTGGTCAAGTAAACAGACACCCTTTGGGAAGGGTCATAACCGTTGCATACCTTGCACTGGTAGAACCAACTGACCTCGCTCCTCAGGCATCTTCATGGGCAAAAAGCACCAAATGGCATTCTTTGAATGAGGTTCCAAGTCTTGCATTTGACCATAGTGAAATATTGCAGGAATCACTCGGAACACTTAAAAATCGTCTGCTCACTGAAGATATTTTCAGTAATGTTTTACCTCAAAAATTCACATTAACAGAGTTTCAAGCATTATTCGAAACTATCCTTGAAAAAGAATTTGACAAAGGAAACTTCCGCAAGAAACTCGTTCAATTTAAGTTTTTAAAAAAGTTGACTGAGTCTCAAAAGAACGTCTCTCATCGACCTTCTTCGCTCTACAGCTTTGACGAAAAAAAGTTTAATAAAATGACAGAGAAGGGGTTCGCCTTCGACTTCTAGAAAAACACAATATGTGTTCGTTCTATGGCTTGCTAATTTTCGAATTGATCCTCAATTTGTTTTCATAAGAGCAGGCGCAAAAGGTGGAGATTGCGAAAAACTAATACGGAGAATGCTAATTGACGCGAGATCTATAGTAATATTCATCGGTGGAGATTACTCATCATACAGGTTGGCTATGGAACATACGTTTTCACCATTCAAGGCGACCCGCTTTCATTTGCACACAATGTGGTTCTTGGTCTATTCACATGGGACAACAATACTTTTTATGAAGAGGCGAACAGTGAAGTAGACATTGAGTTTTCAAAGTGGGGTGTATTAGATGATAAGAATCCACTCACTATGTCTGTGCAATCCGTCTTTTTCGGAACCTATTATCCCGAGAGAAGTCATCAGGCTTTTGTAGATTCCAGTCTCATTCAAGGAGTATCCACACATACCTTTACTTGGACAGACACACTTATCACGTGGAAGAGCTATCAAGGCGAAAACATAGTTGGTCAGGAGCCCATGGCAACTTGGTCGTTTGGTCTCGACAATCCAGCCAGAGTAATAACAGAAAATAGCAACTCTTCTTTGCCTATTGTGATCCCCGCTCCAAGCAATACAACAAATGCGCGAATAAATTTTTGGACACTTACCTATCTCGCGAATGGACGCAGCAATGGTCTGGATCACGAAGTGGTAATACGCAACTTCAAATACGATCCATTGTAAACCGCTTCGTTGGGAAGTCATCGCAAATAATTGATTTCTACACATCCCTCATTGCTTAGTAGAAGTATTTAAAGAGTAATACCGTTCGGATTTATTTTGAGGTATCATTTGAAGCCTTTCGTCTTATTTTAAGCCAGTATTGGTTCAACTTCGATTCTGTTGTTGATAGGGCAACTTTAATTTCATGATGATTTATTTGGAAATTTAAAACACCCGTGTATATTTGGCCGCTCGATTCTCAGGTATAGCACCCGTCAGATACCTCCCCTGAGTATTAGCCCAAACAACATTTTAAGACTTAACCAAAACCAACATGAACACGTCTACTTTTTCGTGCCTTTCAGTGCGCATTCTAACTTTCATTTTATGCTCTTTAGGTGTCTTCGGGAGTGAATTTTCGCAAGCTCAAGTTAACACATCCTGCAATCAGGCAATACCTGCCTTTTGTGGTGATATTATCACAGGTACCACCATTGCCACGGGTTACGATGGCGTAAATATTTGTGGATCAGAGGGGACGAGCGGTCAGCGCTGGTTTTCTTTTGTAGCACCCGCAGACGGCTCGGCTGTTATCAATTTGCAAAATGGTACGAGCTATGACTCTCAGTTGCATGTATACACAGGAGACTGCAGCAACCTCACTTGTCATGCTCAAAACGATGACTTTTTTGGCCTGCAATCTTATCTTGAATATCCTGTTGTGAATGGAGTAACATATTTTGTTCGGATTGGAGGTTATCAAAGTGCAGCAGGACACTTTACTGCTGAGTTTAATATGGTAAGCTGCAGTGATCCCCTTGCCTGCAACTACAACCCGCTCACCGGTAATGAATGTAACCTTGAATTGAATTATTCCTGTTATTATTCTGTGCTATACTATATAGATAACGATAGCGACGGATATGGACAAGATGGAACTGAACAGGAATATTGCAGTAATCCAGGGCCTGGATATGCGCAAGTTGGAGGCGATTGCAATGATAACGACCCTACCCTATTTCCGGGTGCCACAGAAATTTGCCTAGACGGCATTGATCAAGATTGTGATGGACAAATAGATGAAAGCGACGGAGGGACGGTACTCGCCTTTGATGGTCAAAACGACTACATAACCGTTTGCAATCCTGTTGGGAATTGTAATTTCTATTCAAAAGAGGCTTGGATTTATATCGAAAGTTCATCTACCAATCAGCACCTTATATCAAGCATGGACTCTCCATTCTGGTTGAACAATTTGCGATTGACTGGCGGTGGATCCTATAATTATTACAATCAACAAGACCCAAATCAACTACCCCTAAACACATGGGTCCATGTAGCACTTACATACTCTTATCCGGCTTCTATTATGACTTTGTATGTCAATGGAAATGTTGTGGCGTCGGGATATGGAAATCTCAGTTATGGGTATACAGTCGCGCTCGGTGCTTTGCCCAATGGAAGCGGTTTTTTTGGAGGACGTATGGATGAAGTAAGGATATGGAATGAGGCTCGTACGCAGGCGCAAATTCAGCAATACATGAATCAAAGCCTTACAGGTAATGAACCCAATCTGCTTCGATACTACAATTTTGAAACAGACCTTGTTATTCCCGGTGGAAACAATACTGGAATATCAACAATAGATGATCTATCCAATTATTGTAATGGAACCATGTATAACTTCGATCTTAACGGAGGCGGAAGCAATTGGATGGCCTATAATGATTTTGATGGGGATGGATATGAAGAGTGTTCGGATTGTGACGACACAGATCCTTCGGTTACCATGAGTGAATGGTATCAGGATTTGGATGGTGATGGCTTCGGCGATCCATCTACCCTGATCATTCAATGTGATCCGCCCGGTGCCGACTACATTTTAACGGGAGGAGATTGTAATGATAGTGACCCTTCTGTGAATCCGGGAGTGGATGAAATTTGTGACAATCTGATCGACGACAACTGTAATGGTGTTGTTGATGACTCGGGCACAGCAATGGCCTTCGATGGTTCCAATGACTATGTTGATACAAATTTCGGAGTATCCGGAACATCCTTCACCAAAGAATTCAGGGTCTTTCGAACTACTGAAAACGGAACACAGTATCTATCCTTTGCATCCGATTCAAAAATTATTATCAATGGAAGTGGATACCTTCAATATCAAGATAATAATGGTTACGGACCAGTGAGCAGTCAAGCCATTCCGTTGAACGAATGGGCGCATGTTGCCGTTACTTTCGATAATTCGATCTCTTTAATAAAACTTTATATAAATGGTATTCTGGTTGGATCAGGAAATGCCTATTATCATTACGGAAACGGAGCCTACCTCGGGTATGCCTCCAGTTCTTTCCTCGGTCGGATGGATGAAGTTAGATTCTGGAATTACGCTCGCTCACAAAGCGAAATCCAGTCTTCGATGAACTCAATCCTAACCGGAACTGAAAGTGGACTCTTGAGGTATTACAACTTTGAAGACGCTGGAATCAATGCCGGTGGAGACAATACTGCATACAGCAGCACCATAGATGTCAGCGGAAATGTAAATGGTGTTTTATCCAATTTCAACAAGACAGGTGCCCTATCGAATTGGGTTCCTTATTATGATTACGATCTGGATGGATTTGATATCTGCACCGATTGCGATGATTCCAATCCAAACATCACCATTATTTCTTGGTATGCAGACACCGATGGAGATGGCTATGGAGATCCATCTTCTTCTATCATTTCCTGCACACAACCTGACCCATCTTATACACAAAATAATAGCGATTGCAACGACAATGATCCGGCTATCAGCCCAGGAACTATTGAAATTTGTGACAATGGGATTGATGAAAATTGTGATGGAAATATTGACAATATCGGTATTGCACTTTCAATCGATGGGAATAATGATTACCTGAATACAAATTACTACTCGAGCTATTCGTCGTTCACCAAAGAAGCATGGATTTACACTACATCATCCAACTATACCCAATACATATTTTTCTCCAACGATTCGCGGGTTTATCTTAACGGTGGTTATCTCTATCATTATGATGCCTGTGGATATCAGACTTCCTCTACAACCCCAGTTCCAATGAATCAGTGGGTGCACATTGCCGTTACTTATACTTATGGGCCACAAAACCTGAGATTATATGTAAATGGAATTGAAAACGGAGCAGGTTATTCGTATTGTCCCTATGGTGGGACAGCCAGTATAGGCTATAGCAGCAGCTCTTATGGAGGCAGAATGGATGAAATCCGAATATGGAACACCGCTTTAAGTGCTTCACAAATTCAAGCGAATATGTCGCTTTCACTTGTGGGAACCGAACCAAATTTGGTGCGCTTGTATAATTTTGAGAATACTTCTGTTATACCGGGAGGAGACAACGCAGCCTATACTTCAGCGGATGATCTAACCAATAATTATGACGGACAACTAATCAACTTCGCTTTGAGCGGAACGGCAAGCAACTGGATAAACTTCTTTGATGCCGATGGCGATGGTTATGGAACGTGCGAAGATTGTGACGACAACAATCCTTCCGTTGGCATCTTCACTTGGTATCCTGATAGTGACGGTGACGGATATGGTGATGGCAACAATCCAGTTGTTTCATGCATTCAACCCGGACCGGACTTTACACAAGTTACCGGAGATTGCGACGATGCCTCGGCAAATGTTAATCCAGGAATGCCAGAAGATTGTACCAATGGCATAGATGACAACTGTAATGGCACAATAGACGACCAAGGAATTGCAATGGCATTTGATGGTTCAAACGATAGAATCTACACAGCTTATCCTCCTATTGGTTATACATCTTATACCAAGGAAGCATGGATTTATGTAACCAGCAATAACTCCAATCAACAAATCATTAGTGGAAGTGAATCGCCATTCTGGTTGTCTAATCGCTACTTGACGGCCGGTGGTCAGTATAATTATACTAATCAACAATCTGCCGTTCAGGTACCTTTGAATACATGGACGCATGTAGCTGTTACCTACAATTATGGAACAGCCCAGATGACATTATTCATGGATGGTAATATAGTGGCCCAAGGAAGCGGCAATTACTCATATGGGAACGAAACCGGAGTAGGTAGCTATCCTAATGGAGGCGAGTATTTCGGAGGTCGAATGGATGAAGTTCGAATATGGAATTACGCACGAACACCTCTAGAAATAAGCTCTGGTATGTTCGCTGGCTTAAGTGGTTCTGAGTCTGGACTTGTTCGTTATTACAATTTCGAAAATCCTTCAGTAGTTCCAGGCGGAAACAATGCGCCTTATTCTACCGTTGACGATTTAAGTCCTAGTAATTATGATGCGCCATTATACAACTTCAGTTTGAACGGTGCTCAGAGTAATTGGATTCCGAGATATGACAATGACGGCGATGGAATTAATTCTTGTGAAGATTGCAACGACAACGATGCCGGAATTGGAATAATTACATGGTACCCCGATGTTGACGGTGATGGTTTCGGTGACTCATCGCAGCCAATAGTCGAGTGCACTCCACCAGGCCCGGAGTACACAGAAATAGATGGAGATTGTGACGACTCTAATTCCGCAATCAATCCGGATGCCATCGAAATTTGTGACAATCTAATAGACGATAACTGCAATGGAGAAATAGATGACTCCGGTCTTGCTATGCATTTTGATGGTAGCAACGACTATCTGTATACAGGATACAACATGCCGGGTGGCACCTCCTTTACCAAAGAAGCATGGATCTTCCGTACCTCAGGAAATTATTATGAAACTATTCTAAGGAATTACTACAACGTTTTCTGGGTAGTAAACGGATACTTAACAGCAGGCGACTACAACAACTGGTATATCGTTCAGGCTCCCTCGCAGATTCCTATGAATAGCTGGACGCACGTTGCTGTAACATACGAATATGGTACAGGCGCACTGAAGATCTATCAGAATGGGATATTGGTTGCGAGTTCCTCCTCTTCCTATTCTACCAGCAGCAGTGGAAATCAATATATCGGTTCGTACGACGGAGGTAACTACTTCTTCGGAGGTAAAATGGACAATGTGAGAATCTGGAATTTTGCACTTAACGATTCACAAATTAGTTCATCAATGAACAGTGCCTTAAATGGCAATGAACCAGGAATGGTCTTGTGGTACAACTTCGAAAATCCTTCAGTGACTCCCGCAGGTAGCAACGGATCATACAATACTGTAGAAGATGTAAGTGCCAATGCATACACTGGAACCCTCGGGAATTTTGCTCTAAGTGGCGTTACTTCAAACTGGATGCCACACTACGATCAAGATGGTGATGGTTTAGATTTATGTGATGATTGTGATGATAACAACGCGGCCATAACAACCTATACTTGGTATCCAGATGTAGATGGAGATGGTTTTGGTGATGATGGACTACCGATTGTTCAATGTGAGCAGCCAGACAATACTTACACACAAGTGGGAGGCGATTGCAATGATGCTGACGCAGGTGTGAATCCAGATGCAACAGAGATATGTGAAAACGGAATTGATGAAAATTGTAATGGAATTATCGATGATCAAAGCTTAGCAATGAACTTTGACGGTAACGATGACTACCTATATACAAACTACTATTCAGGTTACCAGTCATTCACCAAAGAAGCTTGGATTTATCGTACCTCTTCTAATTCTACTCAGTACATTTTCTTTGCGAATGATTCCAGATTGTATATTCAAAATGGCTACTTATATCATTATGATGCATGTGGATATCAAGTAAGTTCCGGTATTCAAGTGCCACTCAATGCGTGGACGCACGTAGCTGTATCATACACCTACGGACCACAAAACATAAAGCTCTACATAAACGGGCTTGATGTAGGTAGCGGCTATTCATATTGCCCGTACGGAGGATATACCCAGATAGGATATAGTGGAAGTTCTTTCGGTGGAAGAATGGACGAAGTGCGCATTTGGAATGTGCCTTTGACTTCAGCACAGATCATTGCCAACATGAATGGCGGCTTATTGGGGAACGAGCCGAATCTCGTGAGATATTACAACTTCGAAGATGTAAATGCTTTACCATCTGGCGATAATACCGGTCTCTCAATCACTCAAGACCTAACAAACAACGGTTCAGCCACTCTCTATAATTTTACCCGCAATGGCACTACTTCCAACTGGGTACCCTATTTCGATGCCGATGGAGACGGATATGACTTCTGCGATGATTGTGACGATAACAACCCGTCGGTGACCATCTATACTTGGTACCCCGATAATGATGGCGATGGATTTGGCGACAGCAACAGTCCTGTAGTTAGTTGTACTCAACCTAATCCTACAGACGTGCTAACGAATGGGGATTGTAATGACTCCGATGCGGCCATAAACCCAAGTGCCGAAGAACTCTGCAACGAAATAGACGATGATTGCGATGGATACATTGATAACCTTGGAATTGCTCTGGCATTTGATGGAAACAATGACCACTTTTATACAGGTTACTCTACCAGTTACCAGCCATTTACTAAAGAAGCCCGCATACTTCCTCAATCGGGAAATTCTACTCAATACATCTTCTTCAGTAATGACAGTAAATTGTATATCCAAAATGGATATCTTTACTATCAAGACTATTGTGGTTACACCATTGGTTCATCCACAACAGTGCCTCTAAACGAATGGTCGCACGTTGCTGTGACCTTCTCCGTATACTATGTAACATTATACATTAACGGGAACGTAGTGGGAGGAGGAAATGCATATTGCCCATACGGTTATGGCACATATGTTGGCTACTCTTCGAATTCCTTTGGTGGAAGAATTGACGATGTCTCATTTTGGAATTACTCAAAATCACAAAGTCAAATTCAAACAGACATGGTTACTTCTTTCAGTGGAACTGAATCAGGTCTAATGCGACTTTACACTTTCGAGAATTACGCAGTAACCCCGGGTGGTTCAAACAGTTCGTTCACGAGTGTTGATGATCTCAGTGCTTCAAACTACGATGCAGGATTGTCCAATTTCACGCTGAATGGCAATACCTCGAATTGGGTCTCTCAGGCCGATTTCGATGGTGATGGTTTTGACCAATGTGTAGACTGCGACGACAACAACGCTTCGATTACTATTTTTGAATGGTATATAGACAATGATGGCGATGGATATGGCGATGGAGCACCGGTGGTGCAATGCCAAGAACCCGGACCTGAATATGTACTTGTTGATGGCGATTGTGACGATTCCGACTCTGCGATAAATCCGAGTGCAATTGAAATATGTGATAACAACATTGACGACAATTGCGATGGCAGTGTAGACAATGATGGAATCGCATTACATTTTGACGGTAGCAATGATTACGTCTTTACTGGATATTATTTGAACTCAACAAGTTCTTTCACAAAAGAAGCTTGGATATATCCGACAAGTGGAAACACCTACCAGCACCTCTTCTCCAGCGTATACAACAGGCTCTGGATGTACAACGGGTATTTGTACGCAGGCGACAACAACAATCAATGGCTTATATCAACACCTTCACAAATTCCAACCAATACTTGGACCCATGTGGCGTGCACTTATGACTATGGAGCAAGTCTTTTGAAAATTTATGTAAACGGTGTGCTACAAGGTTCTGTTACCAGTAACTACAGCACGAGCGGAAGTGCATACCAATACCTTGGATCTTATGAAGGTGGCAGCGACTTCTTCGGTGGAAGAATGGATAATGTAAGACTTTGGTCTTTTGCAAAATCCGATGCTCAAATGCTTGCCAGTTTCAATGCTCAGATCGACGGTAGTGAATCAGGAATTGCCTTTTGGTATAATTTCGAAAACCTATCTGCTATTCCAGCCGGAAACAATGCAGGAATAAGCACTGTTGAAGACGTTAGTGTAAATAACTTCTCCGGAACCTTGTACAACTTTGGACTGAATGGAACCACTGGGAATTGGGTACCACAGTTTGATGGTGACAATGATGGCTTGAATACTTGCGAGGATTGTGATGATAACAACCCTTCAATTACAATCTTCACGTGGTATCCTGATACCGATGGAGATGGTTTTGGTGATACCGGAAACCCAATAGTTCAGTGTGAACAACCTGGGCCGGATTACACGCTTATCGGAGGAGACTGTAATGACTCAGATGCCGGAACAAACCCAAGTGCCGAGGAAATTTGTGACAATGGTATCGATGAGAATTGTAATGGAAATATAGATGATCAAGGCATTGCCATGTCATTCGATGGTAGCAATGATTATATATACACAAACAGATATTGGTCTTACAGTTCTTTTACGAAAGAAGCTAAGATTTTCATGACTTCTTCGAATAGCACTCAATATCTTTTCTACGCCTACGGATCTAGGTTCTATGTGCAGAATGGTTATCTCTACTATTATGATCCATGTGGATATCAGACCACTTCGAGTGTGCCTGTTCCACTTAATCAGTGGGCTCATGTTGCGGTGACATACTCTTATGGAGCCAATACAATTAAACTATACTTAAACGGCGTCGAAGTTGGAAGTGGATATTCTGGTTGCCCTTATGGAGACTACGATTATATCGGATACGCCAGCAGCTCATTCGGTGGAAGAATGGATGAAGTGCGCATTTGGAATATTGCCCGTACGCAATCACAAATTCAGGCCCAAATAAATAGCTCATTAACAGGATCGGAATCAGGACTCGTTTTACTTTACAATTTCGAAAATCCATCTGTTACGCCTGCAGGTAGCAACAATGCTTTCAACATAGTAGATGATCTGACAAACAATTTCGATGGAACTCTCACTAACTTCACATTAAATGGACCAAGCAGTAACTGGGTTTCTTACTTCGATTTGGATGGTGATGGTCTTGACTTTTGTGAGGACTGCGATGACACAAATCCAAACATAACCATATACGTATGGTACCTCGATTCGGATACTGACGGATACGGCAATGTAGCAACTGCCACAGTTCAGTGTGATCCTCCAGGTTCAAACTGGATTCTCGATGCCGGAGATTGCAACGACAATAATCCGAATATTAATCCCGGAGAACCCGAAATATGCGACAATGGAATTGATGATAATTGCAATGGTATTATTGACGATAGTGGAATCGCTATGGCGTTCGACGGAAGTAACGATAGATTGTATAGCTCATACCCCCCCATCGGCTATACTTCTTATACCAAAGAAGCATGGATCTTCACTACAAGCAACAATACCTATCAGCAAATCATTTCGTCTACGGAGGCTCCGTTCTGGCTTGTAAATAGATATCTTACTGCAGGTGGGCAAGGAAATGCCTACAATATTCAAGCTCCAACACAAATTCCGTTGAACACTTGGACCCACGTAGCTGTGACATACAACTACAGCAATAGCCAAATGACACTTTATGTAAATGGCGTTCAAGTAGCACAGAATTCGGGGAACTATAGTTACGGTTATGAAGTTGGAGTAGGATCCTACCCTGGTGGTGGTGACTATTTCGGTGGACGTATCGATGACGTTCGCATTTGGAACTATACTCGGAGCGCTAATGATATTGTCAATTCGATGAACACTTCTTTCAATGGAACAACAATCGGATTAGTGCGGTACTACAATTTTGAAAACCCTTCAGTTACCCCATCAGGGAATAACGCTGGGTTCAACACTGCCGACGATTTGAGCAGCAGTAATTTCGATGCTCCGTTGTACAACTTCCAGATGTCTGGCAACTCATCGAATTGGGTATACAGATATGATTCCGATTTGGATGGAGTGAATGTATGTGAAGATTGTGATGACAACAACCCAAACATTACAACCATAACCTGGTATCAGGATAGCGATGGTGATGGCTTTGGAGACAGCGGCACGGCTATCACAGAGTGCGACTCTCCTGGGATTGACTATGTTACTTTAGGAGGGGATTGTGATGATTCCGCTTTCAATATCAACCCGGGAGTAATTGAAATTTGTGATAACAATATCGACGACAATTGCAATGGTGTAATTGATGACGATGGTTTAGCCCTTTTATTCGATGGCTCCAACGATTACGTGAATACAAATTATTCCACGAATCAATATCAATCCTACACCAAAGAAGCATGGGTATTTGTGAATAGCAACAATGCTCAACACATTATCTCTGGTAATGTAAACCAGCTATGGATCAACGGTGGATATCTCACGGCCGGAGATTATAATAGCTGGTATATGATGCAAGATCCTAATCCTTTCGTTCTAAATACTTGGGTACACGTGGCTATGACTTTCGATCAAAGCACACAAATGATGAAGCTCTATAAGAACGGTGAACTTGTTGGTTCTGCATCTACACCATACGGATCATATTATTCATCCACCCAATACCTAGGGTCATGGCAAGGAAGCAGCTATTTCTTCTCGGGAAAAATGGATAACGTTCGAATCTGGTCACTCGCGTTAAATCAATCGCAGATTCAAAGCAATATGAATGCTTTGCTTACAGGATCAGAACCCGGACTTGCTCTGTGGTACAACTTTGAAGCCCCCGGTGCAGTTCCTGCAGGCAACAACACTTCCGTTACCACAGTTGAGGATGTTAGTTTGAACTCATTCAACGGAAACCTTTACAACTTCTCATTGCAAGGCACTTCAAGCAATTGGATGCCACAGTGGGATGCTGATAACGATGGTTTTGATATTTGCACCGATTGCGACGACACCAATTCGGCGATTACTAATATTACTTGGTATGCTGATACAGACGGTGATGGTTTCGGAGATGAAAATACAGCCCAGTTGAATTGCACTCCTCCAGGTCCTGAATGGACTACAAGCTCCGGAGACTGTGATGATACATCTAACACTGTTTACCCTGGTGCAACAGAAATTTGCGACAACAATATTGACGATGACTGCGATGGTTATGTAGATGCAGGCAATCTTTCGTTGGCATTCGATGGCAATGATGATTATGTATATACAGATTATAGCACAAGCTACCAGCCATTCACAAAAGAAGCATGGGTATTTAGCACCAATAACAATGGCACGCATTACCTCTTCTTCAGCAATGATTCTCGCTTGTACGTGCAGAACAACTATTTGTACTACCAGGATTACTGTGGTTATACCATTAGTACCGGCACACCTATGCCTCTCAACCAGTGGACACACGTGGCTGTTACATTCTCGGTTTACAACGTACAGATATACATCAATGGAACGCTCGTTGGATCAGGAAACGCCTATTGCCCTTATGGGTATCCGACTTGTATTGGTTATGGTTCTAGTTCATGGCAAGGCCGCGTCGACGAAGTTAAATTCTGGAACTTTGTAAAGACTCAAAGCCAGATCCAACAAGGGATGAATGATGTACTAAGCGGAAACGAATCGGGTCTTATGCGCTATTACAATTTTGAGGACTCAGGGATAATTGCAGGTGGAAACAATACTGCCTATAGTGCCACTAATGACCTTAGCAACCATTACGATGGAACATTGAATAACATGACCAGAAATGGGGCAAGTTCAAACTGGGTCTCTTACTTCGATATGGATGGTGATGGATTTGACTTCTGTGAAGATTGCGACGACAACAACGCTTCCATTACAATTTACACTTGGTATCAAGATAGTGATGGTGATGGATTCGGAGATGACAATACTGCAACCGTGCAGTGCATTTCGCCGGGACCTGAATGGATACTAATTGACGGAGATTGCGACGATAGTGATGGAAACATCAGCCCTTCAGTTGATGAGATTTGTAACGGAATTGATGACGATTGCAATGGCATTGTTGATGATACAGGAACTGCTCTTGCTTTTGATGGATCCAATGATTATGTGTATACAGGATACACTTCCGCTTATCAATCCTTCACAAGAGAAGCTTGGATTAAAACGAATGACATCAATTCAACGCAATACATATTCTTCAGCAGCGACAGTAAATTATATCTACAAAATGGATTCTTGTATTATCAAGACTATTGTGGATACACCACCAGCTCAAGCCAACAAATAGCCGCTAATACCTGGACACATGTAGCAGTGGTTTACAACTATCCTTCATCCCAGATAACACTTTATGTGAATGGTGCTGTAGTTGGAACAGGAAATGCATATTGTCCTTATGGTTATGTGCTCTGTGTTGGATATGGTTCCAACTCTTTCAATGGCCGAATCGATGATGTTCGTTTCTGGAACTTTGCCAAAACACAAACCGAAATTCAAAACAATTTGAACATTGCATTGAGTGGAAATGAAACTGGATTGGTAGTCTACTATACCTTCGAAAATCAGGCTGTGAATCCAGGAGAAGACAATGAAGGTTTCGCTATTGCAGAAGATTTTAGTCCAAATTCCTATAATGGATCTTTGAATAATTTCTTACTCAATGGTCAAAACTCCAATTGGGTCTGGCTTCAGGATGGTGACAACGACGGGGCGAACGTTTGTGAAGACTGCGATGACAATAACCCCGAAATTGGAATTATTACATGGTACTTCGATGGCGATGGTGATGGATTTGGAGATGATGGTTCTGCCATAGTGGACTGTACTTCACCAGGTAGTGGATGGACCGAAACAGGCGGCGATTGCTCAGACGACGACGCAAGTGTTAATCCAACTTCGATTGAAATCTGTAACAATGGTATCGATGACAATTGCAATGGCCAAGTGGACGAAGGTGGTTTAGCTATGCATTTCGATGGCTCGAATGATTATCTCGCTTCACAATTCATCATCAATGCAAACCAATCCTTTACCAAAGAGGCCTGGATACTTCCAAACAGCTATGGCACTCAATACCTCATTTGGGGAAATGCAAACCCACTTTGGCTGAACAATGGTTATGTGGTTGCGGGTGACTATTTCAATTATAACATTGTACAGTCCCCTGCCCAAGTGCCATTAAATCAATGGACGCACGTTGCTGTGACCTACAACTATTCGACAAGCACAATAAAATTGTTTGTCAATGGTGTTGAAGTTGCACAAGGAAGTTCTTACTATTCTTCTTACTACAGTGCACAGCAGTTTATTGCTTCTAGTTCTGGTTCTTCAGGATTCTTCAATGGTAAAATGGATGAAATCCGCATTTGGAATGTGGTTCGCACTGCAAGCGAAATAGCAAATTCAATGTACTTGGATCTTGGCGGTAATGAACTCGGATTAATGCTTTACTACAACTTTAAAAACCTGGGTGCAACAGCCAATGGCAGCAATACAGGATTGAACTCTGTTGAAGACTACTCATCTAATAGTTACACCGGAACACTCTACAACCTCACGTTGGATGGAAATACATCCAACTGGGTATGGAGATACGATGACGATGGAGATGGATACGACATCTGCACTGATTGCGACGACACAAATGCCCAAGTAAATCCAGGAATGGTAGAGTTGTTGTGTAACGACATTGACGACAACTGCGATGGACAGATTGATGAAGGCTCATTGGACGGATGTACCGATCCTTTAGCATGCAACTATAACGCCGATGCCACTTGCGAAGATGGTACATGCACCTATCCTACTTTGTGGTATGCCGACGCTGATGGTGATGGACTGGGTGACCCGAATAGCACACTTATGAATTGTGGACAGCCAGAAGGTTTCGTAACTGATAATACGGATTGCGACGATACAAGTGGAACTGTGAATCCAGGGACACCAGAAGATCCTTGCAATGGAATTGACGATAACTGCAACGGCATCATTGACGAAGGCCAGATTTTTGGCTGCACTGATCCAATTGCTTGTAATTATGATCCAGCGGCCACCTGTGACGACGGATCCTGTAATTCTCCTTCACTGTGGTATGACGATGATGATGGGGATGGTTTCGGAGATCCAGAGGATGCCGTTTTATCTTTGGGACAACCTACTGGATTTGTATTGAACAATACGGATTGCGACGACCAAAATCCACTGTTGTATCCAGGTGCCATCGAAATTTCATGCAATGCCTTAGACGACGACTGCGATGGATTAATTGATGAAGATGGAGTATTCGGAGGTTGTATTGATCCGGTGGCTTGCAATTTCGATCCCGCCGCCAATTGCGATGATGGAACCTGTTATTATGAGACCATTTGGTTCTTAGACAACGATGGTGATGGTGTGGGTGTACTCTCCGTTGTAGCTTTCGGATGTGAACCTCCATTGGGTTATGCCGACATTCCTGGTGATTGCGACGACAATGACCCTATGGTGAATCCTATCATTTCCGAAATTCCATGCAACGATTTAGATGACAATTGCAATGGCGAGATTGATGAAAACGGGTTGCTGGGTTGTACTGATCCTGCAGCAGTGAACTTCAATGAATATGCCACCTGCGATGATTTTAGTTGTCTGATTACTGGTTGTATGTACTTAGGAGCAGTAAACTTCAATCCTGCCGCTTCGGTAGATGATGGATCTTGTCTCTTTGAGGGCTGCACTGATCCCGGCGCTGCGAACTTCAATCCTGCCGCTAACATTGAAAATGGAACTTGTATTTACGCTGGTACACTTGGATGTACTTATCCAGATGCCATCAACTACAACCCACTTGCTAGTGATGATGATGGCTCCTGTACGTTCGACCTCGCTTGGCCATGTCAAGCCGATCTGAATTTCGACGGCTTTGTAGCCATTCAGGATCTCCTGATCTTTATCTCAGTGTTTGGTTCGGAATGCACTGAATAAAATGATAGACGTAGAATAGAATAAAACAGGCCGGTAATATTACCGGCCTGTTTCGTTTTTATTCATGTCAATAAACACTAATACATGCGTTGCCTTTTTATCAGGTATTGCATCAATACTGTGTTGTATCCTTCATTAATATCCGCCTCCACGAAGTCGACCATATATTGAGCGCATCGCAGTTTTAACTGAGATTTGAATTTTTGCATTTCAGTCAAGTAGTGCGCTCTAATATCTGCCGGATTTACTTTCACCTCTTCCCCACTTTCCATATCCGTAAATGTGTACGGACGATTTTCATAGTTGAATTCTAGCTCCTTTGCTCTGTCCACAACATGAAATAAAATAACATCATGTTTATTGTGACGCAAATGTTGAAGGGCAGCAAATAATTCGTCGGCCTTGTCTGAATTGTCCATGGCATCCGTGAAAATAATAACCATAGAACGTTGATGCACACTTTCAGCTATTTCATGCAATGCATTTGTCACAAAAGACTTCTTGCCGGTGGAAGTGCTCACTTCTGTCAATAATTTTTCCAGCTCATGGAAAAGAAAATTGTGATGAGCCACACTTCCACTTGCCTTTGAGTGAAAATACAAAGTGCTATCAAATAAACTTATGCCTACGGCATCTCTCTGACGTTTCAACAATTCGATAAGACTTGCTGCTCCATAAATGCTGAACTTCAGCTTATTCATTTCAGGTCCTTCAGCAGATACTGAATCCGGAAAATACATTGAAGAAGATGTATCAATTACAATCTGACAACGGAGATTTGTTTCTTCCTCATACTTTTTCACATACAACCTATCTGTGCGAGCATAGAGTTTCCAGTCGATGTGCCTGGTCGACTCACCTTGGTTGTATTGTCGATGCTCCGCGAATTCAACAGAGAAGCCATGAAACGGGCTTCGATGCATTCCGGTAATAAAACCTTCCACTGCCTGACGAGCCAATAGTTCGAGATGGCTCAGGGCGTGAATTCGCTTTCTGTCGATGTTTATAGGCATATTGAGAACTTGAATTGCAAATATCGGATACAAACGCAAAATAAATCCCCAAATTATGTGTACAGAAAATCTCTCAAAACCCCATTCATATTGTACAAAAATGAACGGAAAAGGAAGATCACAAGCAAGGGAAGGAATATCTGGAAATGCCTATCCGCAAATCCTGGAAATAGACAAGGAAGCTCATTTCTTCTCGTATTTGTTCAATCGAAATACGTCCCAGAACCCTTCTACACAGAATCCGCATTGGAAATCTATTGCAGCACTAACCCCCTTTGATATCAAGTATTTTCTCGATTCTTGTTCTTGATGTATGAATATACACCGTCAAAAAATCCCGCATTGCGCATTGGAAGTGTCTTGCTGTTAATGCGCTGCGGGATTCTCGAATCTACACGATGGAGCAAAGTAATAGTTCGACCTATGAATTCCGATATCTCCATCGTGCGATTCGGGGTAATACCAATTCTGCTTATTAAATAGTCCATGCTGCATTCCTCATTGGAAGTTTTTTTTGGGCAATGCGCTGAAGCATCTTGCATGCACGAAATGGTAAATGCCGTCAAAGTAGCTGTTATAGGCCAATGGAGTGAAACGGAATTGGAATATTACAGATACATAAACCCATATCAAGCGATAGAAAAATTGCACCCTAATTTTGCCGATAAATGCAGTATTCTATCGCTTAGATTTGAGAATCCCGCACGCATTCTACAAAAATTACCCTCATGCGTATTGCGGGATAAACGGTATTAGCACTTCATAGCGAATCCCAATGCGGATTCTGGGTTAAAAGCAGTGAATTTGCCGCTATTAGCACTTTTATTCTGCAAAATTTGTCAAATTGTCAGTATACCTGCGTTTTTCACGATTTTTGCTATCGAAATCAACCATTATGAATAAAACAGTCAAAACCCTTCTCATCGGTGCAGTCATCATTGGCGCGCCCCTTATCATGTTCTACTTTTATGCAACTGGTGTCTACGACAATGCCATTAAAAGTGATCAGAACGTAAAAGAAAAAATCGGAAACGTCAGCAGTGCCTATCAGCGCAGAGCAGATCTTTTCATGAATCTTGTAAAAGTGGTAAAAGCCGCAGCGGAACAAGAAAAACAAATCCTGGTAGATGTGGTTAGATCACGTCAGGGCATGGATGTCGTAAAAGAGGCAAAAAATGAACAATTGAATCAATCACTCGATAGTTTGGGCAATGTGATTGGTTCTTTAACAGGTGAGGCAGGCAACTTGGGTTCATTAAATCCAATTGTAGCGCAAGATAAAATTGCAGCGCACGAAAACAATTTCACTAAATTCAGAAGTGGATTTAATATCGTGATTGAAAGATACCCTGACTTGAAGAGCATCAAGAACTATCAAGATTTGCAGACGGATATTACTGGAACAGAAAACCGAATCAATACCGAACGCACATACTATAATGAGTCAGTAAAAGAACACAACTCCTATATTCTTGGCTTCTGGAAATCCAAAGCATTGAGTTTTGTAGGTGCTTCAGGTAAGTTTCAAGTATACGAACCCTTCGAACATAAACCCGGTGCAGAAGACGCTCCTGAAATCGACATTTAAAAGATATGTCTTTAAGTGTTGATGACATACTGAGTGCAGAACAGCTTGCCTCTATAGAGCAAACAATTTCAGATGTTGAATTAAAAACTTCAGCAGAAATTAGAGTGCATCTGGAGGATGAATGCGGTGAAAATGTTCTGGATCATGCTGCCTTTATTTTCGAGGAATTACTCATGCACCGAACCGAACTTCGCAACGGTGTACTTATTTATGTGGCTCTCGGAAATAAAAAAATGGCTGTCATTGGTGATGTCGGAATTCACTCCAAAGTGGAAAAAAGCTTTTGGAATGAAGTGAGAGATCATATGATTGGCCAGTTCCGAAAAGATGATTACGAAGCAGGCATCAAAAGTGCGTTGCATATAGTAGGAGATGAACTTGCAAAACATTTCCCGCGAAGTAACGCCGATGTGAACGAATTGGATAACAACATTAGCAGGGGAAAAGGCAAATGATCTACAAATCCTTTCGACTTTTTCTATTATTGGTTTCGTCTTTTGCTTTGTCTCCGCTGTGGTCACAAAACTCCGATTGCTTTCCAAAAAAAAATGATCATCAACTTGTATATGATGAAGTAGGTCAGCTCATGCCAAGCCAATGGCGCAGTCTTGAAAATAAACTTGAACACTTTGCTCAGCAAACGAGCAATCAAATTGTTCTTGTGATTACTGATGAACTTTGTGGAAAAGAAGTCTGGCAGTATGGCACAGAGCTCGGCGAAGAATGGGGAGTCGGTCAAAGCGACATCGACAACGGAATAGTGATTGTACTAAAACCAAAAAAAGGTGACGCCAAAGGAGAAGTTGCAATAATTGTAGGCAGAGGTCTTGAAGGAGCCATACCGGATGTAACTACAAAAGATATTCAGGAATATGAAATGATTCCGGCGTTTAAGCAAAACGATTATTTCACCGGATTGGATCATGCCACAGATGTATTGATGGAATTGGCTCAAGGAGAATACAATTTTCAACATTATGCCGATCAGAAAAAATCCAAGTCAAAAGTTCCTGTTCAGCTAATCTTGATCATCATCGTAATCATCATTGTATTGATAAGTAGAGTCGTGAAGACTTCTCATTATGCTCGCAATAATAGCATGGGTTGGTGGGCCGCATGGTGGTTGCTAAATCAAACCGGATCATCGCATCGAGGATCGTGGAATAATTTCAGAGGTGGTGGCGGAGGTTTTGGTGGTGGTGGATTCGGAGGTTTCGGAGGGGGTGGTTTTGGAGGAGGGGGCTCTAGTAGCTCATGGTAGAAACTAAAACTTTTAAATCGCACAATTTTATCTTTTAATCGATTATAATTCTAAGTGATGAGTTACGCAAAATGGATTGGCGGAGCATTGGGATGGGCTGTTGGTGGACCAATCGGAGGAATGCTTGGATTTGCCTTCGGCGCGGCTATGGATGATCCTTCCTTTGTAAAAGCAAAAAACCAAGGCCAAAAAACTTTCTCTGGTGGAAATCAAAATGAGTACGAACAATTCAGACATCATACTCGACCGGGCGACTTTGCATCAAGCCTTATTGTGCTTTCGGCTGCGGTAATGAAAGCAGATTCTAAACTCATGAAAAGTGAGTTGGATTATATCCGCGATTTTTTATCTCGACAATTTGGCCCTGCTACCGCTGCTCAGCAAATAGGTATTCTAAAGGAACTTCTCAAAAAAGAAATTCCATTGAAAGATGTCTGTCAACAGATCAGACATTTTATGGAACATCCCATGCGCTTGCAGTTGCTCCACTATCTATTCGGTATTGCCAAATCTGATGGAGATGTGCATAGACTAGAAGTTCAAGTAATAAGCGATATAGCCGAGTACTTGGGTATAAGCGCAAAGGACTATGAATCCATTAAGGCAATGTTCTACAAAGATTCTGCCGCAGCGTATACCATTCTTGAAATTACCGCGGATGCTAACGATGAAGAAGTGAAAAAAGCTTTCCGCAAAATGGCTATGAAATATCACCCCGACAAAATCAGCGGTTTAGGTGAACAGCACGTCAAAGCGGCCCAGGAAAAATTCATAAAAGTTCAGGAAGCCTACGATCTCATCAAAAAAGAAAGAGGTTTTAAGTAAGTCTTTCGATTATTTCCATCGAGCAACACTCAACCTTGAATCTGACGTTTCATTTCATCGCGATGAAAATAAACAAGTAGAAAACTCAGTATTACAAAAATCAAGTTGGATATTCCGAGTCCTCCGCCTTGGTCGAAAAGCAACATCATTTCTTTTCCTACAATATCAGGGCTGTTTACAACGTAGGGTACAAAAGCAAGTGCCATAAGAATGATGTAAAGCGGTCTCCAACGATATTTAAGTACAAGAAGGTTCCAAACTACAAAACCGATTAGAGGCCACGACCAGATAAAATGCTCTGTATCGGTATGAGTCAGATTGGGTATTAATGCAACCACCATAAATATTTCGAGGTACCACCTCCGTTTATCCGGCAGGACTACACGTGTATTCAGTAAATAAAGCAATGCAAAAATCGCTGTAATCACTAAACCGACCAAGACGACAATCCAGCCTTTTACAGGAATAGAACATACAGAAATTAAAGAATTGATCAGACCATAAATCGTATTCGGACTACTCTCAAGTGCCGTGTTATGTTCTCGTATGGCACTCATCCAATCGTGCAGCAAAGCGAGATTTCCATTCCAACCTGTATATACGGCAGGTAGCAGCACACCAATGGTTATAAAGACTGCCGTATACAGTAATTCCTTCCAACGAATTCTCCACAGCAGCAAGGGAACCAAAACTAGGAAGTGCGGTTTAAAAAGCAACAACATCGATAGGGCTATGGCCGATTGAAACGAAGCTCCGAGACTCAAACTCCTCATTAACCAAAAACACAAGACCAGCAAAAAAAGATTGACATTCCCGAGGTGAAGCTCTCTTTCAATATGATCTATTGCGAAAAGAGATAAAAGGATGATAAACCATACTGTCTTTTTGCCGGACTCTGGAACCTGCAATACACGAAATATCTGCGCAGCCACTTCCACAAAGAAGAACATCACAAGCAAATAATAGATCACCGAAGCAATTCCATAAGGCAATACAGCCAGTGGAATAAAAGGGATAAGGGCCAAAGGTGAGTACTTGTAGAAACCGCTACTCACACCATACGACTGGCCGTATACTTGAGCGCCCTCTAAAAATTGGTTGCAGGCATCGTAATAGACCCTAAAGTCGGCCATTTGATTTCGGCCATTTATCATTTCAAGAATGTAATATGCAGAAGCCAAGGCGAAGAAGGCACATACGAAATATGCAAAAACACGTGACTGTCTAATTAAGGTATAACATTCCATCGGGTTCCAAACCTACACACTAATTGGCATGCTAGGTTGACACCGACTCAATAAAGTCGATTTGAGGTGGTTGGAAATATTCTTGACAGCAAAATACTTCAGTAAATCTCCATTTGAACGCACAAAGCTATGTGCCTTTGCAGATATAATCTGAAGTTTGACTTCGAAGACCGCGAATTAAAATAACCAGTATTAATTGCTGCCTTTGAGTTTATCGGCAAATTTCTTCTTGAACTTATCCATTTTTGGAGCTATAACTCGGCTACAATAAGGCTGATCGCCATTGTTGCTGAAATAGTCTTGGTGATAGTCCTCTGCGGGATAAAAGACATCGAAAGCAGTTACTTCGGTGATTATTGGATTGGCCCATTCCTTGCTTTCTAAGGCCGCCTGAACTGACATATCTGCAATTTGCTTCTGGGCGTCCGAATGATAAAAAATGGCAGAGCGGTATTGAGTTCCTTCATCTGCACCTTGTCTATTCATAGTAGTAGGGTCGTGGGTTGCAAAAAACACCTCCAGAATCTCAGCTAATGTCACTTTTGCGGGATCAAAGATCACTTGCACTACTTCGGCATGACCTGTTGTACCAGCACATACCTCTTTGTATGAAGGGTTCATAACAGCTCCTCCACTATATCCCGACTTTGCCGAAATAACTCCTTCTATACTTTGAAAAATGGCTTCGACACACCAAAAGCAACCGGCTCCTAGTGTGATGGTCTCTGTTGAATCGAGATTGTTTGTTGGCATATCTTGTGGCATCGTGTTTTTGGTTTCTGCTGTTTGACCGCATGCAGCAAGGGTCAAGACGAGTGCAAAAAGTAATGAATGTGATTTGCTTATCATTTTTTAATTAGTTCTCTTTTTAAACATCAAGAAAGCCGATAAAGTTCATCTCTATGAGTCTCCAATCTTCGCTTGAGGTTTATTGAGCACAGAATAGACCACGTAAACCGCTACGGCACCTATTAATAAAGTAATGATAGAACTTACAGCTTTCCAGAAATACTCCTTCACCATTTCCCAACGCACAATATCCCAAATGCTTAAAATTGCAATGAGGGTTACGAAACCAATTGCACCGTAAATTACATACGCTAGCACCGTTTTAATTTGAGTCATAAACTGAATATGTTATAGCACTAAACGAACGCAATTTCGCATGAAAGCGTATACTCGAGTTGTTAACTTATTTAAAATCTGAAACGCAGGAAGCCCATACTGGCGCTAATAGTAGGTTGATCGTCGCTGAAGAACGTGATCAAATCACGCGAGGCCATTCCAAACTCGTAGGTTCCGTTGGCTACAGAAAATACGATTCCAATAGGCACTTTGAAGTTGTAGTTTCCGCCCGACATAAAGCCCAACTGAAGGTGAATCCACTTTACAGGAGAAATTTCACCGCCTACAGCAATAACTGTTTTATCGTATTGACCTATTCCGTCGCTAACAGGGGCAATTAGATCCATACCCACTTTGAATTTTTCATTGAGGTTCAAACCAGCACCCAAACGTAGGCTTGTGGCCAATTTAGTCTTAATGGTTTTCGAACCCTTCCAATCCAATATGCCATCGCCTGCATTCAATTGAGTAATTTGATCTAAGAAATCGACGCTTTCTAACCCCTCATTTTCGAACGTTGTCAAGTTAAAGTCATTCAACTCATAAACGTTTCCTGTCCATTTCACATGTCCGATATCTGTGACTGCAGCAGAGAGAATAAACTTGTCCTTGAGCACCACTGTGGCACCAAGATCTACACCATAACCGAAACCGACCTTTGTGTATGGAGCAGCATTTTCAGGCAAGCTCGATTCAGAAATTGCATTGCCATAATCAATATCAAAAAATGGAGAGAGAGCTGAAAACGCTTCGGCTGTTCCATTTTCAGCCACAAGACTCATCATGCCCTGACCGACTAAAAGTTTGAGACCGACTCCACCGTACAAATCCATTTTTTCTCCATCTAAAAATTGCAAGCCCCAGCCTATATTAAACTCGCGCAGCCATGAGAAGCGGAACTCCGATCCTTGTGCCAAATCTGAAATACTCTGAGCATTGGCAAGCGAAGTAATACCTTGAACTACCAAGTTGATAGAATCTTGACTCATATTTTGATAGTTCGCAATGGTGTCTCCATTATTCAATATCAATTCCTCAAAATAAGGAGCATTGTATCCGAGCCACATGATATCGCTCATTTGATCGCCGAGTTTGCTGTAAAAGTCGATGCGCTCGCGAACGCTAAATCCAAAAGAACCAATGCTGTTGGTCTGATGGGCCATACCGAATGTCATTATATCCACATCGGCCGAATTCACTGAATTGGCAAATTGAGAAGCCAGTTCAATTTGATCGGCTTGACTTAATGTTTCGATCTCCTCAGAAAATATATTCTGTCTTACTTCAGGTTTGTTGAAAGCTTCGGAATAAAACGAAGCACCGATCTCCATAAAGCCGAGCGTAAAAGTTTTTCCTTCATAAGCCGAAGGCATTGCAAGGTTCGCCGGATTTATACCCAGTGAATGATAGTCGGTAGCAAAAGGAGTAGCTACTGCCCTACCAGTATTTGTGAATGCGCTACTTTCTGTCTGTGAATGTGAACTTATAGCTGCAAAAACCACAGCGATTGTTAGGAGCTTGGGAAGTTTCATGGTTGGTTAAATTGGTTTGGCCAAGTTATCGCAAATATTCTTTACTAACATGACTTCTATCACATGCTATTTTGAATACGCGGGAACCTCTAAAGTATTCCAATCCCCCGCCCCTACTCTATTTCCTATTCCCTCAGTGCTCAGTCCTCAGTCCCCAATTCTCACATTCACTAATTCCCACATTCACCAATTCCCTCATTCACCAATTCCCTCATTATCACATTCCCTCATTCAGTAATTCACTAATTCCCCAATTCCCACATTCCCCAATTCACTCATTCCCCAATTTGAACTCTTCATATACCTTTACGTTATCAGACTTACAAAAATGATCAATCTATTCTGCCATTTCCTTTCTACACTCTCCCTATTCGCTCCCGATACAAATATTTCTTCTGTGAAGACTCAAAAGGCCTGTAGATGTAGTAAACCTCGTTGTTGTAAACCCTGATATTTTCTACGTATTTGTAGTACAATTTAAAAATGCTATCTACTTCACCCGTGTACTTCGAAATATGAGATAAATGGATGTAGCTACCTTTGAGATGGGTGGTGTAAATCTCTGAATTCACTTTATCTAAAAGAACCCTACCCGACCATTTGCCCGCCTTCGACTCATGATAAGTGATCAAAGTTGAATCGATCGTTTTACCAAATCCATCCAACTTAATTAATTTATCGTGATGGTGATCAAAAATCAGCAAAGTGTCATTGGCCAAAAACATGGGTGCGTTCAACGGTTCGTAATAAGGTGAGTTTTGAAATCCAGACATATAGGCAGCTACAATTTCTTTATCAATCCCTGTTTTAAGCTCATATCGAAATGCCTCCAATTTTTTCCTCGGATGCAGATACTTGTATTCACTCCTAAACATCTCCATGGTATCTTCATCAATCATGTACCGCAGGGTTGTGTAGGTGCTGTCGTCCGAATCATAAGACTTGTATTCGAATGCCGGAAACAAGGGATCGAACGTAGAATAGTAAACTACCGATCCTACTGAATCTATTATCGGTTTAATGCCCATAGTGAAATCATCTTCTGAAATGTTCACCAAAAAAAGAGAGTCCCCTTGATATAAAATCTGGTGATATTTATGTCGACTTAATAAAAATACATCTTCAAAAAAATCGGTATAAAATGATTTACAAATAAGAGGTGTTGTAAGCTGTGTTATCTCTTTGTAATTGCTGTCGATCAAAACTAAAGCACATTCCGTCAAGAGTGTTGTCTTGCTTTCCTCCTGACGTTTCCATCGCTCTTCTCTCTCGTATGTCAATAATAATATTTTGTTTCCAAGAAAAGCAAAGTCAGAGACATTGTATTTTTCATTTCCCCAAATTGTTTCGGGAACTTTGTTGCCTAAAATCTGAACTCCCTCCCCGATTTGATATACACGCGGTGAAAGTTGAGCGTTGACCGAAATGTTTTTTGAATCGCTCGAAACATATACATCTCGAGTCACTTTGTCGTTATAACCTAAACACCGAAACGTGATGTCCATTTTGCTTGAAGGTTCAGCAATAAACATCTCGTAGTATCCTTGGGAATCGGTGCGCGCCGAAATGATTCTACTGGAAATACTCACCGAACAATTTACAATTCCTAAGCCCGTGATAGAATCAGAGACCAAACCTGAAATTTTCAGAGAATTCTGTGCTTGTGAAAAAGCACTTGCAAGTACAAAAAGAACAATAATCATCCGGCGCATTCCGATCTTCTTTTCTCTCGGATGCGTTGAATGAAAAAATTCCATAAAATTTTCTGCAATACTTTACACCACCCGCATAGACCAATTGTGCACATCAGGCATCATCCCGCGCTTGATGAGATCCAATTCCTTGGCCGCACGATTTGAAAATTCTCTTGTTTCTACCGGAGGCAAAACATAGTCCTTCCCTTCGTAGTGAATGGTTCCAATGGGAGCAATTGTAGCCGCTGTACCGGTTCCAAAAGCCGCATTCAGTTCTCCCTTCTCTAGGAGTTCAATGACTTCTTTTACGCTCACCTTTCTTTCTTCCACATTATATCCCCAATCGCGCGCAAGTGTAAGCACACTATCTCGAGTAACACCATCTAAAATTGAATCGCTAATCATCGGCGTAAACACAGTATTTCCGGATCTGAATATAACGTTCATGGTTCCGCTCTCTTCGAAATACTCGTGTGTAATTCCATCAGTCCACAAAATCTGATTATATCCAGCTTGCTGAGCATATCGAGTCGGCAGTAACGAAGCTGCATAATTTCCGGCGGCTTTAGCGTATCCCGTTCCACCTTTTGAAGCACGCGTGTATTTCTTTTCGATGCGTACCTTCAAATCTCCTGTGTAGTATTTGTCTACAGGGCAAGTGAAAACAATAAACATATAATTTTCTGATGGTCGCACACCTACGTATTCATCTACAGAAAACATTACCGGACGAATATACAAGGCCGCACCTTCGCGATCTGGCACCCAATCTTTATCGAACGATACAAGTTGAGTTACCGCCTCCATGAAAACATCTTTTGGCATATCAGGCATGCACATACGCTGAGCACTTCTATTCATGCGCTCTGCGTTTTTCTCCGGACGAAAAATATATATCTCGCCTCGTTCATTGCGATATGCTTTCATACCCTCGAAAATAGCTTGACCATAGTGCAAAGCAGAAATGGCAGGACTAAATGGGATAGGTCCGTATGGCATAATATTGCCAGGTTGCCACTTGCCCTCTCTGTATTCTACTACAAACATGTGGTCGGAAAAAACTTTTCCAAATCCGAGGTTATTCCAATCCACTTGATTGATCCTACTCTCAGATATTTTATCTAGAGCGAAAATGGGAGTTGTAGCTATCACTGGTTTCTTTTTTAAAGGTAAAACGACCTAGCGGTCCTAATTTCTAGAGTGGCAAGTTATACCAATTCTGCTTATGAAATAGTCCAAACTATTTTATAAGCATGAAGTGGTACATGCCGTAAAAGTAGCTGTTATAGGCCAATGGAGTGAAACGGAATTGGACTATTACATCTACATAAACGGTATTATAGTTTATCCTTGATGGCAAAATGAGATTGTTCACTTTTAAGAAAAAATACCTTCTTGAGTAAGTTTTCTTAAATAGCATTTATACGCAGAACAGCCGAAAATGTTTAACTGTTCACGGCAGAGAAGAGAAAGTGATTGGGGCTCACCAGCTCAGTCTTTACGGCATACATTACGATGGCAGCGGTATTGTTTACACCCAACTTCGACATGATGTTTTTGCGGTGGGTGTTTACAGTATGGTGACTTAAAAATAATTTGTCAGCAATTTCTTGGTTGGTGTACCCTTGGGCAATCAGTTTTATGACTTCCATTTCCCTTTCGCTGATATTCACTGGTTCACAGTTCATTTCAACAATATTGAGGTCTTCCACATCAATACTCTCTTTGCGAATGGCGTCGAGGATCTGACCGCAAAAAAAACGGCCCCCATTATAGGTTTCACGCACACTGTCTACTATCTCATTTACATCGCAATCTTTCTTGATATAACTGGTAATACCCGCCCGCAGCGCATGAACAATGGTATTGCCCGATTGCTCACCTGTGATTGCCACAAATTTCACCAAACTGTACTTTTTGATGCATCTCGGAATATCATTCACTTCAAATCCCTTAGAAGCGAAATCTATCAATACTATTGAGGGTTTGAAGGCAACTATCATCTCCTCCAATTGATCGGCATTAGATGCCTCACCAAGCACCCTGAAATCGTCGTATTGCTTCAATATCGCATTGAGCCCACTCCGAATTAGGTGGTTGCTATCTGCTATGATAATTTCAATCATGATGCAAATGTGCTATTAAAAATGGTTCTAAATAAGATTTTCACTCTGATTTATGACTAAATTTTAAACAATGACAGTTTTATGACCCTGAAATTTTCTCCAAAAAAGGGACTTCGTATGTCCTTCCCTCTTGTCCAAGCAGAGTATTGTCAAATATAACCCGCGCCTCTGAGAGAAATAAATCTTCTGAATCGTACCTCGAGCTGTAATGACCTAAAATCAACCTGCCCACTTCAGACAATTTTGCGATTGTTGCCGCTTGTGAGGCCGTTGAATGAAATGTCTCCTTCGCCCTTTTGGCTTCCTGATCTATAAAAGTAGACTCATGATAAAGAAGGTTTACGCCTTTCAAGAGCGGTACAAGACTCTCGTCGTAAGCGGTATCCGAACAATACGCAAACGATCTGGGTGCCGGAGGGGCCTCAGTACTTTCCGCAGAAGTAAGATTTCGACCTTCCTCCAAAACAATATCCTCTCCTCGCTTGAGCCGAACAACCTCCTCTGATTTTAATCTAAATTGAGCAATTACGTCCTTGTTTACCTTGAGTGCTCTCTTCTTTTCTCTAAATAAAAAACCACAACAGGGTATTCGATGCTTCAGAGGAAAGGAAATTATTTCGAGATGAAGATCTTGGTATAGCAACTCTGGATTTTCGAACTGCAAGTCGTGGAATTCATATCTGTAAGACAAATAAGTTTGAGACACCCGCATATTCAATTCTATAAGCGACTTGAGTTCGGGTGGACCGTAGATGTGCAGATCCGACTTCCTTCCCAGAAGATGAAGACTACTCATATATCCCACCAGACCGAGATAATGATCGCCATGTAAATGCGAGATAAAAATTCTATCGATACGCTGTAATCTCACTTTATATCGCCTCAACTCCATCTGAGTGCCTTCACCACAATCTACCAAAAACATGCGATCATGCACATTCACCAACTGAGAACTTGGTTTGTGCCGTAAAGTTGGCGTTGCAGCCCCACATCCTATGATCGTTGTTTCAAATTTCATATTCTATAAATCCTTCGCTTTATTCCAATACTCATCCATTTCCGGAAGGCTCATTTCGCCCATTTTCTTTCCATCTTTCAAACTTTCCGTTTCGAGATACTGAAAACGCTTTATGAATTTTCGATTTGTTTTTTCCAAGGCATCCTCCGGGTTGATACCCTTAAATCGTGCGTAATTGATTAGTGAAAATAAAACGTCGCCAAATTCATCTTCCATTTTAGTTGATGATTGATCGGCTTCTGTTTTAAACTCCAAAAGCTCCTCCTGAACCTTTTCCCAAACCTGAGATTCATGCTCCCAATCGAAGCCTACTCCCCGCGCTTTATCTTGAATGCGCTGCGCTTTCACCATAGCAGGAAGTGACATGGGTACTCCTTCCAAAACACTTTTTTTCCCTTCGGTTAATTTTATCTTCTCCCAATTGGATTTTACCTCTTCTTCATCTTGCACTTTTACATCTCCATAAATATGCGGATGGCGATGAATCAATTTTTCGCAGATCGCATGAAGAGAATCTGATATATCAAAATTGCCTGTTTCACTTGCTATTCGAGCGTAGAATACCATGTGCAAGAGTAGGTCGCCAATTTCACCTTTTACTGCATTCAAATCTTTTTTCAATATAGCATCGCCCAACTCATATACTTCTTCGATAGTCAAGTGTCGAAGACTGTCGAGTGTTTGCTTCTTATCCCACGGGCAACCGTCTCTGAGCTCATCCATGATTTTAAGCAACCTTGTAAAAGCTTCTGCCCCTTTGGTATAATCAGTTGTCATGATATCATATTTATATAGTCGCCTTCACTCATTACCTGGACACCCAATTCATCCGCTTTCTTCTTTTTCTCTGGTCCCATATTTTCTCCGGCGAGCACAAATGAAGTCTTTTTTGAAATGGATCCCGAAACTTTCCCTCCGTTGAGCTCAATACTCTTTTTAATACTATCGCGTGAGAATTTAGAAAACACTCCACTTACTACAAAAGTTTTTCCGGCGAGTTTTTCCGACACAGGTGAGTCTTCTTCCGCAACTTCCACTTCAAATCGAAGACCTTTTTCCTGAAGTGTGGTTAACATCGCAATACTTTCGGGCTTAGCGAACCATTGTAAAACACTATCTGCAATTTTATCGCCAACTTCATCGGTATTCACCAAATCTCCTCTCGACGCAGACCTCAATGCATTTATGTTCTTGAAATGTTTGGAAATTTTTCTGGCTACAGTTTCTCCCACAAATCTTATTCCCAATGCAAACAAAACCCTTTCGAATGGAACGATTTTGCTCTTTTCAATCCCCAATAGAATATTTTGAACCGATTTTTCTTGCAAACTTCTCGTCCTTGCGTTTTCTCCAAACTCATCTGAAATTATAAACTCTAGTCCCAACAATTGCTCGTATTGCAAATCATACAAATCAGCATAATTGGAAATCAATCCCTTTTTCACAAGGCCCGCAATCGTCTCTGTTCCGAGACCTTCAATATTCATAGCCTTCCTTGAAATGAAGTGATCAATTCTCCCAATGACTTGAGGTGGACACGACAATTCGTTTGGACAATAATGCAAGGCCTCGCCTTCAGATCGAATGAGTGGCGTATTGCATTCAGGACATACACTTATATATACATGAGCGCCATTCGATGACTCATTTCTCTTGGTCAAATCAACGCCCACCACTTTCGGGATAATTTCCCCTCCCTTCTCCACAAACACTGTATCGCCTTCACGTATATCTAATTTTTCTATTTGATCAGCATTGTGCAATGAAGCTCTTTTCACAGTAGTTCCCGCCAACAGCACAGGAGTAAGATTTGCAACAGGTGTGATAGCACCGGTTCTTCCCACCTGATAAGTTATCCTTTGAAGAACGGTTGAAACGGTAGCTGCTTTAAACTTATAAGCTATAGCCCATCTTGGACTTTTGGCTGTCATTCCCAATTCATCCCACCACGCAATTCTATTCAGTTTGATTACAACTCCATCAATATCAAATGGAAGATCAAATCTCTTTTTATCCCAGTAGTTGATGTAGTCCATGATACCATCGATGGTGTCAGTGGTTTCAATCATACGTGCTTTGGAATTCGGAACTTTAAAACCCCAACTGGCGGCATGTTCAATACTGTGGAAATGTGTGCTACCTTGATGGTGATCGCTCAGTAAAAAGTAGAGGTAGCAATCAAGTTTCCGCTTTGCCACTTCAGCCGAATCTTGTTGTTTTAAACTCCCTGCTGCTGTATTTCTGGGATTAGCGTAAGGCTCTTCATCATTTGAGATTCTCTCTTCATTCAATTGATTAAATACTTCTCGAGGTAAAAAAATTTCACCTCGAATTTCGAATTCCTGAGGATAGTCGCCGTGCAATGAAAGTGGAATCGAACGAATTGTTTTAACGTTGGCGCTAATATCCTCGCCTACTTCTCCATCGCCACGAGTCACAGCCCTCCCAAATTTTCCATTTTGATATGAAATGGAAATGGCAACACCATCATATTTCAATTCTAAAACATATTCGACATTTTCGCCAATTTGCTTATGAATGCGTTCCTCCCATTCTCTTATTTCTCCCTCGCTGTATGTGTTCGACAAAGACAACATGGGTCTTTGGTGAGCAACTTTTTCAAATTTATCGGTGATGTCTCCACCCACACGTTTGGTAGGTGAATTTGTATCCACTAATTCAGGGAATCTTTTTTCTAAGTCTTCTAGTTCCTTTAGTTTTTCATCAAACTCATAATCTGTAATGGAGGGTTTGTTCAGTACGTAATACTTATAATTATGCTCGTTCAACTCCAATGAAAGTTGTACAACCTTTTCCTTGGCTTCTTCAATATTCATATCGCACCTCCTTGTCCCATGAACTTCGTAATAATTTCATGAACTTGATTTTCACCTTTGCGATTACAACCGGACCATCATAAATATCTCGAACTTCGACAGGAGTACTCCTCATAAACCGATATCCCAGTCCGCCGCCTGCAGACAACCAATAAGTCAGATTGTAGTAGCCTGAAGCCGATAATTCAAGGGGTTTTACAGATTGCTCCCATGATTGTGTATTCTCCGGATTATTCGACAACACAACATTGCCTTTTACTTTTCCATCTGCCAAATGCATTGCGGCAGAAACTTCCCACTTCGGATGAAAGAAAAGTACTCTTTCATAAAACAATGAGAAATACGAAAGTGAAACATTGCCAGATGTAACCCGAGAATCATAATCCTCCAAAGAACTTACTTCAACGCCATCTCCCATGGTATAAGCTCCAAATCCAAAACGGTGAACCCTTCTGTACTCCATTCCAACACGGATTCCCCCTAGACGGGCAGCAGAAGAGCCCACTAGAGTAGTTCGAGCATCAAGTACTAAATCCAGTTTCCACTTCTTGAAATGGTCATCCAAAGGTTTGTTGCCAGTAAGAATCCACACAGTATCTTGATAACTTGGGCTGAATGAACTTAATGACGCTTCATTCAGCGACTGAGCATCAGACAACAAGGTTGAAAGAAGGAAGATAGATATGAAAATAATTGTACGGGTCAATGCCGTAAAAGTAGCTGTCTTTGGCCCAAGAAAACTGTACCCAAATCAAGAAACCAGAATTCTAAAAATGAAATTTCGGTTAATCTCTCAAAGCTATCACCATTCTGGGCTTTCCCTGCATATCTTCTCTCAATTGGACGTTAGAAAAACCTGAGGAAAGAAACATGTCTCGAACCGCTCCCGCATAGACTTCATGACATTCTAACGCAATCATTCCACCCGATTTTAGATTTTTTAACGCCAAACCATGGAGCACTTTGTAATAAAGCAAAGGATCTTCATCAGGAACAAAAAGTGCGATGTGTGGTTCATGATTCACCACATTTGAATTCATTTCAGAGGACTCAGAAATTCCGATGTAAGGAGGATTTGAGACTATAATGTCTGCAGGACACTCGAACAAAAATTGGCGCATATCCGATTGAACGAATTCCACTTCGCAATTCAATTTTATCGCATTTCTTTTTGCCACATTGAGTGCTTCCTCCGAAAGTTCAACCCCTTTGACTGCTGCTTGTGGAATCATCTTCTTGAGAGAAATGGCTATACAACCAGAGCCTGTGCCAAAGTCGAGTATAATTGGATTGATTATAGTGTTTTCTAATACAACCCATCTCACAAGTTCTTCCGTTTCCGGTCTTGGGATGAGTACATTTTCGTTCACTTCGAAATCGAAACCACAGAAATAGGCACTGCCCAAAACATATTGAACAGGTTTACCGGCGGCAATTTCTTTGGTTGGAAAGTGAAGTTTCAATATCTCCGACTCAGTGAGGCGATCGTTTTTCTTCATGATCAAATCAGTCTTCGACCAATTCATCACATGCTGAAAAATCATTATCGAAATCTGAAAAGCCTCGCGTTCGCCGTAAATAGGAATCAACTTTGAATTCATGTAGCGACGCACATCATCTACCTTATTGCCATTTAAGCCTTGCTCGTTCAAGTCTACAATTGAATTATACCGTTTGGATTTATGTAATGGTCTAATTTCGTTTCATTACATTCAACTATGCATAAATCACAACAGCATTTACCACTGTTTGCATGAAAGATCCTGCAGCGCATTACCCGCAAGAGACCTCCATTGCGCAATTCAGGATGGACCATTTATTATGTAACATTGGTATTATTTCAACTCGAATACTTGATATCCGTATGGGTCCAACTTCACATCGCCTTGGGTGAAGACAGACAATGTTTGCTGGTTGAAGATGCTCGAAAAATTACCTTTGATGTCTTCGATGAATCCGATCTTCTGTGGTTTATCCGAAAAATTGAGCATAACCAATACTTGCGATTCTCCTTTGGTTCGGATAAATGCATAGATTACTTCGTCACTACTGGTTTTTACCCTTCTGAAATCCCCCCCTTCTGCTCCACTCCAAAGCGCTTTATTTCTGGTGCGCAACTGAATAAGACGCGAGTAAAAATCTTGTTCCTTGTATCCATTCCATTCACAAGTGTCCTTGTCAAAAAACTTAAGTCGTTTGGTTTCGCCTCCCTCTTGACTGGTATACAACAGCGGCATTCCCCACATTGTGAAAGCCATCACGTCGTACACTTTTCTTGCTTTTCCGTATCTCTCATCACCCGTTCCCTGCCAAGAGTTTTCATCATGATTTGTTGTGAAATACATCCGATAAGCACTGCTAATAAATTTCCTTCGCTCCTTATCCATATATACATCAACGTCCTCAAGGCTCTTTTTTCCCTTCGCCATTTCATTCATAATATGCATCATCTCCCAACCGTATGTCATATCGAAAGCGATGTTGTGCATTTCCGGAATCTCTGCTTCAGCAAGCATAAATACAGGCTTTATGGAATCAAGTGCTTGACGTGTTTCCTCCCAAAAAGGTGTTGGAACTTTTTCTGCCACATCACAACGGAAGCCATCAATATCATATTCCCTAATCCAAAATTTCATTGCATCTTTCATATCAGCCCATACCTGCTTGTTGGTCCAATCGAGTTGTGCCACATCCCACCAATCGGTATTGAATGGCGGTTGAAGACTCCCGGCGGTATCAAGGGCATAGTTGCTTTTTTTCTCTACGGTCCAAATGTTGTCGAAAGAACTATGGTTTGCTACCCAGTCAATGATTATTTTCATTCCATTGTCATGAGCAGTTTTGATCATTCTACGGAAATCATCTTCAGTGCCAAATTCTGGATTCACTCCTTTGTAATCTCGAACACTATAATAACTTCCTAAGCTGCCTTTGCGATTTACTATTCCAATGGGATGAATAGGCATTAACCACAAAAGTGTGATTCCCATTTGTTTCAAACGAGGAATATCTTTTTCGAATGCCGCGAAAGTTCCTTCGATTGTGTGCTGACGAATATTCACTTCATACATGGTTGCATTCTTCGACCATTCAGGATGATTGAGAACATCTGTTTCCGAACTGCCAATTACATTCGCATTCGCAGTATGAGAAGCCGCACTTTGGTTGTTGCATGACCATACCAAAGTTGCAAAAACAAACAGATAAAAAATTTTCATTGAGCAAGAATAGATTAGTAAGGAACGCAAAACTAGCTCTTAAAGAATATTAATACCCGTATTTTTTTTAAGGAATTATTCGCTATCGGAAAAGTAAATCGTTTACCTTCACCCCTTACTTATTTTTACCCAAACTACCTTTTATTTATGCCAATCAGAATAGAACGAGATCCTCAATCCGGAGGAAGTAATAATAGAAGACGTGCTTCAGGAGGCGGAGGAGGTGGAGGAGGTTCTATTATGAACTTCATTCCACTTATTATGAGTTTGTTTGGACGCAATCCAAAAATGCTTATTGTAATTATAGTAATAGGTGGACTTTGGTATTTTTTTGGCAAAGGATGCAATACAGGCACCTCCGACTCTGCGCCTTTAAGCGGTTTTAACCTAGGAGCTCTTTTCGATGACAAAAAATATGCAAGCACGGAAATTTTCGAACCACTTGCCGATAATGTTCGCAATCCTCTTCCTGATAGTGTCTCATTGCTCAGATACGCGCCCAAAAGATTGAATCAAGGTCAACAAGGTTCTTGTGTTGCCTGGGCCTCTGCTTACGCTGCTAGAAGTATCATCGAAGCACGCGAAACTGGTGCCGATCCGAATCAAACAACTTTTTCTCCTTCATACTTATATAATCAGATACATCTCGACGATTGTCAAGGAGCCTATTTGCCGGAGGCAATGAAAGTAATGAAAGGAGCGGGTCTTGCGCCATTCAAGGACTTCCCATACGACGATTCAGACTGTAGTTCTGCCCCACCTGACTTCCTGCACAAGAAAGCCCAAGACTTTAAGATAGACGGCTATCAGCGTCTAACGCTCAATGATCAGGGATCAAGTCCCGGGAAAGTAGATATGCTGGCAATCAAGCAAAACCTTGCTCAAGGTGCACCTGTGGTCATCGGAATGATGGTGGGTGGATCCTTTATGCAAAACATGGTCGGAAAAGAATTATGGGTATCTGAGGAAAGCGATGATGCCATGCAAGGTTTCGGTGGACATGCTATGTGTTTAATCGGATACTCTGATTATGCATTTGGTACCGACGCTGGTGGATTTCAGATAATGAATTCGTGGGGGCCAGAATGGGGTAAAAATGGAGTTGCATGGGTCAGTTACAGCGACTTTGATCATTTTGTTAAAGAAGCATATGGCATATATCCAGGAGGCAACGCATCAGCATCGCAAACTACTTTGCTTGATGCGCAAGTAGGAATTGTATTGAATGCCGACGATAGCAATCTCTCTTTGGTGCAGCAAACGGGCAACACCTTCAGAACTTCTCGAAAAATGAGCCCTCGAGAAAAATTCAAACTTCAGGTCACAAATAATATTGAATGCTACATCTACGTATTTGGTCAGGAGACAGATGGAAGCAGCTATGTATTATTTCCATCTGATGCCAAACACTCCCCATTCTGCGGAATTACTGGCACCAGACTGTTTCCACGAGATGCTTCCTTATTGCCCGATGATGTAGGCAACAAAGACTATTTTGCTATTGTACTTACAAAAGAGCCATTGGACTACAACGACGCAATGACTAAGATTAGCAATGCTTCTGGTAATACTTACGCCGAAAAAATTGGCAAAGTATTTCCTGTAATTTCGCAAAACACCGGAGGAAAAACCATCGCTGTAAAAATGAATTTTGCCACGCAATCGTCCACTGCGTTGGTAATTGAGGTTGACAAATAAGCAAAACATTTCAAAAAACAACTTAAAATTTCACATTTATTTTTTCCTCTTGATCTTTTACTAAAATGATAGAGGTGCAAAAACGTGAAATTGACCCGATTACGAATGAATCATTTCTGCAAATCACTCATATTCAGAAAGCGCACCAATCAAGGGATACAGAAAAGAATTTACAAAATCAAATATTCTATAAAGTCAATAGCAAAAGGAGTTTTTTTTTCAGAATTTTCTGTATTTATTTGTCATTCGCTATTAGCCTTAACATTACGACAATACGTAGTTTATAAACACCACATTCTTAACAACTAAGCACCCAATATGAAGAAGGATCACAATCAGGTATGGCAAAATTGCCTCGAAATCATAAAGGACAACGTAAGCCCGCAAGGATTTAAAACCTGGTTTGAACCGATAAAACCTGTTAAGCTCGATAATAATGTCTTGACCATTCAGGTTCCCTCACAATTTTTCTACGAGTGGTTGGAAGAGCATTATGTAACACTGCTCAAAAAGATCATTCGCAAAGAATTGGGAACCGAAGGAAGGTTAGAATACTCCATTATCATGGAGAATAACTACAACAGTCCAGGTCCATTCACAATCAAAGTTCCGACTAGCAATCGCAAAGCGATTAAAAACCCTCCGGTTCCAATGCCATTGGATATGGGTGAAACTCAGATAAAAAATCCGTTTATCATTCCGGGACTTCGCAAGCTCAACATCGATTCAAACCTCAACCCAAATTATTCGTTTGACACTTTAGTAGAAGGAGACTGCAATCGATTGGCCAGAAGTGCCGGATATGCGGTGGCCAACAAACCGGGTGGAACGGCATTTAATCCACTTTTAATATATGGAGGTGTTGGTCTTGGAAAAACTCACCTTTCTCACGCCATTGGAATTGAAATAAAAAACAAATTTCCAGAGAAAACAGTTCTCTATGTGAGTTCAGAGAAATTCACTCATCAGTTCATTGATGCAGTGAGAAACAATACGGTGAATGACTTCTCTCATTTCTATCAACTGATGGATGTGCTCATTATAGATGATGTACAATTCTTCAGCGGAAAAGAAAAGACTCAAGATATATTCTTCCACATCTTTAATCACTTGCACCAAACAGGTAAGCAAATCGTAATTACCAGCGATAAACCTCCGGTGGAAATGCAAGGAATGGAACAACGATTGCTTTCGCGTTTCAAATGGGGACTTAGTGCTGATCTTCAAACTCCCTCACTTGAAACGAGAATTGCAATTCTTCAGAAAAAAATGTACTCCGATGGGATTGAACTTTCCGAAGATGTTGTTGAATACCTTGCTTACAGCATTACTTCCAATGTTCGTGAATTGGAAGGGGCACTCATTTCTTTAATGGCTCAAGCTTCACTCAATCGCAAAGCAATTACTTTGGATCTCGCGAAACAGATGATCGATAAGTTCGTGAAGAATACAGCTCGCGAAGTAAGTATCGACTACATCCAAAAAGTGGTTTGCGATTACTTCGATCTTCCTATAGAATTACTGAAATCGAAAACCCGTAAACGCGAAATTGTACAAGCCCGTCAGATTGCAATGTACTTCGCCAAAAAAATGACCAAGAGCAGTCTAGCAAGCATTGGAGCTCATTGCGGAGGAAAAGATCACGCAACCGTTTTACACGCATGCAGGACTGTAAACAACTTACAGGAAACAGATAAACATTTTAGAAAATACCTCGACGATCTCGAAAAGAAATTGAGTGTCGCTTAACCAAAACCGACTACCAAAAAAAGAGGCCGATGAATTTCATCGGCCTCTTTTCTTTAGATACATTATTCATATATTATGGAAATCCCGCTTCCATTCCAAAGAGATGTCCAAATGATTCCTTTTTGGTTTTCAAGTAATTTCTATTTTCTTCTGAAGCTTGTACTTCCAATGGCAAACGAGCAAGTATTTCGATTCCCGCTTCGCTCAATGCGTGAAGTTTATCAGGATTGTTGGTGAGCACACGAACTTTCGCAATACCCAAATCATGCAGTATGGCAACCGCATCGCTGTAATCCCGTTCATCGGCATGAAAACCCAAAGCAACATTTGCAACGATGGTATCCATTCCCGCATCCTGCAGATTATATGCCTTCAATTTATTGACGAGTCCGATACCTCTTCCTTCTTGACGCAAATAAATAAGAGCACCCCCATTCTCAGCCAGGTGTTTTAGCGACAAATGCAATTGTTCTCCACAATCACATCTAGAGGACGAAAAAACATCACCGGTCATACATTCCGAGTGAATGCGAATGTCTACAGCAACGGGTTTAGGGTCGGATAAATTGATGAGCACAATGTGCGGCATTTCCGGCTTACCGCTATCAAAAGCAATCATAGTAAACTCACCATACGAAGTGGGCAAACGCGACTCGGAAAGGCGTACCGGTAGAATTTTATTCACAGCGCAAATCTACGAATTGATTGAGCCTATTAGCCTAAGAGACCTCTAAAGACTTTCATGGACAAATATTCAACGCGACTTTGCACTCATATTGAACTTGGTTCAATATTTATCTATGAAAAATGAACAACTTACTCGGGAGGTTTTTTTACACAGGTGCCAGCTTTAAGGAAGTCTGCCGCTATCGAATACCTTTTGGTGTAATCACCAAACTCCATAGTAGCCACTTCCTACTATCATTTTCTTTGTCTGAATGTATTTCTACTAGAAGCTCCGTAGGTGCGAGATCTGCCAATGCATTGGATGATAAAGCGCCCGCTTCGCGAGCGAGCTTTTGGGAGCGCGGGAGAGAGATCTTTTGGAGGAGATGGATGGATGGATGGATGGATGTAGTAAGATGTCGCTCCTACGGAGCTTGGATTCAGAATAATGAACACAAAAGCAAGTGCCTTTCTATGGTAGTAATTAGAAAAAGTGAAGACCCAGCACTTGGTGTTTTTTTATTTCTCTATTTGGGATTGGTATAATAACATATAGGTATCTGTAATTTTCCAATTCCGGATCAGTCTATCAGTGCAATTATTCTTGTTTGATCTGAAGATTTATAATTTTAAAAATCTCGCATGTTCACCCTTCTAGTTCGCGCAAACTGTTCCGTAAACTGATATAAATGACAAAAGATCGCTAACGCCCACTATGCCGTCGTCATTGAAATCGGCCGGACAATTGTCCTCAAACGGACCAAATTCACAACTGCCATTGTCTAGGCCTGCGGTTGGATCAAAATTGAGCGCTTGGGGATATGTACATCCCATTATCATAGGCGTGAGACAAGAACCATCATCAGAACCTGCAAAAGGATTGTACTGAGCAGAAAATGGGTCTGTGCAACCTGCACAAAGTCCGCATTCCTGAAAACAAACAACTTCCAAATTCATATCCTGAAAACCGCTATAAAAGTACCTGTTAAAATTAATGGTACAGTCGCTATTTAGGTTTTCATCCTCACCCCACTCGTCACCATTTATATACTTGAATTCATATAGCGTATATGGATCTAATGTGACAGTGAGTTCGTAAATTCCATAACCTAAATATGTCATCGAAGTGGCACCAGGATCCCAGCCCTGAAATGAGCCCGCTAAATGAACTCCTTCATTAGGTACCGTTTCATTTGACATATCGACACGGAAACGGATATCAACAGCCACAGGACACTGATTGCACTCGTTGTAACAAAAGGTCGGTAAAACAGAGTCTACCAATGGTGCCACAAAATACCTGTTGCCTAAGACCCCTGTTGTGCAATTGCCAATAATATTTTCCGCATCAGTGTCCAATACGATTCCATTGGTGAATTTGTATTCGAAATAATTTCCGGCCTGCACATTCCAAGGCAAAGACCAAACCCCGTTTCCATTGTCGGTCATCAAAGTGGGTAACCATCCATTAAATGATCCCGCCAAATGCACTCCATTAGGAGAGATCGTTTCGCCAATCACATTTACGCTGAACAATACTTCGACCTGCTGACAAGCGTAACAAGAATTCCAACAATAATTAGGCAAAAACAAATTGCTTCCGTTTACCGAAAATTCGCGGTTATAAATTCCATTGTTCTCAATTACACACAAATTATTTGCATCGAATAATTCTGATACCTCTCCATCGGGCACATAATATTGGTATTCGTAATTTCCATTTGGAAGCAGAAGTGAAATTGTCCAAGTGCCATCGCTCTCTGGATCATTGAGCGGATTTGCTCCAATGGTCCAATCATTAAAAGAGCCAATTACAAAGACCCCACTCAAGGCCCCACTGTAAAAACTCATATCAATATTCAATTCTACATTGAACAAACAAGATCCATCATCCGTTTCTGCCATCGGATTGTAATTCGAAGCGTCTTCATCCGTGCAACCCGGAATCAAACAATTTATGCACTCGCCAAAACACACAACATTCAAGGAAGTGGATTCCATCGGAACATTGATAAAACGATTCCCAGTCGCCTGACACTCATTAGGTATAATTTCAGCATTAGGCCAATCGCTTCCATTCAGGAATTTGTATTCAAAATAATATCCTGAATTGAGGCTGAGGGTTACTTCATAAATATTGTCGAGATCAGCATCCGTCATTTCTATTCCCGCGGCGTCCCATTCGGGATAAACTGGAAATGGATTGAAATTAAAATTTCCGGCGAGATGTATTCCACTGACATCAACTGTTTCATTGATCATGTTGATGTGAAATGTGATGTCCACATTTTCTGCACCGAGGCAATTACTGCATGAGGCAAAACAAACAATTGGAAGAAGAAAATTTCCGCTTGGCACATTTATAAATCTATTTCCACTGGCCGAACACTCAATTGGAAGTAATTCAGCTTCGGGCCATGTACCACCATTCACAAATTTATATTCGAAATAATAAGTTTCATTCAGAGAAAGTGTAACCTCATAGATCCCATCGGCATTTATATCATTCATTAATATTCCCGAAGGATCCCACTGAGGATAAATTGGTAACGAATTGAAACCAAAACTTCCAGCCAAATAAATTCCATTCGGACTGATTGTTTGATCTTGCATATTGACGCGAAAGGTGACGTCTGCATTGGCAAATGATGCAATAGATGTAGACGCAAGAAGGAAGAATAGGATGTTTTTCATTTGGATAAAATTTGGTCAGTTATTTGCTAGTGTGACTTGAAAATACTCGGATCCGAAGGGTATTTATCTCTGTCATAAATAAAAACGCATAGAGCTGCTGCCACAAAAAATGAGACACCACCGATGAGTAAGGCATAAGAAGCTTCATTGTTATAAAACGATTTGAGCAAGATACCGAGGATTCCGGCGGCTACAATTTGAGGAATCACAATAAAAAAATTGAAAACCCCAACATAGAATCCAAGCTTTTTTTCGGGTAACGATCCAATCAAAATTGCATAAGGCATTGCAAGAATACTAGCCCAAGCAAAACCGACTCCAATCATTGCTGCCCACAACATGTATTTATCGGTGATATAGTGAATAGAAATCAATCCTATGCCCCCAAGCGTGAGACAAATTAAATGTGTGGTTTTTCTATTAGTCCATTTGGCTAGCAGGGGTAATGCAAACGCAACTATAGCGGCAACACCATTGTAGACAGCAAAACTCAATCCTACCCAATCTCCTCCATCTTGAAATTCTTTTGATGAAGGCTCGTTCGAAAGAAAAATATTCTGAGCAACAGTGGGCGTAGTATAAATCCACATTGCAAATAAAGCGAACCAAGAAAAGAACTGCACTACCGCGAGTTGCACCATTGTCTTTGGCATAAAACCGAGCCCATTGATTATTTCCTTGAAGGCGTTGAATACACCGCTTGTTGCCTTTCGCATTGCCTTATGGGCCTCCATATCATCGGGTGGATATTCTTTGGTTCTAAATACCGTCCAACAAACTGCCAAGAGAAATGCTAACGCGCCGATGTAAAAAGAATACTTCACTGAATCTGGAACAATTCCATCAGGGGCTGTATTAGAAACCCCAAATTGATTGGTCATTAGGTATGGCAAGGCGGATGCTACAACAGCTCCCGTTCCTATGAAAAAACTCTGCATTGCATATCCTGCCGTTCGCTGATCTCCCGGTAATTTATCTCCCACAAATGCACGAAACGGTTCCATGGATACATTGAATGCAGTATCCATGAGCCACAACATTCCAATGGCAATGTAAAGAGATGGCGAATTGGGCATTAACACCAGAGATACTGTCGCGAGCAATGCACCTATTAGAAAATAGGGTCTCCTCCTTCCCCACTTCGGGTGCCATGTGCGATCGCTGAGGTATCCGATAATCGGTTGCACTATAAGACCTGTAACAGGCGCCGCAATAGTGAAAATGGCGAGGTCTTCAACATCGGCATGAAGGGTTTGAAAAATCCTGCTTGTATTGCCCAGCTGAAGGGCGAAGCCAAATTGAATTCCGAGGAATCCAAAACTCATGTTCCAGATATCCCAGAAACCAAGGCGCTTACGTTGGGTCATACAATCGTTTTTTTTTGTGAAGGGTCAAGGGTGCCTCTAAAAACAAGTGCAATATAGACTAAGTGTACTAATTACACCATGTTGAACTTGACTTTTTTATCGAAACTCCCAAACCGAAAAAAACAAGGTTCATATAAGAGTATCCCTGCAAAGACATGACTCAATCATTATTACCCAGATTGGTGAATTTGTAGTCATATTCGATTACAAAAAACAGGATAAATTCACAATATATACAAGCAACATAAAGCTTGAACTATTGGCAGTCGGAGCCGTATGCAGCCACAAAAACAAGCAAATCTGCTGTGCCCACAGTTCCATCTGAATTGAAATCGCCGACACAAGATACCTCATACAAACAAGTACCATTGTCAATACTCGCTGATGGTGAATAATTGGAAGCGGCAACATAAGTACATCCAGCACAACTTGCATACTCGCAAGTACCATTATCTCTTGTTGCTAATGGGTTGTAATTGCAAGCGATTACTTCTTTGCATCCGTTTGTTTGGTTAGTCCAAAATGCTGCGCCATGATTAGTTGGACTGCCTATGTAAACAAACTCCGGATCGTTGGGTACAAATTGACCTGCCGTCCACAAGCCCGCTGCCACAGCCACGCTTTCTCTTTGATGACCGGCACTTCCCCACTCTATGTAATCTTTCATGGCAGTGGAAGAAGTGAAAACATTGCTATTGTAATAACCCACTTCGCCGTCATTGCCCAAAGCATGTGGAAATATAACAGTAATAGAAGATCCTGCTGTTAGATTTGTAACACCACTGACTACATTCAAACTATTGATTTGTAAATAATCCGGAAAGTAGCATAACCAATGTGTCCCAATGTTTTGCGAAATATTTCCCAAGTTAGTGAGTGTTACCTCATGTTTATCAGGATCAACCAAGGTGAGACGTACGTTAGATTGAGCCCAAGATTGGCTTGCGAAAAAACAAAATAATACAAAATGGACAAGTGCTTTCATGGCTTAAGAGTTTTAGGATGGTTAAGTGTTAGCTCTATCAGCCGATAGATTAACATGATGAGGACGCTTTTTAACTCAAAAGGGTTGCGTCATCTTTTGAAAATTCCCATAATTCAACCTGTAGCTTCATGGAACCTCTAAAAACCTCATTCGCGTTTCGACCAAATTCGGAATTATGACAAAGATGTATAAATTCTTTCGGGTCAAATCCCGCGAGCCGACCTTCAGAAATACGATGTAAGCTAATCGCGGGATGCTCAAATCTAAGTGGTAGAAAACACCTGGTAAATCTTCAAGTTTACATTGATTTCTAACACTTGATAACGTTTATCCCGCATTACGCATTAGGGCAAATTTTGTAGAATGCGTGCGGGATTCTCAAATCTAAGCGATAGAATACTGCATTCATGGGCAAAATTGTGGTGCAATTTTTCTATCGCTTGATTTGAGTTTATGTATCTGTAATAGTCCAATTCCGTTTCACTCCATTGGCCTATAACAGCTACTTTGACGGCATTTACCACTTAATCCCAGAATCCACATTGGAAATCTATTACAGCACTAACCCCCTTTAATATCAAGCACTTTCTCGATTTTTATTCTTGATGTATGAATATACACCATCAAATGAAAATCTTGCCAGAGCACTTGCTATCTTTGGGGTTTAGCGCTTCATCGCAACTTCCAGTGCGGATTCTGGGTTAATGCTTATAAAATAGTTTGGACTATATAAGTAAGCAGAATTGGTATAATCTGATGTCATTTACCCCGAATACTTCACCAAATCTCAGTTACAGAGCGTCCAGCTATGCGCCCTTCCTGAATAAGGTCAGGAACTTGTCGTCGCCGTAAATTTCCCCAAATCAAGTTGTAGACGAAAAGTTTGCTTTCGCGTATCATAAAGACTTTTCTACCTCTTAAATTTGAGCATCTCCGCGAAACATAAACCCGAATCACGCGATGGAGGTACCGGAATTCATAGGTCGAACTATTACTTTGTTCCATCGTGTAGATTCGAGAATCCCGCAGCGCATTAACCTCAAGATGCCTCCAATGCGCAATGCGGGATAAAACAGGTTTTTAGAGGTCCTCTTGATGTTTTCTTTATATCCCGCCGCTAAAAGCAAGACGAACCGAAAACACTCAGGAATATTAACAAATCTGCAGTTCCTGATTGATCATCTCCCGTGAGATCCGTTATGCAATTGCTCTCACAGCCAAAACCTGCTAAGAATAATAGTAGGTCAGCGGAGCCTATAGTGCCATCTCCTGTATAATCGCCCGGACAACTATTCTGAACAAAAGGTATTTCGATTACTTGATTCATAACTTGCGGACTTGTTCCATTGGCTGCACGATACTGCAAATTAATTTGTAAGAACAAATCGCCATCCGTAGTAAGTTGTGCAATCAAAACTCTTCCCTGTGCATTTGGAAATGAGGTTGGTTCTTCGTCAGGAAAAACATACCACGCAGCACCGGCTTCATCATTGATAACTAAATCGCCACCCAATTCAAAAGTTTGTGCATCAAGGTTTATTTCATCAAGTGCATTCGGACCATTCGCCGTACCTATCGTAACCCATGAGTCAAAGGCTAAATCTGGTTCTATCCCAAACAGCCCTAGATTAATCGAAGTACTTGTGGGACCACCCAATGGATTCTGATAAAATGTACCGCTAGACTGGATTATCAACGGCGTAATATCTTGACCAAAGACAGCAGCGATTTGATCTCCCTGGTATGCAAACTCTGCATAAACTCGGTAAGTGTTAAATCCTTCAATTCCATTTTCTGCAATGGTTTCAAAACTTAGACCTTCATATCCGGGCGGATTAAATATGCATGAACCATTGTCTAACGTTGCTTCCATCTCAAAATTGAGGGCATATTGAGATGTACATCCAGGATCCCCTCCTTCGATGAATGTAGTTTGTGCAAACTCATTGAATTGATTGTCCAAATTGTCTTGCCATGTGAGATTGCATGTCCAAGTGACATTTGCATTAATAGTCATTTGACCCATAAGTACTTTTCCACCTATCGGAAAACATTGCGATACATCAGGGCCTGCGAACAGACCACCTCCCCCAACTGGGTTCACAAGTAAATTACCTCCCGATTCGAAGTTCGAATAATTCACAGTGAAAGAAGAAAGCGTATTTCCAACTAAATCTTCGTCGCCAATTGTAATCCAACTATCAAAAACTAGGTCGGGTACAATAGGATAAAAGGCAGGGTTGATAGATGCTGTATTTCCGCCGCCAACAAAGTTTTGGTAAAAATTACCCCCTGAAATTTGAATATTCCATGGATTAGCCGAGTTGCCGGTAAGGGCGATCAACTGATCGCCCGGATCGGAAAAATTGGCGTAGATTCTTAGTGTTACGTATCCATCAATCGCATCATAAGCCACAATTTCAGAACTTAAGCCTGTATAAGCGCACTCAGCCGAAAACGCCATCAAGCTAACGATTGAAAAAATAATCCATCTTCTCATAGGGTAAACAAAGGTGCCGTGAAAATACAAAGTTTTTACAATAATGTAAAAATCACGTAAGTTTGTTCTCATTCCAAGACCAATTATTCTATGAAAACCTTCTATGTTTTGATGTTCACGTTGCTTTGTTCTATTGCAGCGCATTCTCAAATTGTTATTTCAAATTCTACAGCAACTCCATTTACAGACAACATACTTCGGTATCATTTCACTTTCGAGACAAATGAGAATTGTATGGCTTATGTGGAGTGGCAGCGCAATTTGTCAGAAGATCTATTCGGAGGAGGCGGTTTTCCTGTAGAACACTCGAACGTGGCTATGTCTGCCATGAATTTCGACATATCAGTAATTGGTTTTGTAAACAATTCTTCCTATCAGTACAGAATTGTGGCATGGAACGCGGGTTCGTGCGTCGCAACTGATTGGACAAATTTTGAAACAGGATCACTTCCATCTGATGTTACGGGCCTTACTAATTTGTATACGAACACACCTGGATTGGATGGTTATTATATGACCAATAACGTATCTACCCCAGACAAAACCATTCAAATTTTTAATCGAGATGGTGAAGTTGTCTGGTATGATTGGCATGCAGGAGTAGATGGATTTGGTGGTGTTGCAAATTGTCAGTTTTGGAATGTGGCACCTAATGGAAATATTCTAGTAACAGAGTGTCATAGAGTGCAAGAAAGAGATCTGCATGGAAACATAATTCATGAAATCGATTTTACTGGAACGGAATATGAAAATTTATTCTTCCACCACGATATTCAAATCAACTCAAACGGAAATTACATAGTCATAGCCGCGGAATTACGCAACTTCGATTTCACATCTTTAGGTGGAGCTGCCGTGCAGCCTGTAATAGGTGAAGGCATCTTAGAATTTGACACCTCAGGGAATGTGATTTGGCAATGGAGCACCTTTGATTATTGGGATCCTGTTGCGGAAGGTGCAACAAACTTGAATGCTTTTTTTACTCCGATTTTTGGTGCGAATGCCATCAACTGGCAGCATTGCAATAGTCTTAACCAAGATTATGATGGACATTATCTCCTCTCTTTCAAAGAGCTTGATCGATTAGTAAAAGTTGACAGAAACACTGGTGACATTATTTTCACCTTAAGTGGTATGAACGCCACAATTGATATTCAAAATGATTCCGGCTTTGCCGATCAACATGATTTTACCGATGTTGAACCAAACAAATACATTGTGTTCGACAACACAGGAGATGCTCCTTCGAGCCGAATGGTTGAATTTGCAATCGACTATTACAAGGTTCCAATAGCTTATGTAACGTGGTCATACAACTTCCCAGATAGTTTGTTTAGCCCAATAGTAGGAAGCGCACGTCGATTGCCTAACGGAAACCGATACGGTGTTTGTGGAGCCCCATTCGCAAATTTCAACAACCGTGGTCACATCATAGAAGTAAATCCCGAAGGTGAAATCGTTTGGCACGCCCGTCAAAGTTCTTGGATCTACAGATCTTATTTCTATGAGCAACTTTGGCAAGAAGATGTCATTGATATTGAAATTACACAATTATCCTATACGTGCGCAAGTGATGTACTCGAATTGGATGCACAACCTATAGGTGGCTACTGGTATGGTGATGGGGTGAACGTCGATGAATTCACAACAGATGAAGCAGGCGAATATTGGGTGTACTACAAATACGGCTGGGAAGTTGATTCTATGCTCATAACTGTTGGAGCATTGCCTGAAGTAATCGCGAACACGGTGCCCGTGCAGTGTTTTGGTGAAAACAATGGCTCCGTTGAAATATTCGTAAATGGAAATTCGATGGTGCAAGAAGAAAACCTCGTACCTGACACATATAACTACACCTTCTCTGACAAGGGTAGTTGTTCTGCCAGTATTTCTTATACCATTACAGAACCCGAAGTACTTACATGCGAACTGACCGTGTCAAATGAAATAGAAGGAGAAGATGGTTCTGCATGTGTCGAAATAAGCGGCGGAACAGCGGGGTATTCCATACTCTGGTCGGATAGCGGCATCGAAGAGTGCATAGACAATCTAGGCGCCGGTGATTATTCTGTATCCGTAACAGACGAAAACGGTTGCACTTGTGAACAGGACTTTACTGTTTTTGTTGGAATTATCGAAACTCTTTCAGGAAACGGCTTTGCTCTTTACCCTAATCCTGCGGTGGATCAAATAACCCTTGTGGAAATATTGGATAACGACCTCATTTTGTCCATAGAAATATTCGACGCCTCAGGACGAATGGTACTTCGTTTTGAAAAAAACAATCCTCGAACGTTTAATATTTCGCAATTGGCACCAGGCCATTACAATGTTCGCATTGTTTCCGAACGTTCCAAAACCATTTTACCTTTTGTAAAGAAAGATTGAACATAACTTTCAATAAAATTAAAAACCCCGCACTTCGCGGGGTTTTTACTTTTATCACCTCTGCCAGATAACGGTTTTTGCTATTGTGCTGTTTACCCCGCATTGCGCATTGGAAGCATCTTGAGGTTAATGCGCTGCGGGATTCTCGAATCTACACGATGGAACAAGGTAATAGTTCGAGTTATGAATTCCGATATCTCCATCGCGTGATTCGGGTTTATTTTTAAATGCAAGCTCCTCAGGTTTGAATATAAGCTCCATAGGATTCAACGCCAGCTCCATAGGAGCGACATCTTACTCCCTCCCCCAAAAAAAATCCCTTTCCCGCGCTCCCAAAAGTTCGCTCGCGAAGAGGGCGCTTTACCCTCCAATGCATTGAAAGATGTCGCACCTACGGAGCTTCAAGCAGAAATACGTTCGCATAAGGGAAATGATAGTAGGATGCCGCTCCTACGGAGCTTTGGTGATTAAGCCAATCCCAAATAGGGAAATAAAAAACCACACGAAGTGCGGGGCTTTTTTTCAGAATATAATGATCAGATATTTCTATTCAAACAATTCAAATCTTCAAAAGCCTGTTTCAATCGACTTACAAAAGTCTTCTCGCCTTCGCGCAACCACACACGTGGATCGTAGTACTTCTTGTTCGGTTTATCTGCGCCATCCGGATTGCCAATCTGAGCCTGCAAATAGCCACTTTTAGAAGCCATATAGTCTCGAATACCCACTAAAAATGCATACTGCATATCGGTATCGATATTCATTTTTATAGCACCGTAACTGATCGCTTCCCTTATTTCTTCTTGTGTTGAACCACTTCCACCGTGAAAAACAAAATGAACTGGTTTGTCTTGAGTAGAGAACTTTGACTTCACATAATCCTGAGAGTTTTTCAGAATAACAGGCTCCAATTTTACATTGCCCGGTTTGTATACGCCATGCACATTTCCAAATGCTGCAGCAATGGTAAATCGCTTCGAAATTTTCATCATGTTTTCGTACGCATAAGCCACATCTTCGGGTTGGGTGTAGAGCTTTGAACTATCTACACCAGAATTATCTACTCCATCTTCTTCACCCCCTGTGACACCTAACTCTATTTCCAGTGTTATGCCCATCTTCTCCATTCTCTTAAAATATTCGCACGACATTTCTATGTTCTCGTGCAATGACTCCTCACTCAGATCGAGCATGTGAGATGAAAACAGCGACTTGCCGTTTCTTTCATAAAATTTCTCTCCGTGATCGAGCATGCCATCCATCCATGGCAAAAGGTTCTTGGCGCAGTGATCGGTATGAATAATTACAGGCACACCATACGATTCGGCAACCAAATGAATGTGTTGGGCTCCGCTCACTGAGCCTGCCACACTAGCCTGTTGCAAATCATTTTTCAATCCCTTGCCGGCATAAAACGCTCCTCCTCCATTCGAAAATTGGATGATCACCGGCGAATTGACATCGCGAGCGGTCTCCAATACTGCGTTTACCGAATTTGTGCCAATGACATTTACTGCTGGAAGAGCATAACCCCGCTCATCTGCATCATTGAATAATTCTGTGACTTCGTCTCCTGTGAGAACACCCGGCTTAAATCTGGCCATATCTCTAAATGATTTATGACAGCGAAATTAGGTCAGATAAGGCGAAGATGAAAGCACTTGCGCTAGGTCCCCTCAATTCTATGATCCATCAGTCTTCTCCACAAAGGCGGAATAAAAGACACAATGATCATTCCAGCATATCCGGTAGGTAGTTGAGGAAAAGTCTCGGTGTTTTCGAGCAACTGATACTTCTTTTGCGGAAACATGTGATGATCGCTATGTCGGGTAAGTTCGAACAAGACCAGACGAGATAAAGCATGGTTCGAATTCCAGCAATGCACCGGCTGCACATCCTCGTATCGATGTTCGCTCCATTTTGATCTTCTCAATCCATAGTGCTCGATATAGTTGATGGACTCTAGCAACAAAATGCCTGTAAGCGAACACGCCAGAAAAAGAATAAGGGCCATCCATCCCGCTAGCACCAAAATGATAGTCAAGATCAAAAATTCAATCAGCAAGTATTGGATCATTTCGTTTTGAAGGGACCACACTTTCTTTTTGGCTCGCTTCCTTTGCAAAGCCACAATGTGCCATGCAGATTTAAAACTATCTCTCACTGTTCTTAGCCAAAAAGCATAAAGACTCTCGCCTTTTCGAGCTGATGCAGGATCAATATCGGTTCCTACGTTTCTGTGATGACCACGATTGTGCTCAATATAAAAATGCAAAAAGGAAGTGCTCGCAAGCAATGCCTTTGCCAAAAAACGTTCAGAATTGGATGTTCGATGGCCAAGTTCGTGGGCAACATTTACTCCTATCACCCCACATAATATTCCCATAGAAGTTGTTCTACCTGTAAGTTCAATCCAAGAAAGATCTTGAGTAGACACACTCCACAAAAAAAAGATGAGACTGAACCATTGGATAGGAACTTGAGCATACAGCAAATAATCGTACATCCTATCGTTAGAAACAAATTCAAGTTCCAATCGACTAAGCACTTTGTTTTCGGCGCCAATAATGAGTTCTAATAACGGAAAGAAAACAAAAACCAAAACAAAAGGCAGAAAAGTGATCCAACCCATCGAAGAAAAACTAAGCCAAGCAGAAATAGGGAGTATCAGCACCAAACCATATTTCAGGAATTTAAGACTCAATCTTATTTGTTTTTTTCCTTCAACATTTTAATCAAATCCTCATCCGACATATCTAGATATGAAATGAGAGAAGAGGCATCCTTGGCTTCCTGAGATTCCGGATGAATTTCGATTACCCTTTGATAGGCACTTTTGGCGTTTGCCTTATCGTGAAGGTCTTGCTCATAGATCACCCCAACAATGAGTGCGGCCTGCGGGCGATTCGGATGATTTGGAAAACCATCATGATAATTTGTAAATAAACTGATCGCTTGTTTGAAGTTTTTCAAACCTTGTGCAAGTCTCGCGGCTTTGTAGAGATATATGCCGGCAATACTGTCCTTGTAATTTTGGTTGTAATAATTCTGATATGCCGAGAGCAGTTGTTTAGCCGATGTTCTGTCGAAACTTTCATCGAGCATATTCACCTTTCCTTCAAGCTCATTGATCACCTTTGTGATTGAATCTTGAGCTGTTAATTTTACCTTGGACTTTTCACCGGAATCTGTCTTGTTCTCCGAACAGGAGACAAATACTGTTATTCCCAAAACCAGTGCAACATTCAATAAGTGACTTGTCTTCATTTTTTTATCGGAAATTTCATTCTGTACTTCACGTCTACGTCGCCATTTGTAATGTTAGACAACTTGCCTTTTAACAATGTTCTTTTGAGCGCTGAAATATGATCGAGGAATAAAGTCCCTTCAATGTGGTCATATTCGTGCTGCACCACTCGGGCCGGAAAACCGTCGAGCTCTTCTTCATAAAGATCCCAATTCTCATCGTAGTACTCAACTTTCAAAAGAGGTTTGCGCTTCACTTCTTCCCTAATACCGGGAATACTCAAACAACCCTCTTCGAAAGCCCATTCTTCACCACTTTCTTCAAAAATGACTGGGTTTATAAATACTCTTTTAAATCCTTCACAATCCGGATCGCCGTCTTCTCCTTCTGCAAAAGGCGAAGCGTCTGCAATGAAAAGTCTGATACCCTTTCCGATCTGAGGCGCAGCTAATCCTACTCCGTGTGCATTGTACATAGTATCAAACATGTCCTTGATCAGCTTCTCCAGATTCGGATAGTCCTGATCTATATCCACTGCCTTCTTCTTTAAAATGGGGTCGCCATAAGCGACAATAGGTAAAATCATGGCACAAAGTTAAAGCTAGGTTCTAGTATCAAAACATCCCGTTGTAAATTTGCAGTATGATCAGCTCATTAATTGTGAAGGAAAAACTAGACAGTGTAAGAGATGCGATAGAGGACATCAAAAATGGAAAAGTCATTATCGTGGTGGACGATGAGGACCGCGAGAATGAAGGCGATTTCATAACTGCCGCTCGAAATGCTAGCCCGGAGGTAATAAACTTCATGAGCAAATATGGTCGCGGCCTTATTTGTGCCTCTCTTACCGAAAAAAGGTGTGAGGAGCTTGAGTTAGAGATGATGGTGCCTCGTAATACTGCTCTTCACCACACTCCTTTTACTGTATCTGTAGATCTTTTAGGTCATGGTTGCACCACGGGAATTAGTGCACACGACCGTTCCAAAACATTGAAAGCGCTCATAGATCCCGAAATAAAAGCATCGGATCTTGGACGACCTGGCCACATTTTTCCTCTAAAAGCAAGAAATGGCGGCGTATTGCGTCGTACAGGTCATACCGAAGCAACCGTTGATTTGGCTGTGCTCGCAGGCTTCGAACCTGCAGGTGTGCTTGTAGAGATAATGAATGAAGACGGTTCTATGGCTCGCCTCCCTCAATTGATGGAAATTGCGGACAAATTTGATCTGAAAATCATTTCAATTAAAGACCTAGTTGCTTTCCGACTTCAGAATGAATCGCTTGTTGAAGAAGTAAGCCGGCTTCCAATACAAACCTCTTTCGGCGAATTTCAAATCATTGGTTTCCGTGAAAAAATAGAATCCAGGCAACATTTGGCCTTGATCATGGGAACTTGGTCGGCAGATGAGCCGGTTGCGGTGCGTGTTCACTCTTGCAATATTATCAGCGATATTTTTTCTGCCAATCCAGACGTCAATAGCGTTGATCTCCAGAAATCAATGGAAATAATTGCGCGCGAAGGCAAAGGTGTCTTGGTCTACATGAACCACCTTCAGCCCGGCGGTGGGCTTTTGCAGGAACTGGAAGATTTTGCAACAAGAAACCTCAACAAACCTGCCTCGGTTTCTAGCAATATGGATCACTTAGACTTTGGAATAGGAGCACAAATACTTCGGTCTTTGGGTGTTTCTCAGATGAAACTCATCACCAACCACCACACTAAAAGAACTGCCATTGAGGGTTATGGTTTGGACATCGTGTCTACGATTCCAACGAATGAATGACCTTCGGGGAATTTCCAATTAAAAGTGCTACAGAGACGTTGTCGAGTCTTCAACCTTCTTGGAAACCTCATCCCGACCTTCTCCGGAGGAGAGTGCTTACAAATAGTATAAAGACCTAGGTTCGTGAGAAGAGTTCAGCTTTAACCCAGAATCCGCATTGGGAATCTATTGCAGCGCTAACCCCCTTTGATATCAAGCACTTTCTCGATTTTTACTCTTGATGTATGAGTGTACACCATCAAATAATCCCACATTGCGCATTGGAAGTGACTTGAGGTTAATGCGCTGCGGGATTCTCGAATCTACACGATGGACCAAAGTAATAGTTCGACCTATAAATTCCGATATCTCCATCGCGTGATTCGGGATAATACCAATTCTGCACAATAAATAGTACATGCTGCATTGCGCATTGGAAGTTTTTTTTGGGCAATGCGCTGCAGCATCTCACATTCACGAAGTGGCAAATGCCGTTGTAGTAGCTGTCGTCTCGGCTGAGCCGAGATTACAGATACATAAGCCCAAATCAAGCGATAGAAAAATTGCACCCTAATTTTGCCGATGAATGCAGCGATTCTATCGCTTAGATTTGAGAATCCCGCACGCATTCTACAAAAATTGCCCTGATGCGCAATGCGGGATAAACTGTATAAAAACCTGGGCATAAAAAAAACCGCTCCCATGTGGAAGCGGTTGCTGTATTATCGCTCTGGGTATTACCCTTCTTTCTTCTGAAATTTCGCGTATTTGTTTTTGAACTTGTCTATACGTCCTGCAGTATCCACAAATTGCATTTTTCCTGTGAAAAAAGGATGTGAAGTGTGGCTGATCTCTACTTTAATAAGAGGATATTCAGTACCATCTTCCCACTTTGCGGTTTCTTTGGTTGGAGCCGTACTTCTGCTCAAAAACATATACTCATTTGACATGTCCTTGAAAATCACTGTCCTGTACCCTTCTGGGTGAATGCCTTTTTTCATAATTTCTTTTTTTACAAACGGGCGGCAAATATACGAAGTCTTTTCGATTTCACCTCAAAAGCGATAAAAAAAGGCGGAGAAAACCATCCTTTGTCACCACTTTTGTGCCCATGCCAAGGGTTTTAAGGATCATAAACCGTTACAATATAGGTGGACCAACTTACAATGCGGCCTACTTGAGCCGATTTCTGGCTCCGGAGTACGAAACGCTACTTATAGGTGGCCGACCGCAACCACAAGAGGCCCATAGCGGCTACATACTCGATCAGTTGGGGGTTGAGTACAGGGAAATTGGATCCTTTGGTCGATCACTCAGTTTGATCGACGATTACAAGACTTTTCGTGAAATTCGAAATATAATTAGAGATTTCAATCCCGACATTGTACACACGCACGCTGCTAAGGCCGGTGCACTCGGCAGAATGGCTGCCAAAATGGAAAAAGTGCCCGTGATCGTACACACTTTTCACGGCCATGTTTTTGAGGGATATTTCAACCAATGGAAATCCTCGCTCGTTCAAATGATCGAACGTTTCTTGGCCCGTAGAAGTGATGCCATTGTCGCAATTAGTGAAAACCAAAAAGCAGATTTGTGTCAAAAATTTCGAATAGCTCCAGAAAATAAAGTGCATATCATTCCACTGGGTCTTGATCTGCGAAAGTTCGAGACGGACATGGAAATAAAAAGAAATCTTTTCAGAAAAGAATACCAACTTGAAGAAGAAATTTTGGCGATTGGAATTATTGGAAGATTGACTGCCATAAAAAATCATGAGCTCTTTTTGAATTCGATTTCAGAACTCAAAAAACTGAGCCGAAAAAAAATCATCGCTTTTATCATTGGCGACGGTGAATTGAAAAACGAACTTGAACTTTTGTGCACACAACTCAACTTGAACACAAACGATTCGAGAGATGTTGTTTTCACTTCATGGATAAAAGACATTGATCGGGCAGCAGCCGGAATGGACATAATATGTCTTACAAGTATTAACGAAGGAACACCGGTAAGTCTCATAGAAGCGCAAGCTGCGTCTCGACCTGTGGTATCTACATTTGTTGGCGGTGTGCGCGATGTGATGTTGAACAATGCATCCGGTTTTATAGTGGAGGAACAAAGTGCAGGAGCCATTGCATCGGCACTATACAAACTCACAGAAAATTCTGAACTAAGAAAATCAATGGGCCAAAATGGACATGAGTGGGCCAATCAAAAATTCAACTACACACGATTGGTAAATGATATGAGTTCATTGTATGCAAGTCTCCTGAAGAATTGCCATGCGTAGATTTTTTTAACCCAGATTTTGCAGATGGAATTGTCGTAAGCGCTGAAAGGCAAAAAGGACGGATGCTCTCGAAAGATTTTTATTCGAAAGTGTATTATACATAAGGTGAAAATAAAAATCTCTTGAGAGCGCTTGCTATCTCTGGGGTTTATACCAATTCTGCCTATAAAATAGTTTGGACTATTTTATAAGCATGGAGTGGTAAATGCCGTCAAAGTAGCTGTTATAGGCCAAAGGAGTGAAACGGAATTGGACTATTACAGATACATAAACCCAAATCAAGCGATAGAAAAATTGCACCCTAATTTTGCCGATGAATGCAGCGATTCTATCGCTTAGATTTGAGAATCCCGCACGCACTCTACAAAAATTGCCCTAATGCGTAATGCGGGATAAACGGTATTAGCACTTCATAGCGAATCCCCATGCGGATTCTGGGTTTATCACATATTCAATGCATTCCTATCAACTGAATTCATCCATCAAAACAATTCCGATGGTCACTATAAAAGCATAAGTCGCCACTGAATTCACATTGGGCTGTTTGAAACTGAATTTCGTTAGGTGCATTTCTTTGGTTCATAATCCTAGTTTTGGCCCGTATTCAATTTCCTTAGATTAACCTTTATGATCAAACTCGGTTTCTTTTTCTTCAATTTTATCGGACTCCTGTTTATAGGGTTCTTTGGAGAAGACGACGTAGTCATCGATCACAAAGTTCCTTCTCAAATACATGTAGGAGAAAAACTTCCCGTTTCGCTGGAGATCAACAAATCACAAATTCTAGGTTTCGCAAAACTAGATGTGAAAATTCCAGCAGGATTTACAGCTACAGCAGGAGAAACAAAAGGCGCTTCATTTACTTTCAGTGGTCAGCAAGCAAAATACATTTGGTTTGAATTGCCGACGGAGGAAATCATTACTATTAGTTACTATTTAGAGCCTATGCCCGGAACCTTCGGGAAATTCGATGTGGCAGCTACGTTCTCTTGGGTAAAAAATGCACAACGTGTGGACTATCACATTCCTGTGAAAACTGTTGAGGTTGTATCGGGTTCGGCACCCTCAGCAGAAGATACACCTGCAACACCTTTGATATCTGAGCCACTTACAGAATCTGCTGGAACGTTTGCCGATATTGGTGAAGAACCTATTCTTACTGGGGCAACTCCTGCCTCCTTTATTGAAGGAATGCAAAATGAAGTAATCTGTACTCGCACAGTTGAGATGATTTCAGCCACTGAAGCAAGAGTTGACTTGATGGTGTCTGTGGACAATATTCAAGGTTTTGTTAAAGTCTTTGAAGTGGCTCCAAAAGGTTGTACCACACTTCGCATGGAAGACGACGGAGCTGTGGTGACACCTGACAAAAACACCATTAAGTTTTTCTGGTTTGAAGTTCCTCAATCGAAGTCGATTGCTCTTTCCTACAAAATCAATTGTACAAGCGATCTAGCCACTGCTCCAAATATCATCGGAAAAGTTTCATACATCCACGACAATGAGCCAGTAGAAAGAGAGGTAATCAATGCTGGTTCTACAAGTCTATCTCCTGTAGTAATTGTGACACCCCCGAATACTGGAAACAATCAAACCGCTCAGAACACAACAGAGCCGAAAGTAGAGCCCAAGGTTGAACCTAAAAAAGATCCAGTACTTACTCCCAAAGTTGAACCTAAAACAACTACAACACAAAACAATGTAACTTCTATTCCTTCGCCCGAAACAGGTGTGACTTTTAAAGTTCAGATTTTGGCAGGCCATAGAGTGGTGAACAAGCAATATTTTTCATCGAAGCACCAGTATGGCGAATCCTTCGGAATAGAAAATCATGAAGGTTGGGTAAAATACACGACCGGAAAATTTGGTGAATACAAGAATGCCCGCGACGAAAGAGAAAGGTTGAAAAGCAACTACAACTCTCTGCCCGGACCCTTTGTAACGGCATACAATAATGGAGAAAGAATTACAGTACAAGAAGCATTGCTGATCAACAAACAGCAGTGGTATCAATAGTACAAAGAGCATACTACTGCGGCCGCAAGTCCGCATCCAAGTAGTATTTTTTGGTTAATTAATAGAATTTGTTTAGGTAATTTAGTCTAAAAACCTTCGGCAACGGTCGGAGGTTTTTTGATTTGGGGGGGCGAACGTGTCGAGCCCAAGTTGTCGCAATATTTACATTTTCACCTGTCGAAAGGCGTTTGTAAATGTTATATTTAACTCCCCTTCCCTCTGGACCGAATGATTGAGAGTACCTTTTATAAAATTCTGGACCAGAAATGTTATGTATTCTCATCATATCCTCTGCATTCATCCATATATAATCTCGAAATACAGACTTACTATGAATTGTCCCTTCTAGATTGAGAACTACGTTAAACCCAGAATCCGCATTGGGATTCGCGATGAAGTGCTAATAAAATAGTTTGGACTATTTGATAAGCAGAATTGGTATTATCCCGCATCACACGATGGAGATATCGGAATTCATAGGTCGAACTATTACTTTGCTCCATCGTGTAGATTCGAGAATCCCGCAGCGCATTAACCTCAAGACACTTCCAATGCGCAATGCGGGATTATTTGATGGTGTATATTCATACATCAAGAATAAAAAACGAGAAAGTGCTTGATATTAAAGGGGGTTAGCGCTGCAATAGATTTCCAATGCGGATTCTGAGTTAAATTCTTTACACTCCAACCCCTCCAACTCCACGCCATCGATAACCCTATTATCACTAAGCGCATACACACTATTCCAAGGATACTTCACCTCCAACGGATCCACACTAAAAAATCTTCCCAACCTCGGATCTTCAATGCGGTATTTATAGGACACCAAACCGCTCCATAGTACGTTGTCGATTTCTTGGTTTTGGAAGCCAAATCTATACCCACTACCCACAGACCTCTTCGGCATCATCATCCCAAATGGATAGTAATCCTGAGCGTGTAGGATTTCGGAAGAGGAATATTCCGTTGCATCAAAATCAACGCCATCTGTGATCGATATTTTTCTATCGGAAATAACAACAGATACATTGCCGAGGTGATTGCCGGCACAAAAAGTATAATCCCATTCGTAATCAGATGACGACTTCCCAGGCCTATATTGAGGATTTATTGTCACACTTCCACAGAGTTCGCCTCGGAAAACTAAATCACCATCACATGAAATTCAGTTCATGTTTTCAACTCTTCATTTCACTTTTACAAGCATCTTTGCAATCCATGAACGTTTGGCAATCATACACTAAGGGTTATACCTCTTTCCTGCGATTGGAGAAGTCCTTATCTCAAAATTCTATTGACGCCTATGTAGCCGATGTAGCAAAATTGATTTCGTTTTCGCAAAACTTCGATCCGCCATTAAAACCCACAGACATTTCTGCCCATGAGATCAGACAATTTTTGCGATGGCTCAACGAATTGCACTTATCACCTCTCTCACAATCGAGAATTATTTCCGGACTAAAATCGTTCTACAGTTATCTCATTCTCGAAAATATTGTACAAAACGATCCGCTGGAACTAATCGAAATACCTCGAGCTGGAAGAAACCTTCCGGATGTAATGAGCGTCGAAGAAATAACAAGTTTGATAGATGCAGTTGACCTGAGTACTGTAGCCGGAATTCGCGACAGAACCCTCTTGGAGGTGATGTATAGCTGCGGGCTCCGTGTATCGGAATTACTCGATATTCGAATTTCAAATGTGTCGCTGGAAGAAGGTTTTTTACGCGTAATCGGAAAAGGCAATAAAGAAAGATTGGTGCCCATCGGTAAAACAGCTCTCGATTGGATTCATTCACTCATAGAAGCCAGAAAACACATGAATGTAGCTCCCGGTCAGGAAGATTTTCTTTTCCTGAATCTGCGTGGAAAAAAAACTACACGCATGACTGTTCTCAATATCATTAAAGCTCTTCTGATAAAAACGGGGATCAAAAAAAATGTGAGTCCACATACCTTTCGACACAGCTTTGCCACTCACTTGGTTGAGGCCGGTGCAGACCTCCGCGCAGTGCAGGAAATGCTCGGGCATAGCAGCATTACTACCACAGAAATATATACCCATATCGATCGACTCAGGCTCAGAGAAGAAATACTGTCCTTCCATCCCAGATATGCCAGAAAATAGATCTTTATCCCGATTTTAAAAATCGATTCGGCACAAAGATTCGAATGCTCTTTTTCATTTGAGTTTAGCAGACTATCTTTCGACTGTGAAAAAATTAATACTCCCATTATTCTGCGTCATTTCCTTCTTGTCTCACTCTCAAACAGAGATAAGGTTGATGAGCTACAATTTGTTGAACTTTCCAACCGGAAATCTCGATGGTAGAGTAGACACCCTTTACAATATTCTCGATTACCACCGACCCCATCTGTTGATGATTCAAGAGTTGAAAACTTCACAAGGACTCAGCGACGTGACTGATCGCATGAATGATTTGGGATATGGAACTTTCGAACATGGCACATTTGTTCCTCAAGTATCTTCAGGAGGTGGAGGAGATTTTCCACTTCAACAAAACATTGTTTTCGATACCGAAATATTTCAATTGAAAAGTGAAAGCTACATTTTAACCGATGTACGCGACATAAATGAATTTGTGCTCTACATCAATGATCCATTGCTCGAATCTGGTGCAGATACTACTTTTATTTACGTTTATGTAGCGCATCTAAAAAGTTCCACAGGTGCCGATAATCAGGCCTTGCGACTCGCTATGGTCGAAGATTGGGTGGATCACGTTTCGGGAGCGGTTCCTACCGGTTCTTTTACCATCTTCGCAGGAGATTTCAATATCTATACCAACACTGAGGCCGCATATGGAGTGCTAACGGATGAAGACAATGTAATAGCAATGACCGATGTGTTTGCTTCATACGGCAATTGGAGCGGAACAAATTTTTCGCACAAGGAAATTCTAACGCAGTCTACACGAGAAAATCAGATATATAATGATGGCGCCGGAGGTGGAGTAGATGATCGTTTTGATTTCATTCTTCTGTCTGAAAACATGACCAACTCAGAAAGCATTCTTCAATTTGAAGAGGGTTCATTCATATCCTTGGGAAATACAGGGGATTGCTACAATCAAAGCATTACCGACTGCGACTTTTCAAATCCGGTTCCCTTCGATATCCTTCGTTCTATGTATTATTTGAGCGACCACTTACCGCAAGTCTGCAATTTGATATTTGTTGGAAATGTGGCTGTTGATGACTTGGCTATCGAACCTTCTTACTCATCTTATATTGATACAGAAGGGAGAATTCATTTTAACATCGAAGCACCCACAAGTGCAAAAGTGAAACTCCATGTTTCTGATCCAACAGGTCGGCTTTTACACACAGAAGAATTCAATGTTTCACCAAGCAACTCTCATTTCATCACCACGGAATCATTCTCCGGCAAAGGCGTAATCATTGCTCACATTTTTGATGGCGAAAGAAATTTGGTTTCACGACTTTGTGCCCTCAACCGCTAGGTTCACCATTTCACTATGAGTCCCAGAGAAAACTCATAACCCCTGAGTTTCATATCCCAACTTGCATCTTCGGGATCTATTTCAATTCCTTCGGTGTTGAGACTTTTTTGATTGAGGCCATAACTATTGTATCCAAAGGATGTGTACAAACCAACATGATCGCCGAAATACTGACGATAGCCTGCTCCCAGTCCGAAATGACCTCCACCCCATTCTCCATCAAACGAAGGAAAAGCATTTCGCTCCATCTGTAAGTTGGATCCCCCCAAAGCCATTTGAATGTATAGATCACCTTTTGGCTTTTGCAACAAATGATACGCGATTGTAATATCAAACACACGCGCACTATTTTCTTCATTGGCGTTGTCTTCTATATATCGTCCGAATTTCATTTTAATACCTGCCGATAGACGATTATTTATGTAGTACTCCAAATGCACGGGCACGAATACAGCACCAGCCGTATCGGTATACGATGAATCTGCCCCGTAGAGATTTGTTTCAACATCATTGTAGTAAATACCTCCCTCCCATCCTATCGAGGCGCTCCAAGTCCCCTTTGAATTTGCACTTTCTTGGGCATGAACATGACTCCAAAAACAAAGGCTCACTGTTAGAATTGTGATTGCATTTTTCATTGTGGTTGTGGTTTAATCGTGGAACTTTTTTACTCCGGCTTCAATTGAAACATCCAAATTATTTTCATAAGGTGGTATTGGACATGAAAACTTCGAATTGTAGGCGCAATAAGGGTTGTAACATAAATTGAAATCTATAATAGGATTCTTCAGATCCCCGATTCGCATATCTAGATATCTTCCTCCGCCATACGTCGATTCACTATTGGTGAGATCCGTAAAAGGTAAAAAAAGATAGTCCTCGTATCCAGGCTTCTTCATTAAATCCATGTTCTGATAAATGGTCAATTCAAACTTCTTGCCATTAAATCTAAATCTTATCTTGCCATAAGGCCTGTATAAGGGTAAACGGGTGGTAGAAGTTTTCATTTCGAACTCCTTGGCATTTTTTATTCTCTTGAATCTAGCTTTTACCCGGAATTCCGGCTTGATATCGAAATAATCCAGTCCTCTGAAAGATGCCAGGTCGTCCTCCGTGAGTATAGAAGATTCGGTACTGGAGAATTCGGCGTCCTTTTCGATGCGGTGTTTCTTCACATCTTCCATCCACGTTAGCTGAGCTTCTACGGTGGTGAAATCAGTTACAAAAAATGCCGTCAGGGCTGAACAGATTAGAAAAAAACGCCATTTGGTAAACCTTGAATCTTTCATTTCGTTGAAAAGAGAAAATTTGTGTATGAAAAGTTGCAAGTTAACACTTTTGATGATCCTGCTTGTGGGCCCCTTTTGCTATTCGCAAGATCTCAAGATGCTTGACTTTGCACCTCTTATGAAAAAAAATAGAGTCCACAAGAGGATTTGCAGCACGGTGAAATACCAGAATAATGTGCCAACGGATACTATTCCCTTCGGGCTAGAGGAATTTGATGCAAATGGAAGGCTTGTGTATTATGAGGAATACTATTCAAGAGGCAAGCTGAAAGCCAAATATCGATATGGCTATGATGCAAATGGAGTGATTACTCGTTCTACAGTAGAGCATTTTTCCAACGACTTTCAACTTATAAACCTCATCAATGTCTTCGACGCATCCGGGAGAATTACAGAGAGAAAACCAGAAATATCTATTCAAAATTTTTGGACAGTAGAAAAATATACATACAACTCCGGTGGCGTTCTTGTGACCTCAGAACAATTCTACGAGTCGAATGGCAAACCGACAGGCGCTACCAAAAACAACTACCTGCCTCATCTCAAAACCCCTGATGACTCTATTGTTTACATCTACAATAGCAAGGAACTAATGATCCTCCATCGTTTTTATGATGAACATGGGAACGTGCGGAGCTCAAAAGTCTATTCTTACAAGCACATTTGAAACTAAGCAGCTTCTATTAAATTCTGACAAGCTTCTTGTACTTGAGGCGATGCGGAGTAGTGTCGCCCATGCGTTTCTGCTTGTTCTCTTCGTACTCAGAAAAAGTTCCTTCGAAATAATAAACCTGTGAGTCGCCTTCGAAAGCAAGTATGTGTGTGCAAATTCGATCGAGGAACCAACGGTCGTGAGAAATCACAACAGCACAGCCCGCAAAACTCATAATGCCTTCTTCCAAAGCCCGCAGCGTGTTTACATCAATGTCGTTGGTAGGTTCGTCGAGTAATAGAACATTCGCCTCTGTTTTTAAAGTCATGGCAAGGTGCAGTCTATTCCTTTCTCCACCCGATAGAACTCCACATTTCTTCTGCTGGTCGCCGCCCTGAAAATTGAACTTACCGCAGTATGCCCTTGAGTTGATAATCTGACTTCCCAAATCAATCACCTCATTGCCTCCTGAAATAACTTCATAAACTGTTTTTTCAGGATCTATATCTGCGTGCGTTTGATCTACATATCCAATCTTTACTGTATCCCCAATTTTCACAGTTCCACTATCCGGATTTTCTTCTCCCATGATCATTCGGAAAAGAGTTGTTTTACCGGCTCCGTTTGGTCCAATCACTCCAACTATTCCCGCAGGTGGCAATTTGAATGAGAGATTTTCTATCAATAGTTTTTCCTCGAATCCCTTGGTTACTTTTTCAAAGGTGATGACATCATTGCCCAAACGAGGACCATTTGGAATCGGGATTTCCAACCTCGCTTCTTTATCGCGTTCGTCTGCCGACATCATACTCTCGTAGTTCTGCAAACGCGCTTTGTTTTTTGCATGACGACCCTTCGGATTGGTGCGAACCCATTCCAACTCACGTTCCAGAAACTTTCGGCGCTTACTCTCCGTCTTTTCTTCATCGGCCAAACGTTTCGACTTTTGCTCGAGCCAACTTGAATAATTGCCCTTCCATGGAATGCCCTCTCCTCTATCCAACTCAAGTATCCATCCGGCTACATTATCCAAAAAATAACGATCGTGTGTAACTGCCAACACAGTACCCTGGTACTTCGACAAATGCTGCTCGAGCCACATCACGCTTTCAGCATCCAAGTGGTTGGTAGGCTCATCGAGGAGCAATACATCAGGTTGCTGCAAAAGCAATCTGCACAATGCTACTCTTCTTCTCTCACCACCCGAAAGCACCCCTATTTTTTGATCCTCTGGTGCACATCTCAGCGCATCCATTGCTATGGAAAGCTTAGTATCGAGGTCCCATCCTCCAAGCGATTCTATTTGATCTTGGACTTTAGATTGACGGTCCATTAAAGCCTGCAACTTATCTGCATCATTGAGAATTGCCTCATCCATAAACTTGTTGTTGATTTCCTCATACTCTTTGAGGACATCTGTAATCGGTTTCACTCCCTCTTCCACAATTTCGCGAACAGTTTTATTGTCGTCGAGCAGCGGTTCTTGAGGCAGATAACCCACTGAGTAGCCTGGCGACCAAACTACTTCGCCCTGAAAATTGGTATCCAGACCGGCAATAATTTTCATTACAGTAGACTTACCTGCTCCATTCATACCGAGGATACCAATCTTGGCTCCGTAATAAAATGAAAGATATACGTCCTTTATAATGTGTTTTCCTTGTGGCGTGTATTTGTTTACACCCACCATCGAAAATATGATTTTCTTATCGTCTGCCATGATTATAAACTAAAATTAAAGCGCGAAGATAATGGCCAGAAGCCAACGCCATTGGTAAAATTCATTCCTAAGCCAGTGGATTACCAACCTACGCCTGTAACTCCCGAATTTCAAGTTCTGTGCACTCCGACAGCTAGCTCCAATCCTTGGATCTCTCTCCACTCTCATTATCACTCTCACTCTCTACTCTCTACTCTCACTCTCTACTCTCTACTCACCCTCTCTACTCTCACTCTCCACTCACACTCTTATCTTGCCGTGCCCCCGCTTCTCCTGCTCCTCCTAATCTTTCCTCTACGCCATCCCACTCTCCGCACTCATTCTCGCTCTGTCTTACGGGGTCGGGCTATCCATTGCAAGCCGCCATCAGAAATCCCAAAACTTATTGATAAACTGAGACGCTTTCTGCTCTCCTTCTCACTCTGGTCTTGGCGGGCTTTCCATTCCTATCCCTCACGGGGACATCATACACGTATCTAAGATTTTACAAATATCTAGCTCCATCGGAGTGCCAAATTACCTTGATGTATCAATGATTAATATTTAAAGTAGATATGTATGACCACATTCAGTTCGTTTCCATTGCCATACAGTATTGATTGGAGGCCAAAAGTCTTCGCGAGTCTCAGCCTCAAATCGACGTCCACCGTATCAACCAAAATACTTGAAAGAAAAACCGAAGTAACTCTGTAAAACTTCGTGTTCTGGTGTCGATTGAATTTGTCGCTTCCACTGACAGTGTTTACTAATCTCTATGCTACAATGAGATCGGAAATTTGACCCGTTGTATGGTTCAAAGAAAAAAAAGGTAGCTTACCCTTGAAATCAGTTTTCCGTTTTGGATGCCATACAAAGCGAAAAATGGAATTCAAATCATTTTGATCAGAGCTTTATGGCCTTTCGAACAAGTTCGATTCCATCAACAATGAGAGCATAATAGTAAAGACCAGAAGGAACTGGCTCTCTATTCCATTCCACCTGATGCAAACCAGATTCGTTGAATCCGTCAACAAGCTAGGCAACAACTTATCCGGAATTTTTGTATATCATAATCTTAGCGTTGCATCCCTCAACAAGAGAAAATGCTAAAATTGTACTAGAAACAAAAGGGTTCGGATTATTTCGATATAAGAAATTGAGTTTTGTATCCTCCTTAACCAAGGTAATATCATTTCCCTCCATATTTCTAAGTTGTAGATCAACAGCACAGCACTCAGAAAGTGCATCAGATAACAAGGCTATATTTTCAATAGCATTGTTCACTTGTTCTTGCAGGGTTAACATAATAGAGTTGAGAGAATCAATTGATTCCTATTGATTTTCAATTAATACATGTTGTTCCTTGATAGCTCCAATAGCCAGCGGCACCAGATCAGTTTGTCGTATTCCCTTAATAGTAAAGGCTTCATTTATTACATTGTCTTCCGAATCTAGGATTTCTGCGATTTCAATCTCACTACCAACGCTAGGAATGGCCTCTTCAACCTCTTGCGCTATACAGCCAAAGTGATTTCCAGATGGGAGGTTTAGTTGCTCGAAAGTCTGTTGATTATAATCATAACTGCGCGGCTTGAGTTGTTCAATTATTTCTAGAGCTCCTTGAACATCTTGAACGTTAGTTTTCAACACCAAATCAGATCCATAGGTCCAAGAAGACGCACGCAAAAATCCACTCCCATTGAAATAACCCGCCCATGCATTTGTACCGGAAGCAACTCCATAGACACCAACATTTCCTGTAGAAGCCCCACTTGCTTCTCCATATAGACCATAAGCTCTGACTCCGCTTTCTGCATCTCCAAAAACTCCTCGATTTTGCAACACCTGACTTCCATTTCCACTGGGATAAACCAGAACGCCATCGTTTTCAGAAGTCTCCATATTTGGTTTCGCCTCAGCATAAACCGAGTAGTTCTTATTTGAACCGGTTGAAATTGAGTGTAAACCTCTATTAGATTGTAGATTGCGTATTCGATCCAGTAGCAGTAATCAGTTCGATTCGTTGGCCTTCATTAACGACTGGTGAACCAAGCCCGCCCGTCATCGCTTTTAGAGAAGTAATAATTGTTCCTGACGTTTCGTTACTAACTTTATCTACATGCAAACGAGCAGAAGGTGTCGAAGTTGCAATTCCCACATTTCCAAATGTACCAACACCATTTGCACCTCCAACAAAAAACGTCGGAAGGTTGCTATTGAATGCGATCATTAAAGAGTTTTGTACATTGTTGTTCAAAGGCGATCCGCCAGAGTTAACTCCTTTTCCTACTGTTATTGTATAATCCGATTGTGACCATAAATTATACCCAAAAACCACAGAGGCCCATCCATCCGCCACGCACAATTCACCTCCCGCAATCGCGTCATGTCCATTGCTTTCGCATGCATCTCCCATGGCAATGCTTTCCGCATTGGTCGCTACATTGTTTACGATGAATGCGGCAGCTTAGTCGCCCAACCCACGAAGGAAAACTAAAGTTGATATATCAAGAATATATTAGAACAGAATTTCTATGGTTCAGCATGCACTTACAATCGATCACTGAATTCGAAACCCGAACTTACAAATGAACCGGCGTATTTTCCCTCCTACGGATTCAACCGATGTACAAACCACTCAAAATCCGCATCCACCTTGTAAATCAGACGATCGTGCAAGCGACTGGGACGTCCTTGCCAGAATTCAAAATAATGTGGAACCACCCGATATCCGCCCCAAAAATCTGGTCTTGGAACATCCGGACCGGGGTATAACGCCTTGTATTTAGCCACATTTGCTTCTAGTTCCTCCCGATGACGCAATTCGGAGCTTTGAATACTCGCCCAAGCACTGATTTTGCTTTCATACGGGCGTGAATTAAAGTAGTCATCCGATTCTTCGTTGCTTACCTTATGAGCTACCCCATAGACCCTAATTTGTCTCTCTAGTATATTCCAGAAAAAACTCAGGCACACTTTATCCGAAAACTCGAGTTCCTTCCCCTTGTTGCTTCCATAGTTTGTGAAGAAAACCAATCCTTGTCTATTGAATTCTCTCAACAAAAGAATTCTCGAATGCGGAAAACCATTGTCTCCGTTGGTAGATAGTGTAAATGCATTGTAATCTGGAATCTCAGATTTCTCAGCATCACTTATCCATTGACCAAACTGATCAAATGGGTTTCCAGCCGCCTCACTTTCAAGGAGGATCGAGTGGGCGTATTCACTGCGAACCGTATTTAGTTTTTTTTCGTCGTACTGTTTCATAATATCAATGAATCACAGAAATCTTTTTTGTTATCAATTCTGCCTCTGTTTCCAATAAAATTGTGTAATTCCCATTTGGCAATGAGGCAATGTCCAAAGTTAGGCCAGTATGCATTTCTCCCCATTTGATTTGTGTCATATTCCTTACACAGGCTCCCATTGCATTTATTACTTTCATAGATCGAATTAAATGAAGATCAATGCCGCTCAATTGAATTGCCTCTGAAGCAGGATTTGGATAAGCGACAATGGAATTTTTGCTATCCAATTCACCCACCCCAAGGTAATAGTCGACGTTCAATGCGTCGACCCAAAGCACACTTCCTTCGGGAGCATCATAATTTTCATCGTCCAATTTCGACGATGAAAATCCAATGGTCAAGAGATCCGGAAATGTGCCTTCCGATACCCACTCATTCAAAATGACTATCGGCAATTCAATCTCGAAAAATGTAAAGTTTGCTGCGGCAGGAAGGTTCAATTCACCTTCAATCAATGTGTCAAACTCTGTGGTGAGGTCGTTGTACTTTCTTAATAAAAAAAGAACTCCGGCAGAGTCCGTTTCTTCAATTGGATTATACTTATAATAGCCGCTAAATGATGTTGGGATTTCGTTACCACTCAATGTTAATCCGCCGTTTATTACATCTTCACCCAAAAATCCATTTATTAAAAATCCGATGTTATCGCCCTCTTCAAAAGGAGTAGGCAATGTCTCGATACGCACCGAATACAATCCGTTGTATGCATCGGGAGATTTCTGCACGCTCTGACCAATTGGTTCGGTAAATGGATTGCTCGTATTCCAATCGTCGGGTTCTTCTGATCCTACTTCTATCCACTCTTCAAAGTCGCCGCCGGGAAATGGATCCGCATCGAGACCGTTGTATACAAACTGAATATCATCTACTGTAATCCAACTTTCCGCATTCGGGTTTGTGAAATCGCTTGAAGAGAAAATCAAACTCAATAGATCTGGAGAAATAGCGAAGAGAAAATCCATTGGAGCAGTATACTCTACCCAATCTGTTGACTCTCCTGTGATCGATTGAAAACCTAAAGCAACAGGCAAACCTCCTCCTTGCAAGATACAATACATCACTGCGGAGTCGCCCTCAGCTATGTGGTATTGTGCAAAAAATTTTATTGAATCGGGGCTACCCTCAAATGGCAATCCCCCTTCTATTAAATCCAACGAAGGGGTACCGATAAATAATGCCCCGGGGAAACTTCCCAAATCATTGTTTGCCGTTTCTAAACGACAAGCGTACAGACCGCCATGACTTTCCGTTGTTTTGATAGCATTTCCAGAATTTCCCGAAAGAAATGCCTGTAAGTTTGCTGTTGTAAAAGGCACCGGATCCTCCCAATAAACTTCATTCGACCAATCCTCAAAATTCGCATTTGCAATCTCTGTTTGAGCACTGGTAATTCCGCACAAAATCGATAAGAATACTAAAGCGAAGGAATGTTTTATCATATCATACAGTTTGGACGAAAGTACGCCAATTCTGCTTATGAAAATGGCTGTCTGATTTAATAGATTCTAAGGTGTAAATGCTATTAAACCCGTAATCTCCATTGGGAAAAGCTATGGAATTCTATACCCCGATTACGGCAATTGCTCTTCCAAGATTTTTATTGCTCAGCGCATTGGACTCTGATAAAACTAGAGTGCTCCGCATCCAGTTTTATGTTTTGCTGACTCAAATCCACATTCTTTCTCACATTCATGAATTTTCAATTCGCTACAATTGGTTTATGTTCATTACATTCGTTCTATTAACATTAATAAAGGACCCTGACAATGAAAAATAGAATCCTTTCTTTTTTTGTGTTGACAATATGTTCTCTTTTGATTGTCTCTGAAACAAAAGCTCAAGTAAATTTTTCATGTGAACAAATCGGAAGCGGTTGTCCACTTGATGAAAACGTAATGATCGCATAATGTCCAGATGAATACTCTCCAATCATCACCATAAATTTGAATTTTCACTTTCAGCAAAATCCGAACGCCGCACCAGGTAATTTTACAAGAACATGAGATGGACTTGAAGTTGAAAACACTGAATGGAGTGGATATGATGTGGCTGAATATCTTGTAAATGGAATCAACATTAAGGGTATGAATGATTTTTTGGAAGAATGAAACCCAATTATGAATCTTCCATTAATTGATCCAAGTCTAAAGCCAAATCCTCCCTACCAATTCAGATTCAGGGTAAATTCCGTAGATTTTCCTGAAATCAATATTGTCTGCGTTCAGGCGCCTAACTCAACTTACTTTTCACCAAATGGAATTGATGTATTTATCACAAATCCAAACAGTAGCTTCATTGTAAATCCTGACTATTCATGGGACGGATTTGATCCATGTGATCCTTCTGGAGGCGATTTTCTGGCCGACTTTGTTACATATAGTGGTCCGTTTTGTGGCGAACTAGGTTATGCGGCCGCACCGGGAGGGTAAGCCGTCCTGCAGCGGACCTGGATGTTCTATCGATATATTGTGCGTCAAATGTGTACATTGGAATTGCAGAATGAATGGCTAGGTCACTTCATTTTTGGAGGAGCACGACAATTGTTACACGAAATTGGACATTCCAATTGTTTATCTCATACCGTTTTATGTGAAGGTGGCAGCCGTTGCGGAGATTCTGGTTGTAATTTCGGTTGCAATGGCACTTTATGTGACGATGGCTGCAGTGACACACCATGTTGGGAGGACATGCTTGTAGAAAATGGTGTGCATCCTGGAGATTGCTCTCAAGATATCAATGCCGATCCCGCATTATTCTCGAATAATCTCATGGACTATTGTCACTCAAAGACAGCGCTCACTGTACAACAGCTCGGAAAGTTTTATCACCAATTGATTAATTCAAAGTTCGATGATATTCATGTTGACTACTGTAATGTCGACCATCTTTGGGACGTAACAATCTCTAGAAATGAAACACTAGTTTGGAGCGCAAATAGAATATTTAAGGGTGATATTTTTCTTCTACCAGGTGCCCTTCTTACCCTCACAGGGCATTTGTATATGCCGACCGATGCAAAAATCATTGTCAAGCCCGGAGCTAGGTTGATTATAAATGGAGGTTGCATCTCGAATCGATGTGGACTGCAGTGGCAGGGAATCGAAGTATGGGGCAACAACAAACTCTCTCAAACCCCGGAATCCAATCAAGGAATAGTTGAACTGCTTGATGGTGCTTTTATAGAAAACGCCCACACCGGTATTTGGGTTCGGCGAAATGATGAAGACTGTCATCTTGTATTGGGCTCAGGGGGTGGAATTGTGAAGGTTAAAGGCTCTAGGTTTTTAAACAACTATATCGACGTGGAATTTGCTCCATATACTTGGCACAATTCACAAGGTAGTCCTGTCTCCAACAAAGGTTATTTCCGCAACTCGGAGTTCATAACAGCGAGAAAACTAAATGGGAATTTCTTCCCTAAGACCCATTTGATTTTGAATGATAATTATCGCATTAAAGTCAATGGTTGCCGATTTGAGAACGAAGCCCTTGACGATCCCAATGATACCGATTATACAGATTATCACAACCGTGGAAATGGCATTGTGGCGCACTCATCCACATTTTTGGTAGATGATTATTGTTCGCAAACAATTCAACAGGGGCAGCCCTGCCCCATCGAATCGCTTATGCACAGTGCGTTTACCAATTTATATCACGGTGTTTATGAAAGTTGTGGTGATTTTTTAAGTACTTTTTCTGTTAGAAATGCTCTCTTCACTGATAATTTCTGTGGGATTAGGGCCGAAGGCATGGCCGTTGGTCCATCCATTCTGAGCAATACTTTTTACATAAACTCAATGGATGACAACGTAGATGCCGAAGAACCTTTAGGAATTGACATTGACAACACCACCAATTTTGAAATCGAAGAAAACCATTTTATAGGAGGTACTTATAATGCCGATCCTCCTTTGATTGGAATTGCGTTTACACACACATCTTTCAATTGCGAAGGACAAAATTTTAAGCCCTATACTCAAACCTTGTATCGGAATTGGTTCGATAATTTAAGGAGAGGTATCCACGCTCAAGGAGATAATGATGGGGTACATCCACCTTTCGCAGGATCAATATGGATTAGAGTTTCGATGCAATAAATTCGGTCAGACCGGCCCTGTAAACAATGCCGACATATTCTTAAATTCGAATACAACCGTTCAGGAGGTTCAAGGCTACTATGATACTGACACAGAAGCCGGGAATCTGTTCTCTGACAATTATTCACTCAATGTAATGGGCAATTGGGACATCGGAAGTGGAAGTACGATTATAGATAAGTACTATCATAATGCGGATATCAGTCCAAGTGCAGCGCCTTTCATTGCACTTTATGGATATGATTCGAATGAATTAATTCCTTTAGGGACGCAGTACGTATACACGGAAACAGGAACGTGTCCGGTTCTAGTTTCCACCGGACAAATACACTCTGGCTCAGAACAACAATATTTAACAGCAAAAAGTACATATGAGGAGGTATATAACATTTATACAGATAATGTTGATCAGGGTAATACACAGGCATTGATCACTTTCATTCAGAATTCGAATAACACCAGTATGGATGTACGAAATGAATTCATAGCGTGCAGCCCTTATGTGAGTGATAACGCATGGCGAACTGCATTCCAAAGGACTCCGACCGTGAATCCTTGGCATTTGGCTCAGGCTCTTTTATATAACTCACCTCTGAAGCAGACTGTTGTTCAAATGATGTATCATTACGACTTTGATGAGTACTATACTGAGTTGGTGCAAAACGGACAAGGAGGGGGTGTCACAGATAAATCATTGTTGGAGGCTGACCTAGTTCGGTACAACGGACTATTGCTTACAGGGGAGAATGATTACATAAGAGGCTATCTTTTGAGGGAAGATGATGATGAGGTGAATCGAATCTCTCCGCTAGAATCTCATTTCGGAGCAAACTATAAAGGAACCGATAAGTATATAAAGGCTGGAATAAAAATAAAGAAGAGAGATCATGCCGCTGCCAGTTCCATATTGGGTACTTGCATGCAAAATGGCGAATTGGATTGGTATTGCAGGGTTTTAAGCATTCTGAATACTGCTGAACAATTGGGTGAATGTCCAAAGTTCAGTGCTTCACAGATAAGTGAATTGGAAAGTATTGCATCGGATGAAAATAATTTAGGCCATGCTCAAGCTCGATCGCTTTTGTTTGAAGAATTGGGTAATGAATATTCCATCAACATTTGGTACGATGCTCCGGGGCTGAGAATGTTAGAATTGCCCACGGCTAAGAATTCAAGGCACATCACGCGTCTAAGCCCCAATCCTGCGAATGAATCTACTGTTATCGCATACAGAGACGAAGAAGGTGCAGCAAAAATTGTATTTGAAATTTATGATGGTACCGGTAGGATGATTGCGAGCGAGGTTGTAAACACTTTTAAGGGAATTTATGAATGGCAAGTGAGGCAGCTCGCTTCAGGTCCTTACATCATCAGATTGCTATTCGATGATATTGTGGTGGATACGCAGACTCTAATCATTCAGCATTAATGAGAGTAATACTAACCATTTTACCTCTGATTTTGTTTTGCGCTGGTACAGTGCAAGCTCAAACTTTTAATCTGAGGTTACAAATGGATACTACAACCATAGAAACGGGGCGAGGTGTGGAGGAGGATGGAGGTGGTGAAATGACACGATACAAAAGAAAATCTACCGTTTATTTGTCAGAATAAGTCCGATACCGTTTCACTCCCGATACTCTAAATCTCATGCTGTTTTGCATTTATCTCTTCGCACAGAATTGGAATTATACCCAGTGATGATGCTCATCCATTGAATTGTAATATCCATTCTGCTCATTCAATAGTCCAAACTATTTCACAAGCATGAATTGGTAAATACCGTTCTGCTAGCTGTTGTAGTTTAATGTAGTGAAACGGAATTGGTCTCGGCTCAGCCGAAATTATAGATACTTAAACCCAGAATCCGAATTGGGATTCATTATGAAGTGCTAAACCCCACAGATAGCAAGTGCTCTCGCAAGATTTTTATACCGTTTATCCCGCATTACGCATTAGGGCAATTTTTGTAGAATGCGTAATGCGGGATAAATCCAAACGGTATAAAAACAAAAAAGCCGGATTTCTCCGGCTTTTTCAATATCGTGTGTTGATCAGATTATTTCAGAACTACCATCGTTTTGCTCTCTTGATTTCCTTCAGCAGTCATTACAATTTTGTATGTACCGCTAGTCAATTGTTGCTGAACCATGATTCTATTTCCACCTATCACCATGCCTTCGTTCACTTGAACTGAAGTAACACGACGACCGGCTCCATCATATACATCTAAGTTCACATTTCCTTTAGTGAAGTCGATGGTGTTTTTGAATTGAACATGGAAAATGTTTTCTTTCACAGGGTTCGGGAATACTTCCCAAGAGTTGCCCATATCATCTTTCGATGCAGTGGCAGTGTTATGACCTGATTGTTGCAAATGACCACCTGCAGTATTGTTGTTTCCACCTGCATTGTTTGGCATTTCACATGTAGCATCATCGTATGTTGCATTCACATTGAAATTCAAGGCCTGGGCATTTGTGCAACCAAATACTTCCGCATTTGTAGTTGAAAATGTAAGACCTGTTTTCTGCCAGCTTTCTTGAGGATTAACCCAACCTTGAAGATTGATTGTTCCTGTTGCAATTCCTGTAGTTGTAAATTGACCGATAAGAACCATACCCATGCTGTTTGGAGAACACTTCTCATCTGTGGGCAATAAGAACCAAGCGCCGTTGTTCACCAAAAGTGAACCGCCTGTTGCAAAATCGCTCATATCTGCACCGAGATCCCACAAATCATTGCCATCTCCGTTTTCATAACCCAAGGTAATCCATGAGTCATAAGCAAGAGCCGCATCTGCTCCGATGGTAGCTTCAGAAATATTTACATTGGTAGCACCTCCAAAAGGGTGGTTGTAGAAAGGCGCAGTGCTTTCGATCATAAGTGGGTTCTCTGTACTGCCGAATACTGCGTGGACAGAAGAATAGCCTTCAGAAAGGTTGGCATACACTCTGTAAGTGTTTCCGGCTACAAGGCCTTGGTTATCCACTTTTTGAACGATTAGCTCAACATCTGTTGCTCTCATCATTCCGAAGCTCATAAGAGCCGTAAGGAGTAAAGCTGACTTTTTCATTTTAAATTTGGTTTTGGTTAGATTGAATACAAAGTTCTGAAATTTTACTTATACTTCCACGATTTTTAAATGTTTCATAACCGTTTAACCTTTTAGGCATCTAAAAATCATTTTGTAAATCTGGGATAAAGTATCATATATCGGGCCACAAAATGAGTAAGTGGTCGCTTTTATCTTTTTAACGGTAATTCCTGTGAGTATTTGATCTCCCCTAATTTTGACCGCTCAATACAAATTCAGAATGAACATACAAAACTATATAACAGGCACTTGGGTTTCCGGACAAGGAGAAGGCACTGCCCTCAAAAATGCCATAACAGGCGAAATCATCGGTTCTGCCTCCACTTTGGGACTCGATTTTGGGTCTGCTTTGGAATACGGTCGAAAGGTCGGAGGTAAGGTTCTTAAAAAAATGACCTTTCAGCAGAGGGGGCGAATGTTAAAAGAACTAGCCTTGTTCTTAACCGACCGAAAATCAGCCTATTATGAAGTTAGCTTTCAGACCGGTGCCACCAGAATTGATAATTTAATTGATATAGACGGCGGTATTGGAACCCTCTTTGCCTACGCTAGTCTGAGGAAGCAATTCCCTGATTTACCGTGGTTTATGGAAGGTGAAGCCGCGAAAATCTCAAAAAATGGTACTTTTTTGGGCCATCATATTGTGGTTCCAAAAGATGGTATTGCTGTGCATATCAACGCTTTCAACTTTCCGGTATGGGGAATGCTCGAGAAGGTTTCCGTTAATCTTTTGGCCGGTATGCCCGCCATTGTTAAACCCGCAACCGTTACCAGCTATTTGGCCGAAATTGTGGTTCGCGACATAATAAGTTCAGGAATTCTGCCCGAAGGGGCTCTACAACTGATCTGCGGGTCGGCGGGAGATATACTCGATCATGTGGGTAGCCAGGATGTTGTAACTTTCACGGGATCGGCTGAAACAGGACGAAAATTGAAAATCCATCCTAGAATTGTCAGCGAATCTGTTCCTTTTAATATGGAGGCGGATTCTTTGAACGCTGCCATCCTAGGACCTGACGCAGTTCCGGGTACAGAGGAATTTGATCTTTTTATAAAAGAAGCTCGAAAAGAAATTACTACGAAAACCGGTCAAAAGTGCACTGCCATTCGCAGAATGATAGTTCCGGCAGAACTTGTTGAAGATGTGCAGATCGCTTTAGGCAAATTGCTTTCGAAAACCGTCATTGGGGATCCTCGAAATGAAACGGTTCGAATGGGTGCTTTAGCAGGTATGGACCAACGAAAAGAAGTGCTTCAACGGCTTGAAATCTTACTTAAAGAATCTAAAATTGTGATCGGCGATCCGACACATTTCGAATTAGTAGGCGCCAATGCGCAATCGGGCGCTTTTATGCCTCCTATCATCTTGCTCAATGAAAGACCCTTCGAAAATTTATCGTCGCATGAAATAGAGTGTTTTGGTCCAGTAGCAACTATTATCCCTTATAAAAATTTAGAAGAGGCGATAGAACTTACCAAAATGGGCAAGGGTTCGCTCGTGTGCAGTATTACTACCTTCGACGATAACGTAGCGCGCGACTTTGTTGTGGGAGCAGCCTCTCACCATGGGAGAATTCTGGTGCTCAATCGCGAAAATGGTGGAGAAAATACCGGTCATGGTTCTCCTCTACCTCTCCTTGTACATGGCGGCCCGGGAAGAGCAGGCGGTGGAGAAGAGATGGGTGGAAAACGCGGAATCATGCACTACATGCAACGAACAGCTTTGCAAGGAACTCCTACCACAATAGGATACATCGGTGGCGTTTATCAGCAGGGGGGGAAACAAAAGGAAGCAATGCCTCACCTGTTCAGACAACACTTTGAAGAACTTGTCGTTGGAGATACAGTGTTCACTCATAAACATACAGTGACGGAAGCCGACATAGCTAATTTCGCTAATGTGAGTGGCGACAATTTCTATGCTCACATGGATGCCACTTCCCTAGAAGGAACCATCTTTGAAAAACGTGTTGCCCATGGATACTTTGTGCTGTCGAAAGCCGCCGGTCTTTTTGTTGATCCCAAAAAAGGTCCTGTTCTGCTCAATTATGGATTGGAAGATGCTCGATTCACCAAACCTGTTTATCCGGGTATGACGATTGGCGTGAGATTTACTGTAAAAGAAAAAATTGATCAGGAAAAGAGAAATCCAGAAGACATTGGAAAAGGTATCGTGAAATTTTTGGTTGACATATACGATGAAACTGGGGAAACCGTGGCTATTGCGACAATTCTGACCATGGTGAAAAAACTCAATCAAGACTAGTGAGTGTATTGCGAACCATATTTATTTCTTTCATATCGCTGATTTCATTTTCGGCTTTTTCTCAGGATCGAGGCTCTTTGGATTCCTTATATGGAGGTGATGTGCTCATTGCCGACCTTAAAGAATTGAAAAAAGTTCTTTTCGAAAGTCATCCGAATCCGGGAGGCTACAACGACTCAACTCAACTTTCGCTTGCATTTTTAAATGGAGAAGAGCAGGTGAAGGATGGTTTGACTTTGAGAGAATTTATAGTTGTGGTTCAAAAAATTCTGAATGTACAAGAAGATTCGCATACAACACTCGACATGTCGGCGGTGAGAGAAATGGCCATGAAAATGAAAGAGAAAGTAATGCCGCTGCAGTTGGGATTTAATGGAGACGTGCTCTGGGTAAAACGTGACCTCACTGCAACGTTGCCAAAGGGCACAATTATTTATTCGATCAATTCCATTGAAGCAGATTCACTTCTCAAAAACGCAAAAGAATTTTCGTTCACAGAAGGAAAAGCCCAAGAGAGTAGAGTACAGGTACAAACAGCAATGATTACGAGTGCTTTGATGCTTCGGAAACAATTGCGTGATACAAATATGGTCTATTGTCGCTTGCCAGAATCTAAAGCAGACACCACTATTGAATACATTTCGATCGACAAAAAAAAGGTGACCGAACTGCTCAAACAAAGCAAAAAAAAATCAACTTCAGAAAAATTCAATGAAGTATTTTACGTTGACTATTATCCTGAAGAAAAATTAGCGGTCCTGACTATTTCTACTTTCGTGCCAGTCTATTTTCAACGATCTGAAAAATTTCTACGGAAAACTTTTTCCCAGCTCAACAAAGCAGGCTTCGAATATTTAGTAATTGATGTGCGAGACAACACAGGTGGCTCTTCTTCACGCGTTGAACATTTGTGTTCCTATTTATTTGAAGACGGTCATAATGCCCCGGACAATATTATAGTGCGTCAAAGTGAACTCGCGCGAAACCGCAGCCAAAAGTCCTTGGGTACATTGAAGAAGTGGATATTCAAACTCAGCAGCGACGAAAATGCAAAAGCTTTTCTCGCGGCCCATAAACTGCCTGAAGGTGCTGTGGACACCATTTATTTCAGGGAACCGATTGTTCAACGTAACGATCTTGTATTTAAAGGTAAATGTTATGTACTTATCAATGGACTTACCGCTTCTGCGGGAGTTGATTTTGCAAGTGCTATGCGCAGGCGCGATCGGGCTGTAATAATTGGTCAACCTTGCATGGGCAGTGGACATGGCACATGGGGAAACCCGACAATGTATTCAATGAAGGAAACACATATACCCCTAAACATAGCCACTATTAGGTATAACAGCGACAATACTTTCAGCATGTCGCCATTGCCTATGCCACCGGACTACATCGTGAAAGCTCTTCCCTCCACCTCCCAGATTGAGGTAGATACATGTTTAGACAAAGTGAGAAGTTTGATTGAGGATAAGTAATACCAATGTTCCTTAATCCCAGAATCCGCATTGGAAATCTATTGCAGCGCTAACCCCCTTTGACATCAAGCACTTTCTCGATTTTTATTCTTGCTGTATATATAGACACCATCAAATAATCCCGCAGTGCGCATTGGAAGTGTCTTGAGGTTAATGCGCTGCGGGATTCTCGAATCTACACGATGGAGCAAAGTAATAGTTCGACCTATGAATTCCGATAGCTCCATCCCGTGATTCGGGATAATACCAATTCTGCACAATAAATAGTCCATGCTGCATTGCGCATTGGAAGTTTTTTTTGGGCAATGCGCTGCAGCATCTTGCATGCACGAAATGATAAATGCCGTCAAAGAAGCTGTCATCGGCCAATGGAGTGAAACGGTATTGGACTATTGCAGATACATAAACCCAAATCAAGCGATAGAAAAATTTCACCCTAATTTTGCCGATGAATGCAGTATTCTATCGCTTAGATTTGAGAATCCCGCACGCATTCTACAAAAATTGCCCTAATGCGTAATGCGGGATAAACGGTATTCGCACTTCATAACATATCCCAATGCGGATTCTGGGTTGAACTATTAAAGCTACATATACGGTATAAACCTAGTCTATTTCAGCCGTGCGCCTTTAGAACCTCCAAAAACATCTTTCACGTATCGATATTCAAAATAATAGACCTTAGAATGCATGAGTATTTTGGGTCATGTTCCCCAATAAATACCATATCTCAGTAACAGGGCTTCCTGCATTATGCCTTTTCTGACTCGGTGAGGACAAGCTTTCTAGCTTGTCTCTCGACTTAATTTGTTTCCGTGAAACATAAAACAGGTTGCTTGAGCTCCCCATATTTAAAACTGGTAAATCGTGTTTTGATCTCATAATGTAAAACACTTATACAAGTAAAAACAAAAAGGCTCCAGCTAGCCGCTGGGATTACACTCAACTTAATTCAGAATAACGGTGCATTGCGTGACCAGCTCACCACCTAGTCTTAAGGTGAGTACATAAACACCTGCACCAATACCTGAAGTGAGGCAGGAAATCGTTTGCTCCCGTGCAATGATTTCCACAGTGGTGTCGAGCACCACACCACCTCTCAAATCCATCAACGTAATTCCAATAACAGAGTGAGCACTAGATTCAAATGAGAAGTTCACATTACCGCTCGTAGGGATTGGGAATATTTTGAAGTCAGAAAATTCAATACCTCCAACCTCGAAAACAACTCCGTCATCGCTGTCATTTTCGTCTGCGTCATCTTCATCAGAGTCTGCGTCATCGTCACCTTCGTCATCGTTGTCTCCTTCATTGTCGTCATCGTCTTCGCCTTCGTTGTCATCTTCATCTATGTCTCCTTCATTGTCTTCGTCGTCTTCGCCATCGTTGTCATCTTCATCTATGTCTCCTTCATTGTCGTCATCATCTTCGCCTTCGTTGTCATCCTCATCTGTGTCTCCTTCATTGTCGTCATCATCTTCGCCTTCGTTGTCATCTTCATCTATGTCTCCTTCATTGTCGTCATCATCTTCGCCTTCGTTGTCATCTTCCTCTATGTCTCCTTCATTGTCGTCATCATCTTCGCCATTATTGTCATCTTCATCTATGTCTCCTTCATTGTCGTCATCGTCTTCGCCATCATTGTCATCTTCATCTGTGTCTCCTTCATTGTCGTCGTTGTCTTCTCCTTCGTTGTCATCTTCATCTAAGTCCCCGTCATTATCATCGTCTTCGCCTTCGTTGTCATCCTCATCTATGTCTCCTTCATTGTCGTCTTCGCCTTCGTTGTCATCTTCATCTATGTCTCCTTCATTGTCGTCATCGTCTTCGCCATCATTGTCATCTTCATCTATGTCTCCTTCATTGTTGTCATCATCTTCGCCTTCGTTGTCATCTTCATCTGTGTCTCCTTCATTGTCGTCATCGTCTTCGCCATCATTGTCATCTTCATCTATGTCTCCTTCATTGTCGTCATCATCTTCTCCTTCGTTGTCATCTTCATCTATGTCTCCTTCATTGTCGTCATCGTCTTCTCCTTCGTTGTCATCTTCATCTATGTCTCCTTCATTGTCGTCATCGTCTTCGCCATCATTGTCATCTTCATCTGTGTCTCCTTCATTGTCGTCGTTGTCTTCTCCTTCGTTGTCATCTTCATCTATGTCTCCTTCATTGTCGTCGTTGTCTTCTCCTTCGTTGTCATCTTCATCTATGTCTCCTTCATTGTCGTCGTTGTCATCTTCATCTGTGTCTCCTTCATTGTCGTCGTTGTCTTCTCCTTCGTTGTCATCCTCATCTGTGTCTCCTTCATTGTCGTCATCGTCTTCGCCATCATTGTCATCCTCATCTGTGTCTCCTTCATTGTCGTCATCGTCTTCGCCATCATTGTCATCTTCATCTGTGTCTCCTTCATTGTCGTCATCGTCTTCGCCTTCGTTGTCATCTTCATCTATGTCGCCTTCATTGTCGTCATCGTCTTCTCCTTCGTTGTCATCTTCATCTATGTCTCCTTCATTGTCGTCATCGTCTTCGCCATCATTGTCATCTTCATCTATGTCTCCTTCATTGTCGTCATCGTCTTCTCCTTCGTTGTCATCTTCATCTATGTCTCCTTCATTGTCGTCATCGTCTTCGCCATCATTGTCATCTTCATCTGTGTCTCCTTCATTGTCGTCATCGTCTTCGCCATCATTGTCATCTTCATCTATGTCTCCTTCATTGTCGTCATCGTCTTCGCCATCATTGTCATCTTCATCTATGTCTCCTTCATTGTCGTCATCGTCTTCGCCATCATTGTCATCCTCATCTATGTCTCCTTCATTGTCGTCATCGTCTTCGCCTTCGTTGTCATCTTCATCTGTGTCTCCTTCATTGTCGTCATCATCTTCGCCTTCGTTGTCATCTTCATCTGTGTCTCCTTCATTGTCGTCATCATCTTCGCCTTCGTTGTCATCTTCATCTATGTCTCCTTCATTGTCGTCATCATCTTCGCCTTCGTTGTCATCTTCATCTATGTCTCCTTCATTGTCGTCATCATCTTCGCCATCATTGTCATCTTCGTTTGAATCTCCGTCTTCCTCGTTATCGTCATTGTTAAGTTCATCAATGATGTCCGGAACACCATTGCCATCGTCGTCAACCAGCAAGACATCTATCTCATCGGGTATGCCATTGTCATTTTCATCGCTGAACTCATTGCCATCAAATATGTCCGGAATGCCATTGCCGTCAGCATCAGTAATATCTATATCATTCTCAATAATATCAGGAATACCATTGTTGTTGTTGTCCGTAAAATCCCAATCATCCACTTGGGCCGAAGCGCCGGAGTATAAGAAAACTGCCGTGATTACGGCTAATAGAATTCTGAATAGATTTGATTTCATAGCCGACGATTTTTTGGTTTTAATAAACTTTCATACGAATGTAGCGATTTTCTCATGTTTTCAGCAAACAATAAACTTACAATTCTCAACTTTCTTAGGTGCAATGTGCTTCAACCTAAAATACGTCGAAATCGGGTGATTCGAAATGCTTCTTGATTTCTTTGGGTGTGTTTATTCAAAGAAAAAAGAATAAGTCAGGCAGTGACAATTTCAAGATACTGCGCAAAAAATCGAACCGGTCATTGCCGACCGACACCAAAGAGCAGACAGATGTCACTCTAAATGCAAATTTAAAATTTTACTTGACACAGAACACAGAATCCTCAGTTAGATAGAATCTACGAGAAACTAATATTTTGCTAGGTTGCCTCACCCCGGCAATCTCCAATGGTGAGGGAAAGCAAACAATACGCATAAAGTGTTGCATTTATAACAAGATATCTAGGCGTTTACCAATTGATTCTTTGAAATAGGTTGAGTTCACTGTTGTTATCGACCTGTTTAGAAAACGAAAAGAT
>Ga0209490_10000039_pt1 | contig 151418 bp, 140 predicted proteins | sample MAT06_FD_187209 | JGI IMG/M metagenome (GOLD analysis project Ga0209490, IMG submission 187209) | Freshwater microbial communities from Lake Fryxell liftoff mats and glacier meltwater in Antarctica - MAT-06 (SPAdes) (version 2) | ecosystem: Environmental > Aquatic > Freshwater > Ice > Liftoff...
TTGAGACGTTCTACACCAAGAACATTCTGCTCAACGAGGGCATCCGCGCCTGGATGGCACCCCAAGACCAACCCCATGAACACTTTAGCTTCCCCGAAGAGGTACTCCCACGTGGTAACGCTCTCTAACGGTTAGCGTTGATCTATTGGCTTTTAACTTGTTTTAGTCGGGTATTTGCCCTCGTTTAATCGCGAGGGCTTTTTTTGTGTGGTCGCGTGCTCCCCGTTCGTTTCTGCATGTGTTATCTTAAATTCAGGTGGTGAACCACTTGGAACTTAAGGGTTCCAACCTTTTGAAATTACACCGTTTAGGATTAAGGAGGTGATGCCCATGCCCGATAGTAGTAAATGCTTGGGTCATCAAGCTGAAGTTAGCCGGCTGCGCGCCGGGGCTGTTCTCTAACAGTCAACCTCAAATCTGAGTGGCACTAAGTACACACAGATCAAATGGCTGACTCGGAGTTCCTTCCGGCAGTCTGGTTTCAGTTTGAAGACCCGCCACACCGCTCCCAATAAGTTGTTCTGGAGACTTGAACACTTAATGGGAGCGGATGGTTTTTTAAAGGGTGTAATTTTGTTGTTTCTTGTCTAACGTCTCAAGCATGAAGCAGGTTCTGATCAGGGCTGTAGTTAGATAGAGATTCGATTAAAGCTTGCGGTCGCTTTCTACAAATATTTTTATCCAGACTATATGATCGAAGAACGCTTGGACACCAAGCTCGCTAAGCCTGCCTTTAGGTGATGCCAACGTTGATTGTTGGATTGATGTCTGCTAACTATGGGGAAGCCAAGTGCCTCAAAGCTGTTTGAAGCATCAACATTGGTTCGTTCGGTCGAGAGCGTTTGCCTGAAGCGGCTTCTTTTGCCCCTTCTCAAAGCTCAGACTCACTACTGCTCGCCCCTCTGAGGTTGGATATGACCGATAGCCGGGATCAGTCCCAGGAATCGACTGAGTGCTCTGGATTGATTGAACAACTTCTGGCGATCGGTACGGCGCTTTCCAGTACCCATGATTTGGGAGCCTTACTGACTCTGATTTTGACCAAGAGCCGTGAAATTACCTGTAGCGATGCTGGTAGCGTGTATTTGGTCGATCGCACAGGGCATGAGCCACGTCTCTGGTTCAAAGTAGCACAAAACTTTTCACAGCCAGCCGCTTCATTTCGAGAGTTTGCCATGCCCATGACACCCAAAAGCCTGGCTGGCTATGTGGCACTGACGGGCGAAAGCTTGAGTATACCGGATGCGTATGATCTGCCAGAGGGTGTGCCCTACCAGCTCGATCGCAGCTTCGATCGCAGCATCGCGTACCGGACGCGATCGGTGCTGGTGCTGCCGATGCAAAACCAGGAGCGCGAGATGATTGGCGTGTTGCAGTTGATTAATCGCAAGCGCAACGCAGCGACAGTCATTACCGCTGAGAACGCTTTAGATGTAACGCAGCCCTATTTAGATTGGGAAAAGCGGGTGCTGCAATCGCTTGCCAGCCAAGCAGCCATTTGCATTGAGCGGAACCAACTTCAGGAGAGCATTGAAAACCTGTTTGAAGGCTTTGTCAAAGCAGCGGTGCAGATCATTGAAGCACGTGATCCCTGTACGTCGGGGCACTCAGAGCGTGTGGCAGATTTGACGGTGCGGTTGAGCCAGGAAGCAAGTGCGGTGACGATCGGCTCACTCCAGTCGATCCAGTTCAACGATCGCCAGCTTCAGGAAATTCGCTACGCGGCGTTGCTGCATGATTTTGGTAAGGTGGGTGTACCAGAGGCAATCTTGGGCAAGCAGAAAAAGCTGTTCCCGATGCAGCTTGAAGTCGTACAAAATCGGTTTGCGCTGGCACAACGCACGCTGGAAATGGAATGTGCTCAGGCAAAATTTAGACATTTGGTGGAGCATCCCAGCCATCAGAAGGCTCACAGTGGCGACGTCGCTTGTTCCCATTGTCAAGAGATGAAGGTGCTGGATGCCAAGTTGGAGCAGGCGATCGAACTGCTCGATCGTTACTGGACGCTGCTGGTAGAAACCAACGAACCGCGCATTCTGGCAGAAGAACCGCTGGCACAGTTGCGGGAACTGGCACAATACAGGTATCGAGATCGAGATGGGCAGCTTAAGCCGCTCATCTCTCCGGAAGAAATGACGCAGCTTATGGTGGCTCGTGGCACGCTGACTCTCGCAGAACGAGATGCGATTCAGTCTCACGTCACCCATACCTATGAGTTTTTGAAGCAAATTCCCTGGACAAAGCAGCTTCAGAATGTGCCCGCGATCGCCTACAGCCATCACGAAAAGCTGGACGGCAGTGGATATCCGTTAGGGTTGAAGCAGCCAGATATTCCCATTCAGTCGCAGATGATGGCGATCGCCGATATTTACGATGCCTTGACCGCAGGCGATCGTCCCTACAAACGCAGTCTATCTCTGCCCATAGCGCTCAAAATTTTGAAGCAAGAAGCAGCACAATCTAAACTAAACAGTGATTTGGTGGCATTGTTTGAACAGCGTCAGGTGTTTGCTGTGTTGGGGCATCAGGTGCCGAAGGACACGTGAGGAGGCAGCAGACGGAAGTCAGACGAGACACTAATCACTTTGTTAGACGCAGGCAAATCGCTCTCGCTGCTTGGCATGGCTGGGCGGAGTCCCCCAAAGGGCTGGCATTGCTGCTGTTGAGCAAAATGGCGTTCAAAACGGCGATCGCTGCCATGCTTGCCTTCGTCATTGCCCAAGTGCTGCACTGGGAATATCCGTTTTATGCAGTGATTGCCGCCATTATTGTGATGGGATCGACGGCGGGCAGTACGCTCACGCTGAGTATGCAACGGCTGATTGGCACGGCAATCGGGGCGCTCGTCGGCGCACTCATCGCTACGCTTTTTGGCAGCAATCCCTGGTCATTAGCAGGCAGCGTGTTTCTCACCATCTTTCTGTCGTCTGTCTGGAAGTTTAATGAAGCCGCAAAGCTGTCGGGCTATATTTCGGCGATCGTCATTTTGAACTATCACCACTCACCCTGGCTCTATGCCTGGGGTAGGGCATTGGAAACGCTGCTGGGCATTGGTGCAGCCCTACTGGTCAACAAGTTTCTTTTCCCCGCTCGCGTCGATGACGAACTGCGGCGTTGCCTCGCCGAGACGCTGGTGAACCTGGAGCAGTTTTATCAGTTAGTGATGACGGGCGGGTTGACGGGCGAATACGATCGTCCCACCGTAGAGACGTTGAAACTAACCATCATTAGTGCCCTGCAAAAAAGTCGAGAGCTTTGGAAAGAAGAGCGTCAGGGGCAGGGCGGCACCCCTCGCGAGCAGCAGGTGAACGAAACCTGGGAATTTCTCGTCCGCCGTCTTTGGGAACACATCCTCACGATGGAACATACGATACTGGCACGGCGGCAAGACACGTTCTGGCAAATGCTGTCACCCTATCTCATTCAACTTTCACAGGAAACCACGATCGCCCTGCTTGACCTGGCAACCGCCGTGAAAACGCACCGAACCGATCTCTCGTTACCAAACCTGGAAAGCAGTTTGGCTCAAGCTACAGAGCAAGTGCAGCACCTACAGCGCAGGGAGCAAACAGATTATTCGATCGATGAACTTCTCCGCTTCTTCACCTTCTTTTACACAATGGAAGAAGTCGGCAGAAAGCTCCAACGCATGGCAGGCACTTTAAAATCGGGTTGAATCTGGCTTCGATCGAGAAGCCTCGATGAACCTTAGGATCGTGGATTAAATAGAACCGACAAATTGTTCGTCGGTAGGGGCGCACAGCCGTGCGCCCCTACGGAAAACGCCGAGGTGATTAAATTCTTGTTCCTTAGGATGGTGCGTGTCAATCTGTAAGCTCTGTGAGCGCTTAATGCAGCACGGTATCTGGTAATGTTTCTTTGGGCACATACGCTTATCTGCCGAGGTTCTGTTGATTCCAGCGATCGTGACTGTTTATGGCTGATGCGTCTGTCTTTGAGTTTGACACTCTCACGATTGATTTGTATGGGCAAATCTACGAGCAGCGTCGTCAAGCGGCTCACTACCGAACCGAAGCGTTAGGGGAAGGCATTGCGCTAGAGATGGTTGCGATCCCTGGGGGCACGTTTGTCATGGGAGCGCCGCCGACCGAGGAAGGGTGGCATCCGAGCCAGAGTCCACAGCATTTGGTCACGATCGCCCCTTTTTGGATGGGTAAATATCACGTCACGCAGACTCAGTGGAGCGTTGTAGCTGCCCTACCGAAAGTCAATCATCCCTTGCCACCAAAGCTATCTTGCTTTACAGGCGCAGACCGTCCAGTTGAACAGGTTTCCTGGCAGGACGCGATCGAGTTCTGCGATCGGCTTTCGGCTCTTACTGGGCGTACCTATCGACTGCCCAGCGAAGCAGAGTGGGAATATGCCTGTCGAGCCACGACGACAACCCCATTTTGGTGTGGCGAAACCATTACGACTGCTCTAGCTAATTACTCTGGGATTGATTGGGAGTATGAAGGTCGGGTGTGCAGCCAAGGCTCGTATGGCAAAGGGTCTACAGGGATCGATCGCCGGGAAACGACCGAAGTCGGTAGTTTCGCGATCGCCAACGCCTTCGGGCTGTATGACATGCATGGGCTGGTGCGCGAATGGTGCGCCGATCGCTGGCACGACAGCTATGACGGTGCCCCCGACGACGGTACTGCCTGGACAGAAAATAGCACTACCAATCAACGTGTACTGCGCGGCGGTTCCTGGAACGGTGCTCCCAAAGCCTGTCGCTCTGCCTTTCGCAGCAAACTTAATCCCGATACGCATTTGTATGACATTGGGTTTCGGATCGTAGGGAGTGGGTAGTAGGGAGTGGGGAGTGGGGAGTAGGGAGTAGGGAGTAGGGAGTGGGGAGTAGGGAGTAGGGAGTAGGGAGTAGGAGTCTTTAGTTTTTAGAAGAAAGCTGACTGCCAACCGCTGACCGTTCAATCAACTCAAAGCGTTTCAAGACTTTCTTACCCCTTACACCTCACTCCTCTCCCCTCTCCCCTCACTCCTCTCCCCGATCGTGGGAAAATAGAACGGTTCCGCCTTGTGATGCGCTTTTGTGATTTCTACCGTTACCGTTACCGTTCCAGCAACAACAGCAAATTTGGGACCAGGGTTTGACTGTTTGGGAGCAGCGCTCACGCTCTCGAATCGATTTCGCTTTTCGTTGCTGCCTCCAGGTGAGAAAGGTGTGAGGATTACGGCGATCGGGGCTGAAGCGGAACGAGTCACAACAGATGCCAGCAATCTGGTTTATCAAGCCTTTAGCAAGGTGTATGAACGTTTAAGGCAGTTGCCACCACCTGTACACATTGAGATTCAGCTAGGAGTGCCGCTGGCGCGTGGATTGGGCAGTTCGGCAACGGCGATCGCAGGTGGTTTGGTGGGAGCCAATGCTTTGGCGGGGTCGCCGCTGTCGCAGGCTGAGATCATTCACATGGCGATCGCGATCGAAGGGCATCCTGACAATGTGGTGCCTGCACTCATTGGTGGCTGTTGTCTTGCAGCGACAGGCATCGATCAGGCATGGGAGCTGTGCGAGATTCCCTGGCACACTGATGTGGTGCCGATCGCCGCCATCCCCGCCTTTGAGCTTTCGACGAAAATAGCTCGGCAAGTGCTACCTACAACCTACAGCCGTGCCGATGCCATCTTTAACGTGGCGCATCTGGGTTTGCTTTTGCGTGGGTTAGAAACGGGAAACGGTGCATGGCTGCGGGTCGCTATGCAAGACCGCATACATCAACCGTATCGACAGACGTTGATTCCAGGGTACGAATCTGTACAAGTTGCTGCTATGAAAGCAGGCGCTCACGGGATGGTAATTAGTGGTGCAGGACCGACACTCCTGGCACTGGCAGAACCGCATCTGGCAATGGCTGTGAGTGACGCGATCGCCACTGCCTGGGCAGTACAGGACTTTGCGGTTCAAGTCCATGTGCTGCAAATTGATCCGAAAGGAGCGATCGCACGAGTTGTCACAGACGAAGAACCACAAATTGATTCGCCTTCAACCTAAAGTAGGACGTATGGCGTGCTTCTGTGAAGCGCCATGCCTCAGAGGCGTTGAACACGCGATCGTCAATGCTGTCAGCCGTGCGTTACAACGTAGGAAATTCAAACGGCTTCTCTACATTCTTTTGGTGGTTCGCCATGAAACTTAGACCCAAAAAGTATCAAACGAAGAAACGCCAGCGATCGCTGCCACTCGTTCAGATCAAAGTCGAGGATGGACGGTTTCAAGTCGTCGGTGCGGGTGCATGGCATTCCTACTGGCGTGACCCTTACCACCTTTTGCTGACGCTTCCTTGGACGGGCTTTCTGGCATTCATCGTCCTCTCGTACGCTGCCATTAATGCTCTGTTTGCGCTGCTTTACCTGATGGGCGGAGACTGCATTGTAAACGCCCGTTCTGGGTCTTTCCTGGATGCATTTTTCTTCAGTGTTGTCACGCTTGCTTCGATCGGCTATGGCTCCATGTACCCTAAGACCGACTACGCCAACCTGATCGTTACGATCGAAGCGATGGTTAGTCTAGTCGGTATTGCGGTTTTGACTGGGTTAGCCTTTGCCCGCTTTTCTCGACCAACGGCTCGCGTGATGTTCAGCCGCGTTGCCGTCATTGCGCCACATGATGGTGTACCAGCGCTTTTCTTCCGTGCCGCTAACCAGCGTCGTAACCAAATCCTGGAAGCGCAGCTACGGGTCTACTTCATGCGGGACGAAGTGCGTGCTGACGGGCAGTTTCTTCGGCGGATCTATGACCTTCAATTGCAGCGGGATCAATCACCTGGCTTCATGTTGAGTTGGCTAGCGACTCATCTCATTGACGAATCTAGCCCGCTTTATGGAGTGACGGCAGAATCATTAATCCAGACAAACGCAACAATCGTCATTTCCCTCAGTGGCATTGATGAAACAGTGTCGCAAGTTGTCCATGCACGCCATACCTATGCAGCGAAAGATATTGTTTGGAACAGCCAGTTTGTGGACATTATTTGCCATACCGCTGATGGGCATCGCTATATCGACTACAACTACTTCCATGACGTTCTGCCACTAGGAGTGACTGAAGTAGGAAGCTACGGCTCGGTCGATTCATCCACAGACGGCTGAATAGGTTTAACAACAACCCGACCGTTCTCAACGATCGTACAGCTGCGCGACAAGACTTTACAGGGAACGATCGCCGCTTTGTCGCCTTGTTCATGATGCTGAATCACTTGCTCCCGGTGCTGATTGAGGACAACGGTACAGGAGGAAGCTACAGGAGCAGACATAAAAACCTCTTTCAGATAGCTCTACTATTCCGTAATTCTAAGCTTTCGTCATCCTCCTGTTTGGGGATACAACGTGGAGAATGCTGTTGCTATCTCTGCTGTGACCAGATGGATGCGATCGCCCAACCCCTAAATTTCGAGGACATGACCGATGGCAATTATCACAGGTTTATCGGGCAACGAAATCTATTGCCTACAGCGTCAGGGGTTGACACCAGGCGACCTCGTGATTGGCAATAGCGTCATTTCGCTAGGGCTGATTGGCAGCATCAGTTCAGGACTTAAAACGCTCTTTGGTGGTGAAGTGCATCAGGTCACGCGTATCATCCACGAAGGGCGACGGCGGGCATATGCACGCATGGTGGCGGAGGCAAAACGACACGGCGGTGCTGGCATTACAGGCGTGACGAATGAGCTGGTGCTGCACGGTACAAAGATCGAATTTTTAGCGATCGGCTCTTGCATCCATCGTGCAGAAGCCAAAACCGAACAGTTTGAATTTTCCACCGCTGCGGATGGGCAAGCGCTCTACTGCCAACTTGATGCAGGGTTTGAGCCGAAGCGTTTTGTGTTTGGGAATGTGGCGTACTCGATCGGTCTCGGTGGCGGCTTGATCGGCATTTTGAAAAGCTTACAGCGCGGCGAAATTAAAGAGTTTTCGCAAATCTTTAACGAAACGCGACATCTAGCGCTCAAGCGGATTAAAGCAGAAGCACGGGAAGCTGGAGCGAATGCGGTTGTTGGCATCAAAACCTCGATTCTGCCGTTTGCAGGAATGCAAGAAATGGTCATGATCGGCACAGCTTCAAAGCATCCAGCGTTGCCGATCGGGTTTAATCAAAACCCCATTACAAGTGACCTCACTAACGATGAAATGTGGGGGCTAATGAACCAGGGCTACATGCCTGTCCAACTCGTTCTGGGTGTCTCCGTCTATTCTCTTGGCTTGGTTGGCGGCATTACCTCGTTCTTCAAATCGTTTGTACGCGGTGAAATTCACGAGTTGACAACACTCATCTATGAGGCGCGCGAAGAGGCACTCGCCCACATTGCCGAAGAAGCCCGTCGGTACAGCGCTGATCAGGTCGTTGGCATCAAAACCTACGTTTACAACCTGGGCGGCGGCATTATTGAATTCTTGGCGATCGGCACAGCCGTCAAAAAAATGCCTGGAGTGAGTACACAGTCCGAAACCTTGCCACCGCAAGCCATCATCCGCGATCAAGACACCTTCATCAACACTGCCGTAACCGCAAACGCATCGTCATTGAACCGACCAGCCAATGCCACAAACTCAGTGACTGCCTTTGCAGGGTTCGGAGTCTTTGCGCTCTGGCTTTTGTTTGTCTTTCTCCGCATTCTCCTTCGGTAGAGACTGGGAAAAGCGGTCATCCTCAGCTTTCTGCCTTCTCATAGATCATTCCAAGCATAACCATCAGAACTCCTGTCATGTTTTTAGGCAATGGGCTGTGTACTATGGTTAGAAGGCGATTTGCTGAAGGCGATCGTCGCCAAATTTTTAGTTGCAGCAGGTATCCAAAGCATGACCGCAGTGAGTCCCAATCCACAATCCGTGAGCACTCCAGCCTTTTGTGACGGCATCCAATATTTCAGCGAGACCGTGCCAGGGTTTGATGTCTATGGCAACGCTCCGGTGATTGGAGAGGGGCAAACCGCGATCGCCGATCCGACTGATCCTATTGCGGCGTACCAGACGCTTTTATATGCCGATGCTTTGCGCTACTTGCTTTTACAAGTGACAGCAAGTAAGGCTTCAGGGCATCCCGGTGGCTTTGCCAGTCAAGCAGAAGCGTATGCGGCGCTGGTCATGCTGGGCTACAAGAACATCATCACGGAAGTGGGGCACCACGCTCCTGGCTTCTACAGCGCCATGTTTCTGGATCGATCGCTCGAAGACATGGGCATTACCACCGTACAGCAGTTGCGCGATCGTTTTCGAGAGCAACACGGCTTATTAGGACATCTTTCGGGCTTAATTCCTGGCATTCTCGCGCCTGCTGGACCGCTGGGACAAGGGCAGCATTTCGCGATGGCGGCGGCGCTCTTGCATCCCGATCAGCTTTTTCCCTTTACGGTCGGCGATGGTGGCTTGGGTGAGCCGTACATTGTGAGCGCGATCGCCCACTTCCACACTGCCTACCCCAACGCCACCAACTTCTTACCTGTTCTCGTCTGGAACGGCTTTTCTCAAGAACACCACAGCATGGTGTCGCTGAAAACCAACGAGCAGATGGAGGCATACTGGCGCGGTAACGGTTTCGAGCAGGTGGTACTCATTGATGCGAAAGACTTTGATGATCAAAACCAGCCCGGAGCCTACGTTGATAACACTGCTTTTTCGTTTGAACAGCGCCTTGCTTTCGGTCAAGCAGTGCTGGCAAAAACGAACGCTGCGGCTCGTTCTGCCCTCGGCGGCAAGCTCACTGTGCTGATCATTAAGCAGCTTAAAGGAGCCGGAGTCCATGCTCGTGGCGCAAAATCTCACAACCTCTACGCTCAGCACACGCTCGATAATCCTGATATTATTGCGGCACTGCATACCCGCGCCCTTTCTCCTGCTGCCTGGTCGTTGGTACGCACCAACTGTGAACGATCGGGAGGCGGACCCGCCAGCAAAACTGTTGTCACAGAATCTGTGCTGCCGCTTCCTGAGTTGGGTCAGTTGCCGTTAGAGGAATTTACTGTTGGCGGCGATCCAAAAGTATCTACTACTGCAATGGGCAAACTTGTAGCGGCGGTTGGGCAGGCAGATCCTGGTTACGTCGTATCAAATGCAGACGGCAATGAAGCCTCTGGCATCGCCAACATTAACCAGGCGCTGAAAATCATTCACCCGACTGAAGACCCGCTCTATGACCAAAAACCGGGTGGGCAAGTCTACGAACCCTTGAGCGAAGATGCCTGTGCAGGTTTGGCAGCCGGATTAGCGCTGATGGGATCACGCTCTCTCTGGTGCTCCTACGAATCGTTTGCCATCAACGGGTTACCCATCTGGCAAACCGTAACGCAGGCAATGGCAGAACTCCGCCGCCCCACGCCTGCGACTGTGACGTTGTTTACCGCTGGTGCGTTAGAGCAGGGGCGCAACGGCTGGACGCACCAACGCCCCGAGATTGAGGCATACTTTGCCGCCATGATGCGAAACGGCAATGTCTTCCCGCTCTTTCCACCGGATGCTAACAGCATTCAGGCTTGCTACGACTGGGCACTGACTCAGAAAAACAAAGGCGTTGTCATTACAGCCAGCAAATCGCCCTTACCCATTCGGACGACCTTTGAGCAGACGCAGCAGGCGATCGCCCACGGTGCTATTACCCTCCACGAAAGCAGTGGCAGCAAAACGGTTGTCTTTGCGGTGATTGGCGACATGACTCTGATTCCAGTTTTTGAAGCCGCTACTCAACTAGCAGCAACCGGATTTGGCGTTCGCATCGTGTCTGTCATCAGCCCTCGTCGCCTTTACCGTCCCTCTGATGTTGCTTGGTCTCTCTGCTCAGAACCCGATGGGGGCTTCCTTAGCGATCCTGAATTCAAGGCGCTGTTTGGTAGCGATGCACTCATTGGTGTAACAGGTGGTGCTAGTGGGATGCTAGAGCCAATCATGCTGCGGAGTACCGCAAACCGAGATGCCTTTGCCTGGAAACGGGGCGAAACAACTGCTAGCTCTGGTGCACTGATGGCTGTTAACGGCATTACAGCCTCGGCGCTGGCAGAGCGTGCTGTGGCACTGATGTCGTAAATGATGCTGCACTGCGCGATCGCTAGTTCACCAAGACTGCTCTAGGGCGCTATAGTACTTCAAACACCTAAGCTGTGGTACTGTGCATAGGGCTTGCTTAGCCTGATCGAAAGCTCATAAAGTTTATGCCTTTTGAGGGTTTACCGATTGAGCGACCCGCTAGTTTGATTGAGCTACAGGTCAATAGCTACCCGAAGACAGCTTACAAAAAATCAATCACTACAAATTCATTGAGGAGACTCCTGCTATGTTGAAACGATTTGCGATCGCTGCTACCATCACACTCTCGATAGGCTATGCTACTACGGTATCGGCAGCGCCACTGGCAGTGACTACTTCGCCCGATAGCGAAACCATTGTGGGTGGACGATCGGTTGATCTGCCGACTCCCCCCGTCGCACCCATCTACTTCACCCTACCGATTGAGCTATCGATCGTCAAAGACCCTGCGGTCACCACAAACACACCCATCACCGATAGTCTGAAGAGCGACTACGCAGCTTGGGGCGCAAAGATCAGAGCATGCGCACTTCAGAAGCCAAGCTTTGTCAGAAAAGTTGGCGATAACCAACAGCCTTTTGTGGTCGGTGGCTCAGAAGGAACAATCAAGCTGAATGCCAACGACAAACCTGTTTGTCAGGTCTAAGTTTTAGTTAGCGATAACTCCAAAGCAAGCGTAGCGAAGCCGCTAGCGGTAAACACTTTCCGCTAGCGGCTTCGCTACACTTTTGCTTCAGCACTTAATGACTTTATAGTTAAAATCCTTGGGGTGGCTTGTGATCGCACCCAACGTCCCTGAGCGTTGCTTTTGAACGGGCGGTTCCCCCCACCAGCGCGCTTTACCGTAGTAAGCATTAGCTAGCATATCTTTAATGTTTTAGGGGTACAATCTTCATCTTTCAATGAAGATCATCAAAATTGGTTGAGTCTTGATGAATCGACACGCTATAACGCTTACAGTCGCTAAAACTTTTTGGGCAAAATATTTAGTGTAGAGTTTTCATCAAACGCTCTAAGTATCTTGTTCAAAGAGTATGCTGTGAGGAAAATTTGATGAATGTCTTGCCTACCGAAATTCCTGATGTGCTGGTCTTTGAGCCTCGCGTCTTTGAGGACGATCGCGGCTTCTTTTTTGAAAGCTTCAACGAACGTCTTTTTACTGATAAAACCGGAGCCTCGGCTCAATTTGTTCAAGATAACCATTCGCGCTCCTGTCAGCACGTATTGCGGGGACTGCACTACCAAATTCAGCAACCTCAGGGCAAGCTAGTGCGCGCGGTTGTGGGCACTATATTAGACGTAGCCGTTGACCTCCGTCGGCACTCGCCGACCTTTGGGCAATGGGTAAGCCGCCGCCTCAGCGCCGAAAACAAGCACCTGCTATGGGTTCCTGCTGGGTTTGGTCACGGCTTTGTCGTCCTCTCAGAGGTTGCCGAAGTGCTATACAAAGCTACAGACTACTACGCACCGCAATACGAGCGCTGCGTTCTTTGGAACGATCCTGATGTAGCCATTGATTGGTCTTTAACGGCAGAACCTATTTTGTCAGCGAAAGATCAGGCAGGAAAGCCACTTAAGCTGGCTGAAGTTTATCCGTAACACGCAACACTCCTTCCAGAGGCTCGTCTTATGAAAGCAATCATTCTCAGTGGCGGTAAAGGCACACGACTACGACCGTTAACCTACACAGGTGCCAAGCAACTGGTGCCTGTCGCCAACAAACCCATTCTTTGGTACGGCATTGAAGCCATTGTGGCGACGGGCATTACAGATATTGGTATCGTCATCAGCCCTGAAACGGGTGAAGAAGTCAAAGCAAAAACGGGGGATGGCGATCGCTTTGGTGCCAGGATTACCTATATTTTGCAGGAGCAGCCCGCAGGTCTGGCGCACGCTGTCAAAGTTGCTCGTCCGTTCTTGGGCGATTCTCCGTTCGTGATGTATCTGGGTGACAACCTGATCCAAAACGAACTCGGCGGGTTCTTGAACCACTTTAAGGACCAGCAGATGGATGCTCTCATTCTGCTGCGTCCTGTTGCCAACCCCACGGCTTTCGGCGTTGCCAAAGTCGATGAGGAGGGGCGCGTTGTCTATTTAGTCGAAAAGCCCAAAGTGCCTCCATCCAATCTAGCGCTAGTCGGCATCTACTTTTTTGCCAAGACGATTCACGCGTCGATCGATCGTATCCAGCCCTCTACTAGAGGTGAGCTTGAAATTACCGATGCGATCCAGGATCTGATTGACCAGCAAAAACATGTTGAAGCCCGCCAAATTGAAGGTTGGTGGCTTGACACGGGTAAGAAGGATGACCTGCTCGAAGCCAATCAAATCATTCTCGATACCTGCCTTAAATCAGACCTCTGTGGTGAACTTGACAGTCAGAGCCAAGTCTTTGGGCGTGTCCAGATTGGCACAGGTTCAAAGCTCACAAACTCTACCGTTCGCGGTCCTGTGACAATTGGTAAAGATTGCCATTTAGAAAACTGTTTTATCGGTCCTTACAGTAGCATTGCCGATGAAGTAACGCTTGTTGATGTTGATCTGGAGCATAGTGTGATTCTTCGAGGTGCAAAGATTGTGGGCATTCATCAACGCATTGTTGATAGCGTGATTGGGCAACGCGCACACCTCAAAACGGCACCGCAACGTCCCAAAGCACTTCGCTTCATGATCGGTGATGATTCTCAAATTGAGCTAGCATGACGGGATTACCGCAGCTAAACTGGGCAAGCGTACAGGCATGACTCACTTCACTAACAAAAGCTGATCCAGAGACCAACTGGTAGAGAGTACTAATCCGAGCCACGCGTTGTAGATACTGCTTGAGCCAATGGGTGTATTACCAGCTTTGAAGAGTTCGATATGACTAGCGATAAACCCCGTGTGCTGATTGTGGCAGAACATGCCTCGGCAAAATTTGGTGGTGAAGCAGCGCTGCCGCTTCACTACTTTCGAGTATTGCGTAAACGCCAAATTGAAGCTTGGCTAGTGGTCCATGAGCGCACTCGTGATGAGTTGAAGCTGCATTTGGGAGAAGACTTCGATCGAATTTACTTTGTCTCTGACACCACGTTGCAGTGGCTGCTGTGGAAGATTGGTCGCCTGCTGCCGCAGCGACTGGCGTATGTCACGGTTGGGTTTGCATCGCGGCTCATCACTCAAATTGCCCAGCGCTTTGTGGTGAGAGAAACGGTGCAGCGACATCGTATTACTGTTGTGCATCAGCCGACTCCCGTCTCTCCCAAAGAGCCATCGCTAATTTTTGGTGTGGGAGCACCCGTAGTTATCGGTCCTATGAACGGTGGCATGAACTATCCACCCGCTTTTCAGTGGATGCAAAGCCGCTTTGTGCATTTGACCTTGAGAGTGGGTCGCCTTGTTTCCGACTGGCTAAATTGGTTGCTGCCGGGCAAGCATCAAGCGGCTGCTTTATTGGTTGCAAATGCACGCACTTATGCAGCACTACCAAAGGACACTTGTAGCTATGTTGTTGAGCTGTCTGAGAACGGCGTTGATCTAGCGATATGGCGACCGCAGCCTGAAAGTATTTACGCAGCACCCGCACGTCCAGTTGCAAACACAGCCATTCAACCCACTAAGTTCGTTTTCGTCGGTCGGCTTGTACATTGGAAGGCGGTTAACCTGTTGCTGATCGCGTTTGAGCGTGTTGCTCGGCAGTTGCCCGTTGAGCTTGAAATTGTTGGTGATGGTCCTGAAAGTATGCCGTTGAGACAGCAAGCGGATGCCTTGGGGTTATTGCGGCTAGATGCGCCTCAACCTGCTGACCACAAGACCCTTATACCAGCTCAATGCAATGGTTCAGTGCATTTTTGGGGCTGGCTGTCTCAAGCTGATTGCGCTCGACGGCTGCAACAGTCTGATGTCATGGTCTTGCCAAGCATGTTGGAATGCGGGGGGGCAGTGGTTTTAGAGTCGATGGCGATGGGTATTCCGGTGATTGCTACTAACTGGGGTGGACCTTCAGAGTATTTGAATGAATCTTGTGGCATTTTAATTGAGCCACGATCGCAGGTGCTGTTTGTGAATGATTTAGCGGCAGCGATGACTCGGATGGCAGCATCACCGACTCTGCGTCAAGCGATGGGGCGGAGGGGGCATCAGCGGGCAGTGAGCGAGTTCGACTGGGACGTAAAAGTAGATGCCATTCTAGACATTTATCGGCATGTACTAGAAGCAACCCCGCCTGCGCGATCGCTTACCAGCCCAAACAAGCCTAATAGCGCTATTAGCAGGGTGTGAATGGTGAGCAATGGCAAGATTGCCTTCTTTTATGCCGTCTAATGGGCGGTATCTTCTCAGTCCAGCTTGAACTTCTCAGTCCAGCTTGAATTAATGTGAGCACTCAAACCCTATGACACTTGTAGAACACGAACAGCTATCCAAACCACGGACACTTTTAATCACGGGTGGAGCGGGCTTCATCGGAGCGAATTTTGTTTATCACTGGTGCCAGCACTATCCGGGCGATCGCCTGGTGGTGTTGGATGCGCTAACGTATGCTGGCAATCGCAACACCCTGGCACCGCTAGAAGATCAGGCAAATCTCCGCTTTGTAGAGGGTGACATTTGCGATCGAGCGCTGGTGGACGCGTTGTTGCAAGAAGAGTCCATTGATACGGTGGCTCATTTTGCCGCTGAGTCGCATGTCGATCGCTCCATCCTGGGTCCTGATGCCTTCGTACGAACGAATATCAATGGCACTTTCACGCTGGTTGAAGCGTTCAGGCAATACTGGAATGCCCAGCAGCAACCCACTCATTTTCGCTTTCATCACGTGTCTACGGATGAAGTTTACGGTAGCTTAGACGCTGACGATCCAGCCTTTTCTGAAACGACACCCTACGCGCCCAACAGTCCTTACTCAGCGTCTAAAGCGGGTAGCGATCACCTGGTGCGTGCTTACTATCACACCTATGGTCTGCCAACGCTGATCACCAACTGTTCCAATAATTATGGTCCCTACCACTTTCCCGAAAAGCTGATCCCGCTGATGTGCATTAACATCCTCATGGGCAAGCCACTCCCTGTTTACGGCGATGGGCAAAACATTCGTGATTGGCTCTATGTCGGCGACCATTGCAGCGCGTTGGATGTCGTGATCCATCGCGGCACACCGGGTGAAACGTACAACATTGGCGGCAACAATGAGGTCAAAAATATCGATCTCGTTCATATGCTGTGTGCATTGATGGACGAACTCGCGCCCGATTTGCCTGTACGCCCTTCCAGCGATCTCATCACGTTTGTGAAAGATCGAGCGGGGCACGATCGCCGCTATGCGATCGACGCCACCAAACTCAAGACGGAATTAGGTTGGACACCAGCCCAGACTATTGAAAGCGGTTTGCGCCAAACGGTAGAGTGGTTTCTGGCGAATCGCGATTGGTGGCAACCGCTCCTCTCGGACGAGTACCAGGCTTATTATGCGAAGGTTTATACCAGCGTGTAGAGAGGCGATCGCGCTGCCTAGGCTGGGCGATCGCAACGATGTGCGATCGCTCTAAAGATCACTACATGAGGCAGGCACCAGAAAAAACGTTTGGTTTTTAGTGCCTGCTTTTCATTGAGCAGCTTTAGCACGACTGACGATGCGCAGGCGTTGGGTGATCATTGTCATGCCATCATGCCGTACTAGAACGGCTGAAATCCAGCGATTGTCAGCCGTGAGTGGGGCGCGACCAACTTTGAAAATGCCTCCGGCAGACAGCAGTTCTAAGCCGACAGTTGTGGGGCTAACAAAACCACCGGCTTTTACGGGTTCTTCAAGCGCTGTTCCCAGAAGCAGGTCATTACCCAGAGGCTCTTGCACAACGGCATCGAAGCTAAATTCCTGTCCAGCATTTACCTGCTCTGGCAGATTGAGCTTCACGTTAGGAGGATTGGTGCCAGACGTAATTTGACTGCGTTCGGCGAGAATCTCCTGTCGGACAATTTTTTGGTTCTCAAACTGCTGTTGCGACTGTAGGGTAGAGTCGATCTTGAGTTCGCGATCGCCCACTTTTTGAACACCCGTGACGTGAGTCACCGTTTCTGTCATGAATCCGCTGCCTTCAGCTTTCCAGGTTTTCAGATCGGTGCGGTAGGTCAGATTGGGATACCGTTTCCAGAGTTGCGTCAGGGCTTGCTCCAGAGTTTGGCGCGTCAAGCCATCAGAGTGCGTAAAGTTAGGATTGTAGAACGCCAGAACAGCCTGAATATTGTGGCTAGTGGCAGCTTTGTCGATCGCCGCTAGGGTCTCTTTTAGCTGCGTTGGAGCCGTTTCTGGTGGTTCGGCATTCACGCGCTGAGCGTGCAGAGCTATACCCGACGGCGTGAGCGTTAAGCCTATAGCGACTAAAACAGCCTGCCAGCGACCTCGTGTCTGGCGACGTGAGGGCAATTGAGGCGTAGCGGGCAGATTGTGCAAAGGCTTAGGCATAAGTTGTGGCGATGGGGTGATTGGCTGACAAAGATTTAGAGTACAATCTGCAATTTAACATCTTAAGGTGAGTGCAGGTTTAACCGCAGCAAACGTGTGCCATCGGTTGCCTCTACTCAGACATTAGCTACGAATGCGGTATGCGTGAGACCACTGTAAACAATTCTCCTGATTCTATTCTGCCAGTCAACGCGAGTGCTGTAACAGCAGAAACTTCTCCAAAGCGACTGCTGATCGCAGCTAGCGGCACTGGGGGGCACGTCTTTCCCGCGATCGCGGTGGCTGAGCAACTTTCAGATGACCAGACGGATTATCACATTGAGTGGTTGGGTGTACCCGATCGACTGGAAACTCAGCTTGTGCCCGATCGCTATCCCCTTCATACGGTCGCGGCTGAGGGCTTTCAGAAGCGAGGCTTGGATACCCTACGTGTGGCTCTCAAGCTGGTTGCGTCTATCTGGCAGGTGCGGCGCTTGCTGCAAACGGGTCGGTTTCAGGGCGTGTTTACCACTGGTGGCTACATTGCTGCGCCCTCTGTACTCGCTGCCCGTTCTTTAGGATTGCCCGTGATTTTGCACGAATCCAACGCGCTGCCAGGGAAAGTCACCCGTTTTTTAGGTCCGTGGTGTAGCGCGATCGCGATCGGCTTTGATGCCGCAGCAACTCACCTTCCTCGCACTAAAACGGTTTTTACAGGCACGCCTGTGCGATCGCAGTTCCAAGCGAGAACATCGGCAACCTTACCTGACTTACCCATCCCTGACGAAGCGCCGCTGATTGTCGTCGTTGGGGGTAGTCAGGGCGCTGTGGGAGTAAATCGCTTGGTACGACAGTGTGCGCCTGCCTGGTTTGATGCTGGCATCTGGGTTGTGCATTTGACAGGAGAGAATGACCCTGACGCGAAGACATTACAGCATCCCCAATATGTTGCACTGCCGTTCTACAACGACATGGCAGGATTACTACAACGGGCGGATCTGGCAATTAGTCGATCGGGTGCTGGAACGTTGACAGAGCTGGCGATCACGCACACCCCTTCGATCTTGATTCCCTATCCTTACGCTGCCGAAGATCATCAAACAGCCAATGCGTCAGTCTTTGTCACCGCAGGGGCAGCTACCCTTTTTCAGCAGGCAAACCTGACACCAGAACGCCTGAACGGTGAGGTATTGAGCCTGCTTGGAGATAGCCATACTCATGGCAATCTTTCTGAGAAATTGCAAAAAATGGCACAGCAAGCGGGCAGTTTGGCAGTGCCAGACAGTGCCAAGCAACTGGCTCAATTGGTACGTCACTGGTTGGCATAGGCGATCGTCCTATGCTTCCTTATCGATGACCTGGCTACCGTGACTGCGTGGATCACTGCTGCTCGATGGGGTGGTGACAGGAGCAGAGAAAGCAGACGTTTGTCCACTTGCCTGAGCGTAAGGGAGTGGTTCGCTAGACGCGAGTGCAACGAGGTTTGCCTCCATGACGGAGTGAGGCTGCTCCCCGATCGCCTGGGCGATCGCTGCCCCATCCTGACCCAAAAACACGAAATGGGGAATGCCGTCTACCCGGTAGGACAGCACCTCTGGCAACCACTTGCTGTTGTCTACATTCAGCATGACGAAATTCACGCGATCGCCATATTGCTGCTTCAGCGCTTCGACATCGGGTGCCATCGTCTGACAGCTCGTACACCAGTTTGCATAAAACTCCACCAGTGAAGGCTTGCCATTACCAAGCGCCACCTCTAAGGGAATAGCCTCTTCTGCCAGCGTAGACAGCAACCCTGACCCTGTTTCCGTTTTCAACCCTAAGACCACAGACGCGGTGAGGACGATCGCGACCATCACAATGATGAAGTTCCGCACTCGTGTTGCCATTGGCGCTTGAGTCTCTGAAGGCAGTTTCGTTGGGTCTGGTGAGACAGTCATAAGGCAATGGCTAACTGAAGCGGACGGACGTAACTTCTATTGTAGCGATCGCCGCGCTGACTTGAGCCATTGCTCATAGCTAAGACTGCTGACCGTCAACCCACCCTTTGATTTTCCAGCTTTGATTTTCCAGATTGTTGCAATTGACATAGCCGAAAGCAGTAAGCTCCTTTACACTGCATGTGATTTGTTCTAGTTCTGCTGCTGCCATGTCTAACGAAAGTGAGTATATCCGTAAAGCGGAAGCGACCAGAGTCCGCGTGTTGAGTGAAGCGCTGCCCTACATTCAGCAGTTTGCTGGTCGAACGGTCGTGGTTAAATACGGCGGGGCTGCGATGAAAGACAGCAGCCTGAAAGATAAAGTGATTCGCGATGTGGTCTTCATGGCATGTGTGGGGCTACGTCCGATCGTCGTGCATGGTGGTGGACCAGAAATCAACACCTGGCTCGATAAACTGGGCATTGAGCCACAGTTCAAAAATGGGCTACGGGTGACAGATGCCGCCACAATGGATGTGGTAGAGATGGTGCTGGTTGGTCGGGTCAACAAAAGTCTTGTGGCGCTGATTAATCAGGCAGGAGGGTCTGCGGTCGGGCTTTGCGGGATGGATGCCAACTTGATTAAAGCCCGCCCCGTTGATGCGGTTGATGTGGGCTTTGTGGGTGAAGTCACCAGCGTTGATATTCGGATTCTGGAATCGCTGGTCAAGGCAGGGCATATTCCCGTGGTGTCTAGCGTGGCAGCCGATGAAACGGGACAGACCTACAACATCAACGCTGACACGGTCGCAGGCGAAATTGCTGCCGCCTTAGGTGCTGAAAAGATGATTCTCCTCACCGATACCGCAGGCATTTTACGCGATTACAAAGATATGTCCACGCTCATTCCCAAAGTGGATATTCAAGAAGCCCGGAAGCTGATTGAGGACGGCATCGTGTCTGGCGGGATGATTCCGAAAGTCAATTGCTGTGTGCGATCGCTCGCTCAAGGAGTTCGCGCTGCCCACATCATCGACGGGCGTATCCCGCACGCACTGCTGCTAGAAATCTTCACCGACGCGGGGATTGGCTCCATGATTGTGGCATCAGAGTTTATGGGCTAGTGCTCTGTCAAGAATTTTTTGACGGGTTGAAAACCCTCAAAAAACACACCTTAAAATTTTCCCAGCTTTGGTTTACCCGTCAAATTTTAGTTGACGGACTACTAGGTTTGGGAACGCTAGAGGCAGGGATGAAGGTGCAAGCAGCGAGATGGATGCAAGTCCCCTCTTTTGCTTGCTTACACCTTGACCCGGTGCCATCTACGCAAGGCTGATTCCCCATGTCTAACTACTCGAACACGATCGCGTCGATCGTTCAGCAGGCAAAAACCCGTGAAGCCTCACTACCCTTGCTAAACGAGTCCTGCCGCTCCCAGTTTTTCTTTCAGCCCAAGCTGCCGAAGCGGGTCTGTTTGTTTTTTCACGGCTTTACGGCTGCTCCCTATCAGTTCGCGCCGATGGCAGACACCTTTTTTAAGGCAGGCTATAACGTTTTAGTGCCCCTGCTTCCGGGGCATGGACAGGCAGGCAACTGGAGCCGCAAAACCCCACCCCCCTTGCCGACTGATCCCAAGGTCTATCAGCAATTTGCGCTGCAATGGTTGGAGCAAGCGCAGATGCTAGGCGAGGAGGTCATTATTGGAGGGCTATCGGCAGGGGGCACGCTTACTGCCTGGTTAGCGCTGGAACGTCCCCAAGCAATTTATCGTGCCATTTTATTTGCCGCTTATTTGGGCAGCAGCAGCAAAGTTCTTGACCTGTTCATTAAGAAGATCGACACCTACTTTGAGTGGACGGTTACAGATACCAACCCATCCAAAGGAAGCGGTTATAGTGGCTTTACAGTGCCAGCGCTACGGCTCTTTCTCAACCTGGGGCAAGATCTTCTCAAGCGGTCTGAACGTCAGCCAACCCCGCCGCTCTTTATTCTTACCAGCGAAAGTGACCTGGCAACGGGCAGCTTTGACCACAAAGCGTTGTTTGAAAACGTGCTGCCACGACAACCCCTGACCTGGTACAACGCCTTTAGTCGTGAATTAGCGATACCGCATACGATGATGACGGTAGCAGAAGGTAATCGATGGGCGAGCCTGTTGCCTATCATGACCAAAGCGTTTGTGGAAAGCAGCCTGACCTGGGCAGAGGTGCAGGAAATTGGCTACCGCATGACGCAAGGTAAAACGTTTCCTAGCGTTGTGGCTGAGTTGGGTTTGGCGGCGAAGGCTTCATCGGCTATGCCTGCCATGATGACGATGGTTGATAAACGCACGATCGCGATTAACCGCAATCCCAGTATGGCAGGAGTTGATTAAGAGCTTGGGACTGGCAAGAGACAGCAGATGGCATGAGCATGGCTTCAGCACCCGTGAGGGTGAGCCTGAATGCTCCTGGCATCGATTAAGATAAAGCAGCCGTTTATTCCTTGTGAGAACGGTTTCTCTTAACCCTCATCCCTCTTTGCCCATGCCTTCTTACGCTGACCTGACGAGTGCGATCGCTGCCCAGGCAAAAGCCCGTGAAGAGGCGCTTCCGCTTCGCAACGAGTCTTGCCGCTCCAAGTTTTTCTTTCATACTGCTCCCACAACCAAAGTTTGCCTCTTCTTTCACGGCTTTACGGGATACCCGAATCAGTTTTTACCGCTTGGTAAGGCGTTGTTTCAGCAGGGATACAACGTGCTGATTCCGCTGCTGCCAGGGCACGGGAAAGCAGGCAAATGGACGCGTGACAACCCTACACCGTTACCAACTAATCCAAAGGTGTATCAGGACTTTGCGCTGCAATGGATTCAACAAGCGCAGGCATTAGGACAGCAGGTGGTGATTGGTGGCTTGTCGGGCGGCAGTACTTTAGCGGCGTGGGTAGCGCTGAATCATCGTGAGTTGATCGATCGCGCCCTGCTCTTTGCCCCTTACCTGAGCGGCAACAGCATTACCGACAAGCTATTTATCAAACTATCAAACTCTTATTATTCCTGGGGTGGCGATCCTGAGCGGGCGATCGGCTACACAAACTTTCAGGTGCCAGCGTTGCGGTTGTTCCTGGATTTAGGCGCTCAATTGCTCAAGCAAGCCCGGACAACACCAGCGGCTCCCATGTTCATCGTCTCAACCGAAATTGACGATTCGGTGGATACCAACGACCATAAAGCCTTTTTTGCCGATGCGCTTCAGTTCCAGCCTAAGTGCTGGTATCACTGCTTCGATCGCTCTTACAACGTGCCGCACACCATGATGACGATCGGCGAAGGCAACCAGTGGGAGGGCATCCTTAACCTGATGTCAAAAGCCTATGTGGAGAGCGATTTGACCTGGGCAGAAGTGGAGGAAATCGGCTTTCGTCTGACCCAGGGCAAAACGTTTCCCAGCATTGTGGCAGCTCTGGGGCTTGCCAATCGCGTCGGTCGTGACATGCCAGCCATGATGACGATGGTAGACAAAGCCGCGATCGTTCAGGCACGAAACCCTTCTATGGTCGATGATGCGTAAAATCGTTTCCGTAGGGACGTTACATGTAACGTCCCTACAAATTTGTCGAAATTGCTTGTACAGGACAGGTCGGAATGCACTGTTCACACACAATGCAGCGTGATCGGGCAAACGTCAGCCTAAACGACTGAGGATCCAGCGTCAGGGCTTCTGTTGGGCAAACACCCGTGCATAAGCCACAGTGAACGCAAGCGTCTTCATCAATCATAATTTCGCGGTTGGAGAACGAGATGCCGATGTCTTGCGATCGCATCCAGTCGAGTGCAGCATCCAGTTGGTCAATATCGCCGGATAATTCTACGACCAGTTTGCCGATCTGGTTCGGAGCCACCTGAGCACGGATGATATTTGCTGCCACATTAAAGTCTTTTGCCAGTCGATAGGTCACTGGCATTTGAACCGATCGCTTCGGAAACGTGAGCGTAACCCGCTTTTTCACTGGCTATCCTGTTGGCAGTTAGAAATGATGTCCTTTTGTCGGGACGTTACACGTAACGTCCCGACAAAAAAAGCGCCATGCGCCATTCCATCCTAGCCGTTGTCTGTGGATTCACTCTCAAAGTAGTGGGGTGTAAAGCTGCCATGCAATCCATAGGGAACGTGGTGCTTCAGATGCAGACGGGCAACAGGCTCCTGATCCAAAGCGCGTGCGTCGAGTATCACGATGTCCGATCGCTCCTGCGCTGCATCATAAACCAGGGTGAGCAGCCAACCATCATCTTCTGCACCCACTAGCTCTGCTGATGGCAAGCCGTTTTTGAAAGCGGAGGACGATCGTGGCACAAAGATTGGTTCGCTGACATAACCTTGGGGTGCCGCACTCCAAAGCTGACGCTCACCCGTTTCGATGTCAATTTTGACGATCGCCTGTAGCGGCGCATTTCCTTCTGGAGCATGAGCGGCACCCATGAAGATGTAGCGGTGCGATCGACCTGCTTTCGCTGGGTGTACGTAAGGGAACTCACAGCAACGGCTTTCCAGTAGCTCCTGCTGGACTGCTTGCGTCTGAAGATTGATCCGAAAACGCCAGAGCTGTCCCGGTGCCAGCGCATCAAAATCCGTCTCACGAAAATCGGCTTCCGCTTCTACCGCTGGCAGTGAACCATAGCAGACAGAATCAATCACGACCTCACCCTCTTGCTCAAACGCATTGGCATGATGAAACACAAAACCAGCATGAGTTTCAAAGATCCGAGCCTTGAGCTTGTCGCGTTTAGCCGTATGCGGTTCTGTATGACGTGGAATGACGACAATCTGAGTTGGTTTTTCAGGGTTGAAGGTAATGCACTCACCCGCGCCACGCTTGCCAAAAAGGAACGGTAGCGGATTGAAGCTGACAGGATTTTGAAAAAAGATGGCGTAGTTTGGTGTGATGGCAAAATCGTGAATGAACGCAAAACCAGGTACGGCATGAGCGTGCTTCCGCAGCAGTTTGCCCTCAGGATTGAACTCAAACAGCGTAATGGTGGAAGACAGACCTGGTTTAATCGAGAAATTAACCAGACAAGGAGCGCCGTCGTCCTGATTGCAGGCAGGGTCAATCCAGGGATGCGCTGCAAAAGCTTCGCCAGGTTGCAGCACACCCTCAAGCTGGTCTAGCCCCAGCGTTTCTAGCGTGGCAGGATCAAGCCGATGGGGTTCGGCGGCTTCCCAAAGCGCCAAGAGTTTGCCGCCCCAGTAGAGAATGTTCGTGTTGGCAATATTTTTCAGGCGAAGATCGAAGGCGTTTGCCAACCAGCCACCGGGCTTTTGCGTACCAAAAACACCGCGATAGAGGATGCGTCCTGCTGACTGCTCGGCGACATAGCCCTCCGTGCGGACAAACCGATTGCGAAAGTGAGCACGACCATGATCAAAGGCGATCGCGCAAATCATCCCATCCCCGTCAAACGGATGCTGAATTTGCTGCCCATGCACATCCAACATCCCTGGACCGTTGCGGAATAATGTGCCGTGTAACTCTGGCGGAATCTCGCCCTCGATATCGTCAATCCAGTAGTCAAATTCTTCTTTGAGCGATCGATAGCCCGTTTGCCAACCCTTGCGATCGTAAGAAAGCACTGGAGGCACAGTTGACGCACGTTCATTGAGTTGGAAGCTTTGCATAAAAACCAGAAAGTTTTTAGTGGTTAGTTTTTGGTGGTTAGTTGAAAAGAAGCCAGAAGTCAGCCTTTACCGCGTGCCCCTTACTTTTAGCCTTCATCCTTCATCCTTCATCCTTCATCCCTTTCCCCTACTCTTCCCCCACAGGTTCAGCCTGTCGGGGCTTGGGGACGAACTCTGTCATCAAGTCAGGCAAAAATGGTTGTCCCAAATGCCTTGAACCTGAGGAGTCGGCTTCAATCATGGGCACTGGATGCAGTGTGGTTGCAGATGCGGTTTCTGCGGTCTGATCAGCGCGCGGTAGCCAGCCCAAAAACGGCAGTGGCAAAAGTGTGGAGAGATTGGTGATGACGACCAGGAGCGCCAGGTTGCTGAAGTTGTTCTCAGTAATGCCTAGCCAGTGCATCAGCAAGGCTCCTGATTCGTAGGACAGCAAGCCAGCCAGGTTCACGACCGACATCAGCAAGGCAAAAAAGGTTGCTTCGACACCAGGCGGGCAGAGGCGCGCTGCCAAGACGAGAATCGGCATGTAAGCGATTTGTCCCATGACGGTCAGAATCAGGTTGTCGCCCAGGCTAAACCAGCGATCGTCAATGCCCAAGCCACGATTTGCATGAGTCACCAGCAGCAACGTCGTCATGCCCAAAGCAGCAGAAATGACTGTAGACCAGCCAAAGATGACTCGGAACGGTACTGTTTTAAGGAAGCGCTGGAATAACCAGATGCCAGCCAGCGATGCCAGACTTGTGACTAGCCGTACCCGACCCAAAAATTCTGCTTCAAACCCCAACTCGTTTGTAGTGAAGAAGAAAAAAGCTGATTCCGCCGTTGGCATTGCTTGCCAGAGAAAGAGAAAGGCAGTCGGCATCCAAATTGACTTCTGGCTCACTGCCTGACGTAGTTGCCCAAATTGCTCACGAACAAGTGACCAGTTCATGCGATCGGTCACGCGCACTTCCGTAATCAACCAGGCGACGAGAGAGACGATGAGGGGAAACGTCGCCGTGATCGCAAAAACTGTGCGCGTACTGAAGTTTTGCAGCAAAGAGCCGCTGAAGTACGCGGTAAGAATCCCACCCAGCGCCGATGCACCCCAACAAAGAGCTTGGAGTGAACCTGCCTTGCCAAGCGATTCGCCTCGCGCTCGTTCAACGACCAGCGAATCGACAATGACATCGCTGAACGCGACGGAGAGGGAGCCAAGGGCGATCGCAGTCGTTGCTGCCCACGCAGAATGCACAACTGTTGCCAAAGCCACCCAGGACAACACGCCTAGCAAGCCCGACAAAATTAAGTAAGGTCGTCGTCGGTAGCCAAAAATCGGTAAGCCGTCTGAGATAAAGCCAAACAACGGCTTGATCATCCAGGGGAGTGCTGCCACTCCAACCAGTGCAGACACCTGAGCTGGACTCAGCCCCAACTCATCCTTGAGGAAAAAACTCACTGCCAGCCGTGCTAACCCCAGAATACCTTGCACGAAATAAACTAGCAAGATGGCGATTAATTCGGCGCTTGGCTCGTTCCCGAAGAAGATCTTCTCGGTCAACGATGCTTTGATTCTGGCTAAACCAGGGTTGGAAACAATCATTGATAATTTGTTACAAACGTTTATCAATTCCAGCCCCTATCATAACGCTTGATTTCAGGAGAGCCACGATCCGCTCTTCTAGACTGCCCAAATTTCGTTCCTACGATACTAAATAAAAGCAATGGAAGCCCCTTCTAGCATAGCTGAACAGCCTGAAAGCCTGGTTCAGTGAAACTTAGGGACTTGCAGCAAAATAAACTACCAGTTTCGACTGCGCTCAAATGGCTAGTGTCGAAGGTTTCGACTGCGCTCAACCTTCGACACTGGTAGGCTATTAGCCTCAAGATCCCTTAGTGTTGCTGGGTGCAGGTCTGCCAGAAATGATTGGGATGCAAATTCTCAAGAGCGTGAATGAAGTTGTATTACTAATGTCACCGCTGCGACGGGAGCAACTGAGCATAAGGCTTGGCTCCACGTTTGGTTAGTAAGGCGGCAATATCAGATTGCTTCAGTTCCAACGCTTGATCGAGCGCCGTTTTTTTATAAACCTGCCACCTTTTCTTCCACTCAATATTTGTGTCCTCAAGCACAGACTCAGTCACAAAAGCATTCACATTGATGTCGCGGTCAAGGAGCAGTTTCACTACTTCCAACGAGCCTTGCTTAACCGCATAGTAGAGCACTGTTCTACCCTCAACGTCGCGCTGCACAGCGTTCACATTGGCTTGATTGTCAAGCAGCAGTTTGGCAATGGCTAGTGATCCGCGTTCGGCGGCAAACATCAGCGCTGTTTGTCCATAGGCACCTGGAGTATTGACAGATGCGCCTTTGCGAATCAGCAACTGAACCAAGTCGATTGGACCTTTGGCAACAGCAGCAGTCAAGACTGAGGTGCCATTGTGACTGCTTCTACCATTTGGGTTGGCTCCATGAGCGACCAGAACTTTGGCAACCTCAGCCTGCCCTGGGGCTATTTCACCCGGTCGAATGGCGCTAACCGCCGAGCCAATCAGCGCAGATAGCAGAATTGGGTGAATGTCTGGATCGACCAGGTTTGGGTCGGCACCTGCCTGCACTAGTTGTTTGACGATCGCAACTCGACCGCTTAAGGCAGCGATTCTCAACACCGAGTGCTGATTTGCTTCACCCAGCGCAGTGACGCGGCTATTGGGATTTGCTCCACCTTGCAGCAGCGCGTCAACCAGAGCGGTGTCGCCGCGATCGACCGCCAGCAACAAGGCTCTGCTCGTACCGATACTTTTTGGATCAACGCCGGACTTAAGCAGCAGTTTGGCAATATCTAGAGACCCGGATCGCACCGCTTCACAGAGCGCCGATCCCTCAACCTCAGTGTGAATGTTAGGATTTGCTCCGGCTTGCAGCAAAATCTTGGCTCGTTCCACATCCCCAAGTAAGGCGGCTGACATTAAGGCAGTCCGTCCATATTTAGAAAATTGGGCATCCACATGCGCCCCCGGCGACAATAAGGCCCGATCAAGCGGCGATCTCAAATCGATCGAAGGTGCGGGTTGAGCCTGCCGTGGGCTGGGCGTGATCGAGGGAGCCATTGCTGGAGTTGTGTTGACGAGGAAGGCTTTGTAGGCACCTTTACTCGTCACGACGAGAATTGCGCTCACCACACCCAGCCAAATAAGGTTGCCGATCGCGCCGTTTACCATTTCAGTTGTCCTGCTGACAGGTGTCTTGTAGATCTAGTGTGCCCAAATCGATTCCAGATCTGTGGCTCTAGGCTAGTCGTTAGCGTCACTCAGCCACCACTTTGCTCACGTCGCAAACAAGCACACCGCTGTAAAAACGATGCCGCTTTCTGCTCCGCATCGGGATTTTGCACATGGGCTGGAGTCGGACGAATGATGCCATTGAATAGGTCGTCTAACCCATAAGGCGTGAAGAACTCCCAATTGCCTTCAGCATCACAGCGAACGCCGACTGCGGTTGCAGTATGTAGCCAATCGGCAACGCCATCTTCAGTGCTGCTGTAAGGTCTGCGTCCTGAGCGCCACTGTGCAAAGCTGGCTTGATTTTTGACATCAAACACGTAGTCGGGAAACTGAGCGGTGAGAGTTGCTTTAGCGGTCAGTTCTTGCGCACGATTGCCCGGAGCCTCGAAGAACGCAAGATCAAAATCGTTGATGGTTAAGGCACAGTCTTCAAAGAGCGATCGCCAGACCGTATTTCGTACGGCTCCTCCTGCTAACCACCAGTCGGGCAACCCGAGTTGCGCCATCGCTGGCAGCACCTCACCAATGGGAGACGCTGCCAGAGTTTGCTGAAGGCGATCGATCAATGTCATAACTTGCTAATGCTGAAATCGCATCATGCCAATGAGAAAACTTCATGTAGAGCAATATTATGTAACTAAAGATACGAATGTTTATAAACGGTCAGCTTACGGTTAACCCAACAGCGGAATGCACAAGTGTTTGCTTAAACAAGTGTTTGGTTAAAGCTGAACAGTCTTTTACATGCAACTGATTTTAGATCAAAACATCGCTCGAAGTGCAGACCCAAAGGGGACAATATGACCAGCACAGTGCCAGCAACGAGTCTGAATAAGTTTGAAAAACTGAAAGCCGCAAAGGATGGATTGGCTGTTAGAGCGGAACTGGAACACTTCGCTCAGATCGGTTGGGAAGCGATGGACGAAACCGATCGCGACCATCGTTTGAAATGGATGGGTGTCTTTTTTCGCCCGGTGACTCCTGGCAAGTTCATGATGCGGCTGCGGTTGCCCTGCGGCATTATGACTAGCGCTCAGATGAGCGTCCTGGCAGAAGTTGTACAGCGTTATGGTGATGATGGCACCGCCGATATTACGACTCGCCAGAATTTGCAGCTACGGGGTATTCGCATTGAAGATGTACCGGATATTTTCCGTCGGTTTGAAGCAGTAGATTTGACCAGCGTTCAGTCTGGGATGGATAATGTTCGCAACATTACTGGTTCTCCAGTCGCAGGCATTGATGCGGACGAACTGATTGATACCCGCGACCTGATTCGTCAAGTACAAAATCTCATTACGAATAATGGTGAGGGAAATCCGGCGTTTTCCAATCTGCCGCGCAAGTTTAATATTGCGATCGCGGGTTGCCGGGATAATTCAGTTCATGCCGAAATCAACGACATTGCCTTCATCCCTGCCTACAAGAACGACATTTTGGGCTTCAATGTTCTGGTCGGTGGCTTCTTTTCAGGCAAACGGTGTGAGGCGGCAATTCCCCTCAATGTCTGGGTTGCACCCGATCAAGTAGTGGCGCTTTGCGAAGCGATTCTGATTGTCTACCGGGATCACGGCTTGCGGGCAAACCGCCAAAAAGCCCGCCTCATGTGGTTGATTGATGAATGGGGCGTGGAAAAGCTGCGTGCCGCCGTCGAAACGCAGATGGGGCAAACGCTGCAAAGCGAGGCTGAAAAAGATGAAATTATGTGGGAGAAGCGTGATCACATCGGTGTGTATGCTCAAAAGCAAGCAGGGCTAAACTATGTGGGGTTACACGTCCCAGTTGGTCGCCTCTACGCCACGGATATGTTTGATCTGGCACGTCTGGCTGACGTGTATGGCAGCGGCGAGATTCGCTTCACCGTTGAGCAAAACATTATTCTGCCCAATGTGCCTGACTCTCGCCTGGAGCCACTTTTAGCAGAGCCGCTGCTCACAAAATTCTCCGTCAAACCAGCCACTTTATTGCGATCGCTCGTTTCCTGCACGGGCAGTCAGTTCTGTAACTTCGCGCTGATTGAGACGAAGAATCGTGCCCTTGCCCTGATTGGCGAACTCGAAGCCGAACTCGATTCACCGAGCACGGTACGAATTCATTGGACAGGTTGCCCCAACTCCTGCGGACAACCCCAGGTTGCCGACATTGGTTTGATGGGTACAAAGGTTCGTAAGGATGGGAAGACCGTTGAAGGCGTGGATATCTACATGGGTGGCAAGGTTGGCAAGGATGCCGTTCTGGGTACCTGTGTCACCAAAGGTATCCCCTGTAGTGATCTCAAGCCCGTACTGCGAGATCTACTGATTCAACGCTTTGGCTCTAAACCACGCCAACCAGTTGTCGTTGGCGGCTAAATTTTCGGTGGCGATCGCGTCCAGCCCGAAACCGGGTACAGCTTTGTGCGGCTAAACGGCTAGTTTTAGTCGCTAACAGGCAGTGCCCACTGATACACAACCTAAACACGCAACTTGAGCATCATCAAAAAGGGAACGTATGACTAATTTTTCAAGGCGGAAGTTCATCATCACCTCAGGCGTTGCAGCAGCTAGCACTCTCATCGCCCACGGCTGTAGCTCTGGCTCAAATACTGCTTCTACCAGCAGTTCACCCAGTGCGTCGCCCGCCGTTAACGTAGGTACCGCAGACACACCAGAAACGACGACCGCAACCCTTGGGTTCATCGCCCTGACGGATTCTGCACCGCTGATTATTGCTAAAGAAAAGGGCTACTTCGAGAAATACGGCATGAAGGATGTCAAGGTCGTCAAACAGACCTCCTGGGCAACCACCCGCGACAACCTGGTGACAGGTTCACAAGGCGGCGGGATTGATGGGGCGCACATCCTCACGCCCATGCCCTATATGCTAACGACGGGCAAAATTACGGATGGCAAGCCCGTGCCAATGTACATCCTGGCGCGGCTCAACGTCGATGGGCAGTGCATTTCAGTCGCAAATGAATATAAAGATTCAAAGGTCGGCTTAGAAAGTGCATCGTTAAAGGATGCCTTCGCCAAAACAAAAGCCGCTGGCAAAGAAACCAAGTGTGCGGTGACGTTTCCCGGTGGCACCCATGACCTGTGGATGCGTTACTGGCTGGCGGCTGGTGGCTTGAATCCCAATAAAGATGCCTCATTGATTGTGATTCCCCCACCTCAAATGGTGTCCAACATGAAGGAAGGGCAGATGGCAGCCTTCTGTGTGGGTGAACCCTGGAATGCTCAGTTGGTGAATCAGGGCATCGGCTTTACGGCGTTGACTACAGGTGAACTGTGGAACAACCATCCAGAGAAAGCCTTCACCATGCGTGCTGATTGGGTGGATAAAAATCCTAAAGCAGCCAAGGCGCTGCTGATGGCAGTGCAGGAAGCACAAATCTGGTGCGACAAAATGGAGAACAAAAAAGAGATGGCGGATATTGTCTCCAAGCGTGAGTATTTCAAAGCGCCTGCTAAGGATATTGTCGATCGCGCCATGGGCAAGTTTGACTATGGCAATGGCAAGGTCGTTGACAGCAGTCCGCACGTGATGAAGTTCTGGACAGCAGGTGATACCAATGCGTCTTATCCCTACAAGAGCCACGATCTCTGGTTCTTAACTGAACACAAGCGCTGGGGCTATCTGGCAGCAGATGCCGATGCGAAAAAACTGATCGACAAAGTGAACCGCGAAGACATCTGGAAAGAAGCGGCGAAAGGGATTGGGCAAACGGCAGCCATTCCCAAGAGCACTTCACGCGGAGTCGAAACCTTCTTCGATGGAGTCAAGTTTGATCCTGAAAATCCAGAGGCGTATCTGAAGAGCCTCAAGATCAAGGCTGTATAGCTCTTTTGACAACTGTTTCGTCGATCGTCGGCTTTCAGACTGTGCATTGAAGACAGTTTCAACCTGAAAGCCGACGTTTAATAGGTCTGAATGAATCAATCACAGTGAACGCACCTGTCAACGTCCCAGAGGAACTCATCAATGGCAGTTAGAACACAAAACACCAGCAACTTCTTTGCGTCTCTGCCCACGAACCTGGCACTGCAAGTTCGCAAAAACATAAGAAAAATTATTGCGCCGATCGTCGCCCTGATAACCGTTTTAGCTCTATGGCAAGTCGGCTCATCCGTGTTTCGCGACACGCTGCCAGGACCGATTCAGGTCGTGCAAGAAACCTGGGATCTCATCCTGAATCCCTTTTTGTCGGATGGCAATGACAAAGGTTTAGGCTGGCAAACACTCGCGAGTTTACAGCGGGTTGCGATCGGCTATTCCCTGGCAGCCGTTGTGGGCATTCTGGCTGGCGTACTGATTGGTGCGATACCCATCCTGTATGAAGCCTTTGATCCAATGTTTCAGATTTTGCGAACGGTGCCACCGCTTGCCTGGTTGCCGATCGCGCTGGCTATCTTCAAAAACTCTGGTCCAGCGGGTCTGTTTATTATCTTTGTGACCGCGATTTGGCCCATTTTGTACAACACAGCGGTGGGCGTACAGCAGATGCCGCAAGACTACAAAAACGTGGCGAAAGTGCTGCGCCTGTCCAATCAAGAATATTTCTTCAAAATTCTACTGCCGTCGATCGTGCCCTACATGTTCACCGGCTTGAAACTGGGGATCGGTCTGGCATGGCTGGCGATCGTGGCTGCCGAAATGCTGCGCGGTGACACCGGGATCGGCTTCTTCATCTGGAACTCCTACAACAGCGGCAGCCTCAGCGAAGTGATTTTGGCACTCGTCTACATCGGTGTTGTTGGTTTCTTGCTCGATAAAATGATTGGTTTGCTTGCCAATCTAGTCAGTTCAGACAAGTAGGAGGAAATAAAGTTTTGAGTTTTGAGTTTTGAATTTTGAATTGAGCGGTCAGCGTCCAGCCATCAGCCATCAGCTTCAACTCAAGGCTCGTCACGCTTGTTCTTCAACTCAGCCCCCCCTTCTCTTCAACTCATCACTCAAAACTCTCTTACTCATCCCTCATCACTTCTCTCCTACTTCAACTCAAAACTCATCACTCAAAACTCAAAACTCTCTAACTGATCCTTTAGCCTTCATCCCTCATCCTTTAGCCTTTCCCCCTATGTCTTTCTTCGTTGAAGTTGATCACATCGATCGCACCTTTGATTTGCCGAATGGTGGCAGCTACACGGCGCTGAAAAATATTAGTCTGAAAATTAAGCAGGGTGAATTTGTGACGCTGCTGGGGCATTCGGGCTGTGGCAAATCGACGCTGTTAAACATTATTGCAGGGCTAGATCGTCCCACGCACGGTGGGGTCGTGCTCGAAGGACGGCAGGTGACGAAGCCGGGACCCGATCGTATGGTGGTGTTCCAAAATTATTCGCTGCTGCCCTGGCTGACGGTGCGTGAAAATATTGCGCTGGCAGTCAATCGGGTGCTGAAAGATCTATCCGCGAAGGAGCGGGATGAGATTGTAGAGCGTCACATTGATATGGTGAAACTACGTCCCGCAGCCGCTAAAAAGCCAGGGCAATTATCGGGTGGAATGAAGCAACGGGTGGCGATCGCCCGTGCCCTCTCGATTCGTCCCAAGCTTTTACTCCTGGATGAACCCTTTGGTGCACTGGATGCCTTGACTCGCAGCAGTTTGCAAGATCAGTTGATGCAGATTGCTCAAGAACATCAGTTGACCTGCGTGATGGTGACGCATGATGTCGATGAAGCACTCCTGCTGTCCGATCGCATTGTCATGCTAACGAATGGACCTGAATCCTACGTGGGGCAAATTCTGGATGTGCCGTTTGTGCGCCCGCGCGATCGTCTGAAGGTGGTCAACCACCCCAACTACTACGCGTTGCGGGCAGAGATTGTTTACTTTCTCAACCAGCAGAAAAAGGCAAAACTGCGTAAAGCGCCTCAAACAGCGGCGATCGCCCGCAACGGTTTAGAAAAAGTCAACCTGGAGCTTGGCTTTGTCCCCTTAACCGACTGTGCGCCGCTGGTGATTGCGAAAGAAAAAGGCTTCTTCCAGAAATATGGGTTAGAAGAAGTCACACTTTCGCGGGAACCAAGCTGGAAGGCAATTTCAGAGGGTGTCGCATCCAAACGCCTGGATGGGGCGCAGATGACTGCCGGAATGCCATTGGCGATGACGTTGGGCATGGGTGGCAAAACACCAATCCCCACAGTGACAGGCTTGGTGCTGAGTCGGAACGGCAATGCGATCACCTTCAGCAAGGCGCTGTATGACTCTGGAGTGCGGACGCTGGCAGATTTTAAGGGCGCGATCGCCCAAACCCCTGATCAAATCCGTACATTGGCAGTCGTGCATCCTTCCTCTATGCACAATCTGATGCTGCGTCACTGGTTAGCATCCGGTGGCATCGATCCTGATACGGATGTCAGTCTGACTGTGATCCCACCTGCTCAAATGGTGGCGACCCTGAAGGCAGGCAGCATCGACGGGTACTGCGTGGGCGAACCGTGGAACTCTCATGCGGTTCAGGAAGGGCTGGGGTTTGTCATCGCGACTGATTTTGACATCTGGGCGGGGCATCTAGAGAAAGTGCTGGGTGTACGCGAAGACTGGGCGAACCAGTACCCCGAAACCCATCTGGCGCTGGTCAAAGCGCTACTGGAAGCGTGCGAATACTGTGACGATCGCCGCAACCGCGAAGAAATGGTCGAATTGCTGAGTCGCCCCGAATACGTGGGTGCAAAACCTGCCTATCTTCGTCCTGGCTTGGTCGATCCTTACAGCCGCAGCTTGGACTCAGAGCCAGAACAACTTCTGCGCTTCAATCAGTTCTACGTCGATCAGACTAATTGCCCCTACCGCTCCGAAGGGCTGTGGATCATGACGCAATTTGCCCGGTGGGGACTCACCCCCTTCCCTCGTAACTGGCTTGAAATTCTCGATCGTGTGCGTCGGGTCGATGTGTTTGGTGCCGCTGCCCGCGACCTCGGCTTGCCAGACATGGAGCCGAATCGTGGTCCCATTCAGTTTGCCGATGGCAGCGTCTTTAATCCCGATGATCCCGTTGGCTATCTCAACGGCTTGGCAATTAAGCGCGACATTCGGATCGAAGAAGTGGCGATCGATGCCCTCGAACCAGTTGCCGTCTAAATCAGTTTTTAGTTGTTAGATGTTGGTGCTTAGAACTAACACCTAATAACCAAAAACCAACAACTCCCACCTCCTTCATCCTTCCCCCACCATGCAAACCGTCAATAGTACAACCGTCGAAACCAAGCTACCGCTTAAGTCAGAGCCGTTTCTGGTGATTGAAAACCTCACTAAAGCTTACCCGTCGTCTGATGGTGAAGCTCACATCGTGCTGGATGGCATTGACCTGACGGTGCAGGAAGGTGAATTTGTCTGCGTGATTGGGCATTCGGGCTGCGGCAAATCGACGCTGCTGGATATGGTATCGGGCTTTCGGGAGCCGACGAGTGGTGAAGTCCGGCTACAGGGCAAGCGGATTACTAAGCCAGGACCCGATCGCATGGTGGTGTTTCAAAACTACTCCTTGCTCCCCTGGATGACAGCGTTTGAAAATATCTACCTCGGTATTCGCTCCGTTTTTCCTGACAAGCCCAAAGCTGAGAAAGAGCAGATTGCTCACGATCACTTAGCGTTAGTAGGACTCACCGAAGCTGCCCACAAGAAGCCGGGACAGCTCTCTGGCGGCATGAAGCAGCGCGTTTGCATTGCCCGTGCGCTGGCGCTGCGCCCTCAAGTGCTGGTGCTGGACGAACCCTTCGGCGCACTTGACCCCATCACGCGGGAAGAACTGCAAGAAGAACTGCTGAAAATCTGGACGGAACATCGCGTGACGGTGCTGATGATCACCCACGACATTGATGAGGCGCTGCTATTGGGCGATCGCCTGGTGATGATGACCAATGGTCCGGCGGCGAAGGTCGGCGAAATTTTGACCATTCCCTTTCCGCGTCCGCGCGATCGTGCCCACGTCATGGAAGACCCCAAATACTACGAGTTACGCAACTATGCGCTGGACTTCCTGTACCACCGTTTTGCCCACGATGACGTTGAGTAGTGCTGGTCAACGGTAAGAGTTTGCACGTGTTTGCCTGTTGGGTTCGTGTTTATCAGTTCGTACTATTGCCCCCTGTAGCAACAACCAACGATTATGGTTCAAACCTCCACCTCATTGCCCGGTGACTGGTCTAATCGCATTCTTTGCTACTACGAAAACGCCACAAGCCAGGTTCAGATTGCCCGTATTGCTAATATTCCCAACTGGCTGTTTGAACGCGTCGTCTTTCCTCGCCAACGGTTGCTGTTTGAAGCACTGCCCGAGGCATTGCTCGAAGTCCGTAGCTCTGCCGCGAGTCTATCACTACTCGATCAGATTCCCTGTTTGCGCTTGCAGGTGAGAGACGGTATCCGCAGTGGACTGAATCTTTCTGAGCCAACGATGGATAGTGCCTATGACTGACCCTATTAAAACTCTTTGCCCCTACTGTGGCGTTGGTTGCGGCCTCGAAGTTTTGCCTCCGGCTACGTCGGGTAAGCCAGTCTCGCGGGATAAGCAGGGCACTCCTATCTGGCAGGCGCGGGGCGATCGCGCTCATCCTTCTAGCCAGGGCATGGTGTGCGTCAAAGGTGCCACGATTACTGAGTCGCTGCACAAAGATCGCCTGCTGTATCCAATGGTGCGCGACTCGCTGAAGGAGCCGTTTCGTCGTGCTACCTGGGACGAGGCACTGGGGCGTGTGGTCGATCGCATTCAAACCGTTCGCGCCACTCAAGGAGCTGATGCCTTATGCATGTACGGCTCTGGCCAGTTCAACACGGAAGACTACTACGTTGCCCAAAAGCTGATGAAAGGCTTTCTTGGTACGAACAATTTCGATGCCAACTCACGCCTCTGTATGTCTTCTGCTGTCGCAGGCTATGTTCAAAGCTTTGGCGCTGATGGCCCACCCTGCTGCTATGACGATTTAGATTTAACCGACTGTGCGTTTTTGATCGGCACAAACACGGCAGAGTGTCATCCGATTATTTTTAACCGCCTCCGTAAGCACCACAAGCAAAACAAGCACGTCAAGCTGATTGTGGTCGATCCGCGCAAAACCCAAACGGCAGACGCGGCTGATTTGCATCTGGCAATCAAGCCTGGAACGGATATAGATTTGCTAAACGGTCTTGCCTATCTACTGCTGTATCGCGGTTACCTGGATTCGGTGTTTGTCTCGAAGCACACCAACCATTTCACAGCGTTTGCCGAAGTGATTGAGGACTACAAACCAGAGCTAGTCGCTAAACGCTGCGGCATTTCAGTGGAGGATCTGGAAACTGCTGCACGGTATTGGGGCGAATCCAAGCGAGTACTGTCGATGTGGTCGATGGGCATCAACCAATCTAGTGAAGGCACGGCAAAGGTACGATCGATTATTAACCTGCATCTGATGACGGGGCAAATCGGCAAGCCGGGAGCAGGACCGTTTTCGCTCACCGGGCAACCAAACGCAATGGGTGGACGAGAAGCTGGGGGCTTATCTCATTTACTACCAGGGTATCGATCGGTCAAAAACACCCAGCATCGCGCTGAAGTCGAACAGTTTTGGGGGTTAGAGCCGGGACAGATTTCTCCAGAACCGGGGCGCACTGCCTGGGAGATGATTACGGGTCTGGAAGAGGGAGCCGTTGGGTTGCTCTGGATTGCGGCAACGAATCCAGTGGTGAGTCTGCCTGATTTAGAGCGGACGAAGCGTGCCTTGTTGCGATCGCCCTTCACGGTCTACCAGGAAGCCTACTACCCAACGGAAACCTCCGCTTATGCCCACGTGCTGTTGCCTGCTGCTCAATGGAGTGAAGCACCCGGTACGATGACGAATTCGGAACGACGAGTGACGCTGTGCCCTCAGTTTCGGACACCCCCTGGTGAAGCTCGCGCCGATTGGGTGATTTTCGCTGAAGTCGCGCGTCGATTAGGCTTTAGCAAGCCGTTTACCTTCAATGGTGCGGCAGATGTCCACGCCGAATTTGTGCAGTTGACTCGCGGTCGCCCCTGCGACATGACAGGACTCAGCCACGATCGCCTTCGTTATGAAGGTCCCTTACAGTGGCCCTGCACCAAAGGTGAAGATGAGGGCAATAGCATCCAAACGGAGAAGGGTAGATTCCGCTTTCCCTCTTTTATGCGGAATCCCCAAAAGCTTTCAGCCTCTCGCTTGGCGGCAAAGCGCTTATATATTGATCGTCAATTCCACACACCCGACGGTCGCGCTCGCTTTTCTGCCTATCATTCACGCGGCTTAGCAGAGCCACCCGATGACAGCCATCCCTATGTGCTCACGACAGGCAGACTGTATGGGCACTGGCACACCCAAACCCGCACCGGACGAGTGGATAAAATCCGCCATATGTATGACGGTCCCTTTATTGAAATTCATCCTCGTGATGCAGCGGCGATCGGCATTGAAAATGGCGCATGGCTGGAGGTGCGATCGCGGCGTGGCTCTGCCCGCTTTCCTGCTAAAGTAACGACCGCGATCGCACCCAAAACGGTCTTTGTTCCCATGCACTGGGGCGCACTCTGGGCAGCCAACGCTGAGGCAAACGCCCTGACGCACCCTGAAGCCTGCCCTGATTCCCACCAGCCTGAGCTAAAAGCCTGTGCTGTTCAGCTAGTGCCGATTAGCACTGATATCATTACATCCGAGGCAACCCCTGTTGAGGGCTTAAACCCTCTAGCATCAACACTCTCTGTTTAAGCTTGTGGGGATTGTTCCCAGAGCTTTTCCAGCAGTTGGATTTGGGCTTCTAACGTCGCAGCGCGTTCAGCCTGACGGCGATCGTGCATAAACAGCCCAATGCCAAACCCGATCGGCAGCACAAAATAGAGCAGCCCCAGGAGTACATCGGAAACGCGCTCCATTTGAGCCTTACTTAAGGTTGGCAGCACTGTAACGGTGTGAGCTGAAGCGCGTGACGCCTGAGTTGTTGCTGTGGCAGCGTTCACATTGGGCTGGTTTGAGTTACACATCAGTCCTTGCGGATCGCTCACACAGATTGAGTGTTGTACGACTGCATCAGGTGTTGCTTGCACGGTTTTACTTGACGCAGAATTTTGGCTCAGCGCAGCGGGCGCAATCGACATGCATCCCATAGTGCCGCAAGTTTACTAAGCGCCGTCTTAATGTAGGCGTGATGCCTGCTTTACCCCTCTTTTGTCACTCTAGCCGAGTCGAAATCTGAAAGCTCTACTCCACCAGTATTTCCCATTTTAATTGGGTAGAAGCAGCAAAAGAGCGAAACCGATATACAGTCGGACTTCTAGACTTTACTTCCACTAAAGTGACAAAAGAGGGATAAATAATTCAGGTTGCAGAATAGCTTGCTGTTTTAGCGTAATCTACGCTCACCAAGCTCTTGTGTGAAGAGTTATTTCGTTTTCATACAACTCAACTAATCTTATACGTCAATCAAACGTAATTTCAAACACCAAGATGTTATGGTCGCAGCTATAAAGGTCAACAAACTATTTTTACATGGAGAAGAACGTGATAGATCAAAACATGACAGAGGTAATCGCTACTGAATCGCACAGTAAAGATTTAAAGTATCAATACCTTATGCAGCGTAGTGCTACATTTCTGGTAATTGCAACTTTTTTGCTGGTTCTGCTAGCAAGCCCTACGGGAATTGCCCTCTCTAGCGACTCCATAACAAATGAAGCTTTGAACAGTCAACTCCATAAATTTGCGGGTCATGGACTGATCGTGATTGCGGTACTACAAGTAATTGTTTTATTTTTGGGTCGTAAATTTCACATTGCGAAGCAGCCCGCGCAGGCGTAATTAGATATTCACATCGAAGCCACAAGATTAGCGCCAAAATTCCAAACGGCTCATTCAGACGGATTGCATCCACAGTCGGACCGACGATATTGAGCCGTCCGATTTCAATGGCGATCATGTAGGCGATGGTGGCCAGTAGCATTGCCCATCGAGATCCCATCACCAGACCTGCCACAACGCCAATAGCAAACCTCGTAACCATTACTATTAAGGCTTGGGTCGCTGTTGCTGGATCACGGGGCATGAAGTGCGCGTCGCGAAACCGAGTAGCAATGCCGCAGCCGTCGCGATCGCGATGCAGTTGGTTGCCTCGATTACGGGAGCGCAAATTCTCGTCAACACGATCGGTTACGTTCAAGGCACTTTGAGCTTGGGCAGCGTGTAGTATGGCTGGGTGATGGGGTCTTTTGGCATTGGAGCCACGATCGCCATGGTATGTATGATGGCAACCATCAATGTGGCAATTACTAAAACGCCCATTAGCTCAACCGTTATTTTGAGCGTTCTATCCGATACCGCCATGGTGCCTGTCATCCTGATTGTCAGCTTTAATAGCTTTTTGTTGACCACCCAGGTGTCATTGATTGGCACCCAGCGATCGCACACCATCTTTCCGGGAGGCGAAGCTCGTCTTCAAGCAACCCCTCAAGCAATCGCTGTAGAGGTTCTTGTAAAAGTTTAGGATGTAGGTTTTGCTAGAGCGATCGTTATGCTTTAGGGATATGCACAAGACCCTATACCCGGACTCGCGGACGTTCGCCAAGCCCTTTCAGCTCTAGCCCATGCCTGGAATCAAGCTACTGCTGAGACGCTTAAGCGCTCGATTGGCAACGTCGGCGTAGCGCAACTCACCGCACAAAATCCGCCCCATAAGCTCAGTGGCAGAAGGACGTTTGATCCCCACTTTGTAGCCAATGTTGGGAATACGGTAAAACACACCTGCTAAACGCTGCGCCCAAGCCATATCAGCACCCCACTCGTTATTAATGAGGTCGGTATAGCCTTGCAGTGCATTGGCGTTGCCTGCGAGTGCCTCATCGATCGCCCCTGCCGCCTTAACCCCAGTAAAAATTGCAGGACGAATGCCCTCAGCGGTGAAGGGATCGACTACGCAGGCGGCTTCCCCTGCCAGCAGCGCCTTTTGAGTATGCAGCGTTTGATTCCCGTCCCACAGGCAGAGGGAATGAGCGGTGAGTTGCCCTGCTTTTACATCCAGCCCAGACTTTTGAGCATACTCGGTCAGCAGTTTGTTCAAGTCGGTGGGGTCATTACCTCGAAAGGTTGCAATGCCTAGCGAATAGCCGTCAGCTTTTGGGAAACGCCAGACATAGCCGTTTTTGACCATGCCAAACTCAAAGTAAGCCTTCTCGGCATCAACCGCTGCTGCTGCCACTTCTAACACGGCTCCAGAACGCCGCTTTGGTTCTTTGAAACCAAGCCATTTCGAGGTGGGTCCCTTTGCACCATCAGCAGCGATGAGATAACGTCCAGTCACCGCACCCTTAGCGGTGTTCACCTGCCAATGGTCGTGCTTGAACTCAATGCCAGTCGCTTCAGTAGCGTCTCTCAGTTCAGCGCCCTGCTTTTGCGCTTGCTGCACGAGGAAATGATCAAACACGTCGCGGCGTACCATCCACATCGGCTCAGATGTCTTCAGCCTTGCATCAACGGGATCACCAAGCTTCCATGTGTAGCAGATGTTTTCCAGCTTGCGATCGATTGCAGGCGCAAAATCAAAGTCAAACCACTGCGCGATCGCGGGAGATACCCCACCACTGCACGGCTTATAGCGCGGTAACGCCTGCTTTTCAAGCAGCAGCACCGATCGCCCTCGTTTTGCCAGGTGGTAGGCAGCACTGGCTCCAGCAGGACCGGCTCCCACAACAATGCAATCAAACATCATGCCGACTCTCCTTCAACACTCTAAAGCTGTTAACGCCAGCGTTCTGGCTACTGATTATTAGATGCGGTGTCTCAATCGTGAATGCTTCAGGCAAGTCTTGAACAAAGCTAGTCTGCCTGCCCATCCTTGCGCTTTCAGGGTTTTACTAAACTTACTATGACTGCATGATCGCGAGATGCATCGGAATTGTACTTATAGCAATAGACAGATGGGTTAGAACGGGGTGCAGGGGTGGAACCCCTGGCTGGGGGCAACGCCCCCACACCCCCTTTGATCCCCATGTCCTAAACGTTGTGACGATCGCTATAAATAGCCCTGATCTCATGTGTACCGATCGCTCAGCCTCAGTCAATTAACGTAGAGCAGGGCAGAACGGCATAGAATCATCTCTAAACCTCAGGGAAGGTACGCTTGAGGCTGAGCTAAGCGATCGGCATTAGACACTCGCTTTAATTATGCGATTCACCAGTTATACGGAGTGCAAAGTTCCGATAAGAATCTTAGGATAGGAGCATAAATCTTTTATGAAGCGTGCAGTATCCGCTCGGTAGCACTCAGCTACCAGCTCTCGCTTTGGAATCGGTGCTGACCACACTGAACGAGAGAGTGCTACCGCTAAAACTAAGCTTTACGATGAGCCACTGATGGTTGAACGCTCATGTCCGCTGCGACCTATTTGGTGAGGCTAAACTTATGCTTTGGGAAGTTTGTATTCGGTATCCAAACGGACAAGAGCGCGCACTGCGCTCCTTCAGAAATCGTGAAGTAGCCCTCAAACGCATTGATGCCATTTATTCTGATGGCTACCCGATGCATGTTGCGTATGTTGTGCGCCCCGCACAGGAAGCAGCCTTTAGCGGTCAGCTAGCAGCGGTCAGCCTTTAAAGGGTGAGAGTCAACGCTCATTCTGTAGAGGCGTTACATATAACCTCCCTACAGAATGAGGCGCTTTCTAAACCGTCATGATGTCTTTCTCTTTGTCAGCAAGCACTTCGTCAACTCTGGCAATATATTTGTCAGTGAGTTTCTGAATTTTGTCTTGCAGGTCGCGGGCTTCATCTTCAGGCAGTTCACTACTTTTTTCTTGCTTGCGCACGGAGTCCACCGCATCGCGCCGAATGTTGCGTACAGACACCTTGCCTTCTTCGGCGTATTTTGCCACCATTTTGACGAGTTCTTTACGTCGATCGCTCGTTAGAGGTGGAATATTGAGGCGAATGGTCGAGCCATCGTTGTTGGGTGTAAGCCCCACATCAGAGAGTGAAATGGCTCGTTCGATCAGGCTGAGGCTACCGCGATCGAACGGCTGTACGGTAATCGTCGAGGCATCAGGAGTATTAATGTTTGCCAGCGTTTTCAGCGGCGTTGGCGCACCGTAGTACTCGACCTGCACACGATCGAGAATCGAGACGTTTGCTCGACCAGTCCGAATGGTATTAAACGATCGCTGCGTGGCTTCAATCGCTTTCTGCATGTAATCTTCAACGTCAGCTAACTTCACAAGAACCTCCGACAAGCGTTCCAATTTGTTCACCCGCCACAGCTCGACGCACATTTCCTTTTACAGAAAGGTCAAACACGATGATCGGGATATTGTTGTCCTTACACAAGGATATCGCAGTACTGTCCATCACCCGTAGATCTTGGGTAAGAATATGCGTGTAGGTAAGGGATTGGTAACGACGCGCATGAGGATTGATGCGCGGGTCAGAGTCATACACGCCATCGACTTTGGTCGCCTTGAATAACACATCGGCACCAATTTCGGCCGCCCGGAGAGCCGCTGTCGTGTCAGTGGTGAAAAAGGGATTGCCAGAGCCTGCGCCGAAAATTACAGCACGCCCCTTTTCAAGATGACGAATGGCACGCCGCCGAATGTAAGGTTCAGCGACTTCCTGCATCGAAATTGCCGTTTGAACGCGGGTAGGGACACCAATCTGCTCTAATGCGTCTTGGAGGGTCATGGCATTCATGACAGTGGCGATCATACCGATATAATCCGCAGTAGCGCGATCCATGCCAGCAGCAGCGCCTTTGACTCCTCGGAAGATATTGCCGCCGCCAACAACGATCGCCACCTGCACGCCACTAGCAACGACCTCTGAGACTTCTTGTGCGATGTCTTGTACGATGTTGGGATCGATTCCGTAGGAAAGCTCACCCATGAGGGCTTCACCGCTTAACTTCAGCACGATTCGCTGGTAAGTGACTCCCATGTGGTGCTATTTCTTTCACTCCAGGTTGCTTTCAACCATAAAGATACTCCTTCCTTGAGAGATTCGTCCACTTTGATCACCGATCGAGAAAGCGACCTGAAAGAATGGTGAACGATCGACGACAGCTACAGACGCATCCTGCATTGCCTGATCGCTTTGCTGACGTTTGAATCACCGTAATACAGGTTTACTGAGAATAGAGTCGTCGCTACTCAGGGTTGGCTGCTCTAGTAGGCAGCTAGGAATGCCATTTTACAGAGCAACCCACTGGCTCTGTGGCGGTTGGTCTAATCGGAGCGTTGATCAAAATTTGGGCGATCGCGTCTCGTAAGTACGTCACCTTCACAGATTCAGGCGCATTCGGGCTATCATCCACCAAGCCGCTATAGCACAGTACGCCGTTCTGATTGAGCAGAAAGATGTGGGGTGTTTTTTCAGCGCCAAAGCTTTGGGCAACTTCTTGCGTCACATCCCGAAGATAGGGGAAGTTTAAGTGGTTCTCGGCGGCAAACCGCTTCATGTTGTCAAAGCTGTCGTCGGGATAGCGATCGGCATCGTTAGAGTTAATGCCAATCAGCGTCACGCCCTGATCTTGGAAGTCAGCCTGGATTTGCTTGAGGCGATCGAGATGTCGATGCACATAGGGACAGTGATTGCACATAAACACCACTGCCACGGCGCGAAACCGTTCAAGATATTTTGCCAGATGGTGTACCGAGCCATCAATCCCCGGTATCTCGAAATCTGGAGCGTAGCAGCCAATCACGGTACTCATTTTTTCCATGCAGTGGGGGAGAGGGGAGAGGGGAGAGGTGTGAGGGGAGAGGGGAGAGGGGTAAGAGGTAAGCGAGAAGATTGAGGTGAGGAAGGGGTGAGTTTTGAGATGACTTTAACCCCTCGCTCTTTACCACTCACTTTTCTAAAAAGTAACCACTAAACACCAATAGCTATACCCAATGTTGCGCGATCGCCTGATACCCAATTAACTTATAGACCAATTTTGCTGCCGTAAACTCGGAGACAACAGAATCCGTAATGGGAGCGAGTTCCATGACATCGCAGCCGATGACCTGATGGTTGGCAAAGATGCGCTGGATAAAGGAGAGCAGGCTGTACCAGTTTAAGCCGCCGGGTTCGGGCGTACCGACTCCGGGAATCAGCGTGGGGTCGATGCCGTCGAGGTCGATCGTGAGGAAGACTTTTTCGGTTTTGATGCTGGCAACAGCGCGATCGATCCAGTCTGGCTGGACGACGATCTCCCGTGCGCGGAAGACGGGAAGCTGTTTTTCCTTGATGAGATCGGCTTCTTCTTTGCAAATGCTACGAATGCCAACCTGCACCGTTGGCAAGCCCATATCGACAATCCGGCGCATGACGCAAGCATGGTTGTGAATGGAGCCTTCGTATTCATGGCGCAAGTCACCGTGAGCATCGACCTGTACAACTGTAAACGCTTCCCCCGGATTCGCCTGCCGATATGCCTCGACAATCCCGGTCGTGATGCTATGTTCGCCGCCCAGTGAGATCACGAATTTGCCGTCTGAAGCCAGCTTGTAAACAGTCTCCCGTGTGACACGGAGCATCGCTTCGGAGGAAACTTTGTGCGCGTTGCGGGTGTCCGCGATCGCCTCTTCTGTGTAAATCCCAACCTCCCACAGTTCGCGATCGAGTTCCTCATCGTAGTACTCGACCTGCTGCGACGCATCCAGAATGGCATCGGGGCCATGCTCACAGCCGCGACGATAGGTGGTTGTCGCCTCGTAAGGAATGGGCAGAATGACAACCTTCGCGTTGTCGTAGGTCGCTGCGACATCCGACCCCAGAAACGGCAGCGAAGAAACAGATGTTTGCACCAGCATGACAGACCCGATTGGAGTGACATCTGATCCTGACATATTCCTTGGGCGATCGGCTACTAAGAGATTGAACAGATGTAGTGGGGTTCAGGAAGAATCAGCGATGATAATCGCCTCACGATGCTTGATGCGTTTGTAACCAGTGCACCAAATCTGCCAACCCATCAAAATCGAGCAGCGCTTCACCCAACTCTTCTAGCTGGGTTCGTGGCAGCGCTTGAATCTCTGTTTGCAGTTCAGCCGAAAGCGCACCGACCTTACGGTTCAGTTGACGCAGAAGCAGCGACAGTGAGCCTTCTTGAAGAATGCTCTGATAAATGACTGACTCTTGCATAAGATCCCTCCGTAAGATTCGCTGAATCAGTGCTTCTTTCAATACTAGCCCAGACAGGATGGCGGTTGATGCGGCAATATTGTTTTGCATTCGCTGGTCAGGCAGTCGATCGATCGCCAAGGCAACCTGTTGTAAAACTTGAACGCGATCGTCCACCTGGCTTAACACAGCAAACGGGAGTAAGCCTGGAGAGTTGAAAAAACTGGCTGAGGGTTGCTCCCAAAGGCGAATGACATCAAATTCATGGCGCGTTCGTTCGAGCACAAACGATGTTTGTTGCGCTAAACCTGAACTTGTTTGCTGGAGATAGACGACCACCTGACGCATTTGCTTCTGTGGAAACCGTCGATACACACGCATTCGATAATCTGCCATCCGAAACGGGATCGTCGCTTTTGGCTCTGTTTGAAACTCAATATGCAATACGAGTTCGTCCGATTGCAGGAGAATGAGGGCATCGGCGCGAATTGGTTCTAGCGACAATTCGGAGGGGCTTAGTTCTGTCAGCGCAACAGGTTCTCCCAATAACCAGACGGCAAAATCGGTTGAGAACGTTTCGGCAAGAAAGCGGCAGATAGTGTCAAACATGGTGCGATTGTGCCAGATGTTTGGTCGATTCATCGCCCAAAAGGTAGGAGCGAGACAACCTAAACAGTGCCGTATGTGATTGGGACATTGCGTGCCGTGTGTTGGCATAAAAACCGCCACATCAACTTTTGTAAAGCAAAGTTTGCGAGAATAGGAGCAGGCAACATCGCAGCACTCCATCTTATGACCGTCTCCTCATCACTTCCCCCCGCAAAGCCTATAACTGCAACTCAAACCTGGATCTGGCAGGATTTTCCGATTACGTATCAGACTCAAGGGACACAGGGAGCAGCCGTTGTGCTGGTGCACGGCTTTGGGGCATCGCTGGGGCACTGGCGCAAAAATATGCCTGTGCTGGCGGAAAACTGTCGTGTGTATGCGATCGACCTCATCGGCTTTGGCGGCTCTGCGAAACCGACTCCTGGTAAGTTGAAGCCGGGTGAACAGGTGGAGTACACCTTTGAAACGTGGGGACAGCAACTTGCAGACTTCTGTAAGGAAATTGTCGGAGAGCCAGCGTTTCTGGTAGGTAATTCGGTGGGCTGTATTGCTGTGATGCAAGCGGTTGTGGATCATCCAGAGATTGGACGATCGATTGCCTTATTGAATTGCTCGTTGCGGTTGCTGCACGATCGTCGTCGTGCAACGCAGCCCTGGTTTAAGCGTGTGGGTGCCCCCATCCTCCAGCGCGTGCTTAAAAACGAGTGGCTAGGGCAAACGTTTTTCAACCAGCTCGCCAAGCCTGCAACGGTACGAAAGATTTTGCTGAAGGCGTATCGCAATGCTGATGCGGTGACGGATGAACTGGTTGACCTGCTGATGGTTCCTGCAAAGGATGTGGGTGCAGCAGCCGTATTTATCGCCTTCACAGGCTACTCGCAAGGACCATTACCCGAAGATTTGCTGGAAAAACTGCCCTGTCCGGCGATCATCCTGTGGGGCGACGCTGATCCGTGGGAGCCGATCGCGCTTGGCAAAGCGTTCGCTGACTATCCTCAAGTGCAACAATTTATTCCCCTTAAGGGCGTGGGTCACTGTCCCCAAGACGAAGCGCCAGAGTTGGTGAACCCCATCCTGCAAGACTGGATTGCGGCGCGATCGCAAGGCATTTAAATTCGCGGTACTTTTAGACCGCTGCCTCCACGCATAGGTGGCACAGTATTTGATTGCTGACGCGTACAGCTAGCTGCGACTTGTTCATTAAAGCTCCTGCACGAACCGCCAATGCTCTCCGACTGAAGTCGGGGCTACCAGAACAAAGTGTGCCCATAGCCTGTGACATGCAAGAAACGCATACTAAAGAAGCGCTTTGAGTGGTCATCCACGGTGGTGGACTTCGTTCTGATAGACGCAATTTTAGGCATCAGGCATTCATGCAGGAGGTCTACTGGTGATGGCACAGCTACCTATCAACTAGCACCTTCTCAAAGCTTAAGGTGCAAGCGCATTGCCGCGAATCAAGCTACCGATCGTCTTCGCCGTGATTTTGAGCTGTGTGAGCGGATTCGCTGGCACAACCGTCTTATAAAGGTAGCTGTCAAAGGTAAGCTTCTGCACGTCAATGTCAGAGCACATTTCGACAAACGCTTCACGGGTTGCATCGGAACGATAGAAGACGGTTTGCAGAATGTCCAGCACTTTGTAGGTTAAGCCGTACTGCTTGTCCCAGCGCTTGATGTACACCTTAAGGTCGGCTTCGGTGGGCACGCAATCGCCCTTGTGGGAAAACTCTACAATGGCTTCGGCACACATCCGCGCCGACTTGGCTGCAAAGTAAATACCTTCACCAGATGATTTGGTGACAGTGCCAGCCGCATCGCCTACTAGCGCCACCCGACCGACCACACGGCGCGGTCTGGGATGTTCGGGAATGGGGTGTGCTTCGACCCGAATAATTTTTCCACCCCGCAGTTTTGCTGCTGCCCGCGACCGAATGCCTGCTTGCAGTTGCTTGATTTTCGACTGGTTGGGCTTCATGGTGCCCGTCCCTACCGCTACGTGGTCGTACTTGGGAAACACCCAGGCGTAAAAGTCGGGCGACACATCATCACCGACATACATTTCTGCCAGTTCGTTGTAGTACGCCATTTTGTCTTCTGGCAGACGAATCCGCTCCTGGAAGGCGATCGCGTAGTTGTAGTCACCCGCATCGATCGCTTTCGCCACCCGTGAATTCGCACCATCAGCACCAATCACTAGATCGACTTGAAGGGTTTTGTTCTGTCCTTCCAAACTGCCGTTGGAGTGATCAGCATAGTGCAGCGTATACGGAGCTTTGTCGTTGCCGGGAATCTCCAGCTTGTGCATCGTGCCGTTAATGACTTTCGTGCCTAGCTTTTCGGCGCGATCGCGCATGAAGCCATCTAGGACTTCTCGACGGCACATGCCAATGTACTCATCGTCTTTCAGCGTGCCACCGATGTTGACCTCCACATTCGAGGGGGAGATCATTTTCATCTTACGCACACGGCGATCGATAATTTCGGGTGGCAGATCAAACTCACTCACCATACACAAGGGAATCGCGCCGCCGCAAGGCTTCACGTTGTCCAACTTGCGCTCAATTAAATAGGTTTCAATACCTGCTTTTGCTAAGACTTCCGCCGCAGAAGAGCCTGCTGGACCGCCACCGACAACCGCAACCCGTAGTGTCAAAGGTTTTTCTCCTAAATCGTTAGAAGCTACAGGATGCATGGTATCACGGACATTTCACGCAGATCCCTGAGTTGGAGAAGATCGCGTCAAGTTGAAACAGAGCTTAACAAATGAGAGCAGAGGGAGCAGGGGAGGCAGAGGGAGCAGGGGTGTGGTGAAGCAAGCCCAACTCAACGCTCAGAACGTTCATCCCTCCTTCCTCATCCTCTAAACTCTCCCCCGGCTTCCCCATCTCCTCATCCCCCATCTCTCCACCTCACTTCCCAATGTTTGCTGGTGTCGGAATACGTGATGGAAGAATCGGAGTACGGGATGCTGGTGTGGGCGCTTGAGGGCTACCTGTTGTAACCGCACCATTGCTAGAAGGTGATGTTGGGACTGTTGTAGCGTTGGGAGTCGTGGTCGATCGCGGTGGTGATGTCGTCGAAGTTGTCGCTGGAGTTGAGGTGGTAACAGTGGGCTGAGCGATCGTTGCAGTCGGTGCGCTGTTCAACCGCAAAAGTGCTTTAGAGGTGCTGTAGTAGGTTGCCCAGCGACGTGAATCGGGCTGACTGCGCCATTGCGGTCGAGTAGTGGTGAGTGATAGCACTGGCACTGTTGCGGAGGCACCTTGCGCGATGATCACGATCGAAACATCCGTGATCAAAATATCGCGATCGAAGCTGCGTTGGGTGGCGGCGCGCGCGATCGCTTCAGCACGGCGCACTAACGTGTCATACGTTTCACTCGGCTGTACGTCGATCGTCACATTCACCGATCCTGTATAGGCGTGGACGGCGGGAGGCGCGATCGCTTGCTCCAGCAGCCATCCCGTAATCCCCAGCAGCACTGCTAAACCTGTAGGCGCGATGTGTAGCTTCAACCAATGAGGTGGTTTGCTTATCGTTGGGGCGATCGCTGTTGCGAATAAAGAAGCATTCACTTGAGGTAACTCTAAAGGCTGCATAATCCCTCTTGCTGGCTGTTTAACTGTAGGACACCTGCTTTACATCCCCTTACTTGATTTCTGCTGGTACACGACGAGCCATGCTGACCAGTGGCTATCGCTTCTAGCCCAGGCGACGCAAGCGAGAAGCAAAAGATCAAACGAGATGAGCCATTATCGTTCAGCCTGCCCAAAATTCAACGCCGCAGCTCGTAATGCAATCATTCGCAAGTAAGCGGTGCCTCAAAGTCGTCTTCACTCCGAAAAGAGGTTACAACGCCAGTCCGTCGATTGACGCAAGTAAGCGGTGCCTCAAAGTCGTCTTCACTCCGAAAAGAGGTTACAACGCCAGTCCGTCGATTGAAAACATGATTGCCTTGTCTGAAATTCGACTGTGTTGCCCGATCATTGCGATCGCTCTTTGCGTGGCAACAGGAGTAAATAAATGCTTGTTGTTGGGGAACCATTCAACGGCGATCGTGGCGAAATTTTATGGTGACCACCGCCTTTTAACGTGGAGCGGTGCCAAATGATCGCAGTGGCTTAGCTTTCACAGATCGGTTCTCGTTTCGCTAGTGGAGCTTCAATGATGACAGGACTGGTATCTACCCTCTGGCTGTTTCTTGTAAAGATGCGTAGGAACATTGGCTATACCAAATTGGTCGAGGCTAAATTCCTGATGGAGATGAACTTGTGCTGAAGAAGTATGAAGTTGCCATTAATTTGACACAGGTGTTTTTGCTACCGTCAGCCTCGATCGCGCTCCTGGCATCACCTGCTGCTTGTTCTGGTGCAGCGGTTAGCTAGGAACAATACTCGCGTAGCGAAAATAGCGTGTGATGAATAGCGTTTGAAAAAGGATACGTTCTGGTTTCATGCTTAGGGTACTCCTACCATTCTCACTACTTCAATAGGAGTAACAAATTCGATGACTCAATCCATCTTTTTGAAAAAGGCACTCCTGGCTGCGATCGGAGCAGCCTGCTTTACACTGACTACAGAAAACATAAAGCCTGCCGCTGCTGCTAGTTTTACCGCTGTTGACTTTAGCGCACCAACCACAAATTTTACGAACGGCTCCTGGAGCCTTGGATTTCAGTTCACCACTAAGAAAACCGTTAATGTCACAGCTTTAGGATTCTATGACGATCTCCAAAACGGTTTAACTCAATCGCATGAGGTTGGTATCTTTGACGACATCGGTACTTTGCTAGTGAAGGGAATTGTTGAGCCTAGCAATAAGCTGGATGGATTTTTTCGCTATACGGATGTCCAATCAACCTTGCTACAAGCTGGTAGCACATTCTTTATTGCGGCTGTTACTGGCTCTGAGAATTATACGTTCAACCCGCCTCGCTTTTCGGTGAACCCTAACATCAAGTTTGGGGCTTCCGCCTTTAGATTTAATGACCCGAACTTCTCTGATAAGTTAGTCTTTCCAGGCACTGTTCCAGGCAGTGTCCCAACGTCTGGGGGCAGTGGCAGTGGACAGAATTCTGATGGGAACCAGGGATATTTTGGTCCAAACTTTCAGGCGGATGAAGTTGCGGCTGTACCAACCCCTGCGCTCTTACCCGGTTTGATTGGGTTGGGTATCGGCGCGTTGCGGAAGCGCAAAGCAGATGCGGCTAAACAAAATAGGGGCTGTTGATCGCTTCAATCAGTTTGTAGATCTGCGGTTTTTTAAGACATCGCAGAATGTTGTGATGACACTTGGTACGGGTCAAAATCAAGCGATCGCAGTCGTTCTTGCTGGAGTTCAGTTGCTCTGATTCAAGTAGCTTTAGACATAGCATTTTACCTTCTAGAGCGAGCGTGTCATGATGGAGATGACCGGGAATGCTATGTCCATAGATATCTGGGGCATCTGATATGAGACAGTGGGCAATCAGCGTCGGCATTAATCAGTATCAGTTTTTTCAACCCTTGAGCTATGCCCAGCATGATGCTCAAGCCATCCAACGCTTCTTGATGGAGGATGTCAAAGTTCCTGCTGAACAGTGCGTGTTACTAACAGAAACATCACCGCCGCAGTGGGGCAAATCGACCTATCCCAATCGTGAAGCGATCCAAAGCTGGCTTGACTTCATCACGCAACAGTGTGTGCAACCAGGCGACGTGCTTTGGTTCTTTTTTAGCGGCTATGGCATCTGTCAGCAGGGGCAGGATTATCTGGTGCCGATCGAGGGCAATCCGGCAGCGATTCAACCCTCTGCCATACCGCTAGAAACTATCTTCCGTAGCTTGCAGCGTGTTTCGACTGCAACCGTGCTGGTGCTGCTAGATATCAACCGCAATGAAAGCAGCTTTTCGTATGAAACGGTCGGCACCCATACAGCGCACTTGGCGAGTATAACTGGCATTCCGACGCTTCTTTCTTGCCAGCCAGAGCAGTTTGCTCGCGAAACGTCAGCCTTGGGACATGGGTTTTTCACAGCAGCGCTGCTAGAAAGCCTGCGAAGCCACCAGTCTACAACAGTCGCAGCACTCGATCAGGCTTTGAGCACTCACCTCCCAGCGTTGAGTGACCACTATTGGCGACCGATTCAACAGCCTGTCACGATCTGTCCCACCGAAAAGCGGCAGCAGCTCATACTACCAGCGCCGATTGCGTCTTACCAGGCTGGCGATCGCACGTTTGCAATGCAGACTGCCGTCACAAACGGCACCGCCTTCCCCACAGCCGTGGGAACGACCTCTAGTGCGAACACGCTTGATCGTGTCGGTGCGTCTGTGAACGGCAATGGTCTTTCGACGGCAGGTGCAACGGTGACAGCAGCACTGGGTCGTGAGGCACTCGCAGCTAATGGTGGAGTGAGCCATAGCAACGGTGGGATGATCGTGGTGTCAGAGGCAAATTCAAAGGCTCATCCTGTCTCATCGCAGCGCGGGTTTAATGGGTCGATCGATTCCATACCCAGCGCTAACGCGTTCACATCAGCCCCGATGCAACCAAATGGCGCTGGAACGCGCTACCCTCTCGACAGCGCCGCCCAAAATCATGAGAATGGAATTGCTCATTCTGATCAAGCCACCGTGCCCCAGCTACATTCTGACGATGCCGAAGACGCAAACGAAATTTCTGATGCCCTTTTCTGGCGATCGGTCTTGCGATGGGGCGGTCTTGCTGTTGTTGGGCTGATTCTGGGAGTACTACTGCGTAACTGTGCCGCTTTCACGCCCAAGCCTCCAGCGACAGCACAGCAACCCACTACCTCTAGTACAGGGCAAGCTAGCGGACAAGCTGCCACAGCACAAGCGGCTCTAAAGAAAACACCTGAATCGACAGCGCCATCTGGTATAGCGGGTTTAGTGCCAGTCTCCCCAACGACAGCACCAGTCGTCAAAACACCTTCGCCCCAGCCGATCGTGTCCACTCAACTTGGAGTATCCGGTGCGAGTCAGCTCAATCTATCTGTTGGCAAGGCTGGAAGCACAGCACGGTCTCAAGCGCCATCAGCGGGCATTGCCAGCACCGTCAAGCTGTCAACACCGACTCACTTAGCAAAAGCAAGAGCGCTAGCAGCGGTTAACAGCAACCAGGCATCGCCGTACTGGTTCGCCATTCAGGAAGCCAGACAGATCCAGCCAGGGCAGCCAGATTATGCTCAGGCGAAGCAAGATATCGCGCTGTGGAGCCGCCAAATGATGTCGATCGCGCGGCAACGGGGTAGACAGGGTCGTTTTGATGCTGCCATTGTCGCTGCACGCCTGGTACCACAAGATCAACCCGCTCATGCTGAGGTAAAAGGTGCGATCGAGCGCTGGTGTCCCAGTCTCAGCAACCAGCAGGGTGCAAACCCCGTGCAGCGCCGACAGGCAAGGGCAATCTGCCGGAAAGGCATCAGCTAAGCCTTGAAGTCGGTTTAAAGCGTCTTGTTGAACGTGCAACAGCAGCACGTTGAAGGACTGCTAGGGCTGCTGTAACTTTTCTAGCGATTGGGTAGAGTCGGAGCCAGTTGTGTAATGGGGCAACACCACAGAGCTACTCCAAAGCAACACAACTCCCACCAGAAGACCTGCCAGCCAACGCACCTGCTGCTGTAACTGGCGAATTTGTCGATCGCGGTCTTGCGTTGAAACCGGGTTGGCGGCTAGTACTTCATTGACTGCTGGTGCTGGATTGATCGCAGGCGCAGACTCTGCCTGTGCTTCGAGTACCTCTGTCACGATCACGGCTGGCTGAGTGCTGGGAGTATTAAAGCGCACTTTGCGCTGTAACCAGTTGGTGATCAAGCGAGGACAGTTTCTATATAACCAGCGCAGCGCAAAAACTTTGAAGGCTGGTTTGGACATCACCGCGATCGCCTTGGTCAGTTGATTCAGCGGCTGAGAACGAACCTTCTGGTTGATCAGGTTAACTGAACCGACATCATAAAGACAGTCCAGAATGAACTTGATTGTGATGTTTTCTTGCCTCAGCATGTGATCTAACAAAAGCTGCACATCTCTCATGCGCTCGGCTTCCCTTTGTGCGTCTGCCGCTAGCTGCCTTGCTTTTGTCGCTTGTCCTGATAGTGCTAGTTTAGCCATCACCAACTTGGTTAAACCCCTAAGTACATTTAACATGGTACGTGTACTGTCCAAACATGGCAAAGACTATGCCGCTTCTGCTTCTGTCTCAAGGCAGTATCATTTCCTACCTGAGACGAAATAGTACGGGAATCACCTCTGGCAGCAGTATCTATTGGGCAAGACAAGCGTTGAGTGAGCGCTCAGCGGTCAGTTGTAGCAGTAGTCGTGTAGCTTGGCTCAAGGTGTGATACTACTACAGGCAGCAGCAGTTGGGATGGTCGATCGCCCCCACTGGTCACGGTCACGGTCACAATTTGTTGATCAATTAAGCGCGTCTCGTCCGCAGCTAAACCTATGCCTGCATTGACTGGATAGGCAGGAAAGCAGGCAGCGCTGAGGCTGAGGCGAATCGCATTACCTTTCGCAAGGCAAATGCATGTGGGCTGAAGCCGTATTTGCAGAGGGATGGTGATCTGTCCTGCCCTTATATGGATGTAGCCTTGAGTGAAATTGTACACGCTGCCATTCGACCGCACTTCAGAGAGAACGGCGCACAGATCGAAGCTAGGGGTGTCCGCAGTGCAGGCGATCGACACCAACACGTCCCCTGCCAGGTGCAAGTCTTCTACCAATGGCTCGGAACTATAGGTGAGAATGTCGGTACGGCAGTCCAGTCCGGAGCGCTCTTGTGGACCAGAGGGTACAGAGGCGTGACCACCGATCGCGGGGACGGGTCGCCAGGGATCGTGGACGAGGGTGTCGGGTGTTGGGTGTTGGGTATCGGGTGTAGGGGTAAGCGTGCCTTCCTGATCGCTGATGCAGGCAAGTCCAGTACTGGCAAGAAAATAGGGGGTTGGGTTGGGCGTGTGCCAGTGGTTGAAAGTGCGCCAGTGATTGCTGCCCATTTCAAAGAGGGCGATCGCGGGTTCATCTGACAACCCTGTGTTCAAGCCTTTGAGGAACTGGTCGAACCAGCGGATTTGCAGGCGATCGCAGGGGCTAACGGCATTAGCTCCAAAGTCGATCGCGCCCACTTTGCGTCCCCAGGGTAAATGCGACCAAGGTCCCACCAGTAACTGCTGACGATAAACACTTCGGCTTGCCATCTCCTTGTAAAGGTGCATCGTCCCCCGCAAAAATGTGTCAAACCAGCCGCCAAGATGCAGCATCGGTAAATCAACATCCCGTAAAGAGGTCTTGGGCGAGAGCGTTTCCCAATAGTCGTCCGGCTCAGAATGTTGCAACCACTCGAAATAGAACGAATCGGGATCAAAAGCTTTGAGGATGCTGGAATAGGCTGGTACGGGGTCATCCAGTGTCAGGTTCTTTGACGCTGTAGCGAGCGTATGGTGGGCTGGCTCATCACCCTTCAGCCGAGCTGTTTCCGCCGCCAGTTGGATTGCCCAACTCAGATTGGCTTGCAAGCAAAATGCTCCACCTTCATATGCCCAGTCGCTGTACAGGTCATACCCAATCATGGCGGGGCAGATAGTTTTGAGGGCAGGTGGTTTGGCAGCAGCAGCATACAGTTGCGTCATGCCCTGATACGAAAAGCCATACATGCCAACCTGTCCAGTGCTGCCAGGAAGATTTGCTGCCCAGTTGACCGTATCCGCGCCATCCTCAATTTCATGAGCAAAAAGCTTGAAGGTGCCCTCTGAGGTGCCACGCCCACGTACATCTTGAACTACCACAAGATAGCCGTGGGCGGCATACCAGGTAGGGTGGGCGTAAACGACGGTAGAGGCGATCGACCGCCCATAAGGTTGCCGCATGAGTAGAACCGGAAACGCTCCCTCACCATCCGGTCGATAGATGTCAGCATCCAACCGCACACGATCGCGAGTGAGCATAGAGACGGTTTCTTTGGGACGAACCTTAAGCATCCCTCTCAGCACAGCACAGGCGACGGCGTACGACGTAGCACTGCCATATCTTCCTCATCTAACTCAGTCGGCATACCGCTGCGAATGAGTTCAGCAAAATCTTCGTTAGGCACCATAAAGCAGAGGGCGTAGAGGCGACCCGCTCCGATGTTCTCGATACCATGAATGCCCGTGGGCGGCACCAGAATACTATCGCCTGCCTGAATGTGAACAGTCTTACCATCACACGTTGCAAGCCCCTCACCTTTAAGGACAAAGAACATTTCGACCGCAAGCTGATGACGGTTAGGCGGAGTCTTGCCACCGATGTCAAAGATTTCAACGCAAAGAGTCAGCGACATGTTAGCGATTTGGGGATCAAACACGATCGCCAATCGATTTGTGTCGTGAGGACTAATGCGAAACGCCTGATAATCGATCGGCGATTTGACAACCGGAATAACGCAACTTTCAGAGTCCATTGGGTGTTCCTCAGAGTGAATGGAAGGATGAGGCGTTAAGAGTTTTGAGTCGTCCAGCTTTCAGTTTTTTTGCGATCTATTTTCCTCACAGTTAATAATTGATCACCAACCACTAACAACGCTTCTGACTCTCTTGCTTCATTGCAGTCAACAGCGCGTGCGACTCTGCCACAAAGCCAAAGCACTGATTGACGTTGTAGAGGGTTGCTTGCCAGCAGTAGATAGGCGAAGTGGTGGCGGTGCAGTCCGAAACGAGGATGCAATCGTAGCCCAGGAAGTTGGCATCTTGCAGGGTTGCCATCACGCATTGGTCAGCGTTCACACCCGCAAAGAAAAGGGTTGTTTTACCCAGATTTTTGAGGATGCTATCGAGCGGCGTATCCCAGAAGCCACTCATGCGGTATTTATCCACTCGAATATCGTCTGGCTGTGGTTCCAGTTCGTCTACTACGGCTGCTGCCCAGCTATCTTTGATCAACACAAGCGCATCATTCGCTGGCAGCCGATCGCCCAAGCCCACACCCTCTCCCGTTGGATTATAGACATGCCGCAGCCCAGCGCTAAGGTTGAGCAAATCGGGACGGTTGCCCCAGTTCAACCACACGATCGGCACCTGCACCGCCCGCAGCACAGGCAGCAAGCCCTGTAGCGGCACGATAGGATTACGCGCTGGAGTGACATCCACGCCAATGTGCGCCAACCAACCGTCGGGATGGCAAAAGTCGTTCTGCATATCAATGACTAAAAGCGCGGCTTTTGCCAAATCCAGGCGCAGGGTTTTGGTTGCAGTGGTCAGCGTGATGATGTGCGGGTCGAGGGGCGGACGAGTGATATCCGCGATCGCGGCATTGACTGACCAGGCATTGGGTGGGACTCCTAACGTCCAAAGCGGTGCTGTCATTGCGGTTGCATACCTAGATAGCTCCATTCCAGCAGAAACGGTGGTGGTCGCGAGGCGTTTGCTCAACTTAATAGTAGACTCCACCTTTTACTACAGATCCAGACTGGAAAAATGTTTTGTCAGTCACCAATCCAAGGTGGGCGCGGATGAGCCATTAAAAAAAGGGGGCTACTCAGCCCCCATTCTCAAACTAAACCTTTCAACTAAAGCAATGACGCGATCGCATCACCACAGCTTAGACAAGCTTCAAGTCTGGATACTGTACGATGACATCTTCGTTCGTCAGCACATCACTTTCAGCTTGGGGTGTCCAGAGCACTTCTAGCGCCAGGAGTCGCTCACTTGATACTCCCCCCAACTGCTGCAACGCCTGCCGTAAATCATCGGAACTGTTCACTTTTGGTAATTGCAGCTTGCCTTGAGAGCCTACTAATAGCGTTACGACGATGTACTCGCCAGGTCCAGCCGCTTGGTTTGCTAGAGCACCAGCTTTCTCAGCCACCGCCAGACTGCTCGTTGACGCTTGCTTGAGCTGACTGTTGACGTTAGATAAGGTCTCACCACTGAACTTACTACGTTCAGCGATCAGCAGCCGATTAAACTGAGACTCTGCCGCTTCTAAACGGGTTTGTTGTACGGTGGAACCCGCATAGACCCAGTATTCTGGGTGACGCAACAGCGCCAGCGTCGCTTCTTGAAGCACTTCAGCCAAACCAGTTGTAGAGCTTGTATCCGCTTTTTGGGCGATCGTGTTCAAATCAGCCTGGAGTTCTCTTGCCTCTGCCAGCAAGCCAACCTGAAGCTTTGCAACCGAAATCGTTGAACTATCCATGCTGTCGCCGAGACTGTCGTCAGAACGAGAGCGACGGAAGCTTTGCACCAAGAAATTGGCAACTGCAAGGAAGATCAAGATGCTGAACAGCCCACCAGCGCCGCCGCCAATGCCAAAGACAGGGAACAGGAAGGGAAGTCCAAAGCCACCACCACCGTACCCACCGCCGTACCCGCCTCTATAGCCACCACCGGGAGCATAAGTACGCGGAGCGGAGTAAGTGCGGCTAGGAGCGCGGAAAGAGCCACCCCCAATGCGACCACCACCTGCTGCCAGGGCACCATCGGCATGACCGAATGACAGTGCGACTACTAAACCGATCGCCACGAGCGCTTTCACCCATGACTTCATTAATGAACGTAATGTTTTGTACATAACCGTGCCTACCCAGACGTTTGCTAAATGACAGTGAAACTCTGTCGGCTCCCTGTTCCATTTTGCCTGAAACTTCGCAGCGGTTAACTAAGAATGTAAGCCACTGGTACTAACTTACGAGCCGAGTAGAGCGATCTAAACTAGATTAAGTCTCTATTAAGAGTTGTTACTTTAGATCTCCCTACTACTGTATCGCCTTCAATCGCCCTTGGAAATCAATTAAAAGGCGTATTCATGGGTAGAAAGCCGTACGATCGCGTTCGTCCATCCAACCCTGTAAAGAGCGCGTACCCGATGAAAAACCTTTGCGTGGCGCATCGATCGTTCTCATGGGTGCGATCGGCTGCATCTTTTCAATCAGGCGCTACAATCAGTACGTAAACATTTGTAACCAGGTCGATCGACGTTCAAAAGTAGCATGCTGGTTGAATGTGCGGTTAACGACTCTTCGGTTACATTTTCGGCTCTACATTTTCAGCTCTTTTCACAACCATAGACTCATGACTCAAACTCAACCGACCGTGACTCCCCGGTTAGAAGAACCAAAATTTGGCTTTAGTGAGTATGCCGAGCGCCTCAATGGTCGAGCGGCGATGATTGGTTTTTCACTGACGTTAGTCATTGAATACGTCACTGGACAAGGTGTACTGGAGTGGTTAGGGCTGGGTTAAACGCCTACTGTTTGTGACCGCTTGACAGGTGTGGCAATGCTCAAAGATGCCAATAGCATCTCTTAGGGATTTGCGGTTTAATAACCTACCAAATAACCAGGTTTCGACTGCGCTCAACCTTCAGTCATCGCGGGTTGAGCGTAGCCGAAACCCAAACGACTGGTAGCTTATTTTCTTGCAATCCCCTTACTTACGATCAGCGGTCGGGACACGTTGCATGACTGACCGCTACACCTCTAGCTCAAGCGAAAACTTCGACTCATCAAGACGAGGTAAGCGAAGTTAGTTTGACTGCTCCAGTTTCCGGCAGGATGTGAACGCGCGCATACTTTAGACCGTTTACACCTTGAAGTGGCTGTACGGTGCCGCGCTCAATCTGATCATCAACCCATCCTTCCCGCATCAGGTAACGGAAGTATTGCTGGTATTCTGTCCACTCTTCATCGGTGCAAAAGACCAGAGTTAGCATTCCAGGCTGCGTGATGCGAGTACCTGTTTGTTCGTCGATCGCCTTATCAATCCGCTTCTTGACGATTTCGTAGCGAGTATCGCGGCTACCGCGCACGTCAAACATGCGCTCTGTCGTCTCGTCATGGAAGATGTCTACAGAGGTATCCTGCACCAGGACTAGATGCGTGACCTGCATATGCGTGTTGTAGGTTTCCTGGAGCTTAAACGCGGTTCTCGCACAGTCACACACGGCGCATAGCTGCTCATAGCGCAGGCTGCGAAGCTGAAAGCTGCCGAATTTAGGATCAATGGACGCTCCGGCATACAGCATGTGGTCGATGCCGTCTGTAGCTTCAATGTCGCAGTAGTGCGGGGTTGTACGCTGCATTGTGCCTTGCCAGCGCTCCCAGGTTTCTCGCAACAGCGCGTTGATTTGTCGGATCAAATTATCGTAATAGGCACGTGCGCGATACACGCATTCATGCTCGTTCGCACAGGCGGCACGGTAGGCGGTGATGGCAGCGATCGCGGCTTCTCCACACTGAGCAAAATAGTCGAAGTAAATTTCCACGTGATCGCGCAGATAACGCAGACGGCTGACTTCAGCATCTACGGTGACGCATTCTTGCATCTGACGAATGTGTTCTAGCAAATCCAGCCGCAGTTGCTTGCCCAAAATCGTGTCTCTGGCATTGCAGGCAGCGTCAACCACAGCTAACCCCAGGTGAAACTGCTCCAGCAAATCGGCTTGGATCGACCGATTGCGCTCATCCGACGATCCTCGAATGTCCGAAATGCCGTAGAGAGGATACACACTGGTAAACACGATCGATTCTGACGGTAGCCCCAGTCCTCGTCGCTCTGCTTCTTGCAAGAAGCGCCATTCTACAGCGGGATGGATATTAGTCATAAACCGCTGCTGTACAAGCTGTCGCTGCGCTGCCGTCAGCGCTCTAGCAAAGGCAGGAATCAGTTGCTCAGCATAGCGGCAGTCGATCGCATCAAAACTGTGAGGGCGATCGTTCAAAAGAGCCACAACACCAACTGCTTGAAGCGTCACAGGTGTTGGAATTGAAGATGGGTCAGACTCTGTTGCTTCGTGCGCTTGTCCCGTATCGCCAACGCCTATCGGCAACATGAGCGGAATCAGCAGTAACGAACGCACGCCCATCGCCAGCAGTTGCCGTCCGCCGTCTGTACGCGGGTCTTGAGCCAAGTCAGGCACAACAAGCACCTGATTAGTGCGAATGGCGTGCATGAAGTGGGATTGCTGTAGCGACTGCAACGGATACAAGGTTGTATGGGGTTCATCGCTCAGCGATCCCATCAGTAAACGAATTTGCTCGCCTTCAATGCTGAGTACTAATGTGTTTTGAGCGCGAAAGAGCGATCGCATTTGCTGATTCAGTTCACCAAACTTTTGGGGTCGCAAGATGGAATCGCGATCGATCAGCAGTTGCGTAATGCGGCGAACGATTTCCCGCTCTGTAATGTCTAGCCCTTCGAGCAGCAACCAACCTTTGATCTCGTAGTGGTCTAACTGTAGCCGTTGAGTTAACGCATCAAACTGTGCTGGATCAGTCAGCATGACTTCTAGTGCCTGCACGGTCATTGGCGCTAAACCCAGATCAGCAAACTCGTCCAATTGAGAATCCAGACGTGCGAGGGTGAGCTGATCCGATCGCAGCCAGAACTCAATGTAGCGAGGTTCAGGATAGAGCGGACTCTGAAGCGCAATCATCACAGGCTCGTCTAATAACCGCCAGCCCTGCGGCTTGATCTGGTAAAGCCGCTGCAAGACGCGATGCAACAAGTGTCTGCGGTATAGTCGCTGAATGGCAGTATTGTCTGCCTCACTCAGGCGTTGCTCAAGTACGTGCCCTAAATTACCTGTTAAATTACCTGTGGAGCCTGTATCAACTGCTACCATCTGGCAAAAGTAATCATTTGCGTATTGCAATGTCAGCGTGATCGGTTCAATCACAGCAAGAAGCAAGCGACTACTCTGTTGAAAGTAGCTCAACCAGTTCTTCGGTGCTAACTCTGAGAGTCCTGGCGCTGACTGAGTGACGATCGCCTCAGCACCAGCAACACGATCGTCCTCCGGAGGTTCCGCATCGAGCACTATACAATCAGGGTCCTGTCGCTCCGGGTCATTTGTCTGAGTCAGCGCTTCGTCATGCTCGCTCAACGGCATAGTGGATGGTTTAGAGGTCTGCATAGTCGTCTACCTTGGCTGGATGAGCACTCAAAGAATGCATGACGATTCAATTCAGGTTGATTTCAGCTAGTATGCCCCGAGTCGCTGCTGTTCTTGGTGATCCCATCCGCAACCATTGGTTCGTCGATCGTCCAACATCCCACGAAATCATTTTTATCCCAGCTTACTGCAAGCGTTTTGAGTATGACCAGAGCAGCGATGGCAAGACATGGGTTATTCCTCTCTTGCAGCCTTTTCGTAGACTCACCGGATGAAGCGAACCGAAAGCGCTAATCTGGATAAAGAGTAGACCGCCATTTGCGATGGGGCTGCTTTGTAGACAACACCATCTGTTTACACAAATCACTAGCTGGCAAGAAACGAGTCATGTTTGAAGCGCTCTCCGATCGTCTGGAGTCTACCTGGAAAAAGCTGCGAGGTCAGGACAAGATCTCTGAAGCCAACATTAAGGATGCGGTGCGCGAGGTGCGACGCGCCCTGCTGGAAGCCGATGTTAGCCTCCAGGTCGTCAAAGAGTTTGTTGCAGCCGTTGAAACCACTGCCCAGGGTGCAGAGGTCATTGCTGGCGTTCGCCCCGACCAGCAGTTTATTGAAATTGTCCACAACGAGCTAGTGCGGGTGATGGGGGGCGACAATGCGCCTCTGGCAAATGCCGACACTGCCCCCACCGTGATCCTGATGGCAGGCTTACAGGGAACAGGCAAAACCACTGCCACAGCCAAACTAGCGCTGCATTTGCGGAAAGAAAACCGCTCCACGCTGCTTGTGGCAACGGATGTGTACCGTCCAGCGGCGATCGACCAGCTCCTCACCCTCGGTCGCCAGATAGATGTACCCGTGTTTGAACTGGGCAAGGATGCCAACCCTGTTGAGATTGCGCGTCAGGGAGTCGAGAAAGCCAAAGCCGATGGCATCAATACCGTCATCATCGATACAGCGGGACGACTGCAAATTGATGCCGACATGATGGCAGAATTGGCGCAGATCAAAGCGATCGTGCAGCCCCATGAAGTGCTGCTGGTCGTGGATGCGATGACGGGGCAAGAAGCTGCCAACCTCACCCAGACGTTTCACAGCCAAATCGGCATCACGGGTGCCATTCTGACCAAGATGGATGGCGATACGCGGGGTGGTGCGGCGCTTTCCGTCCGGCAAATTTCCGGTCAGCCGATTAAATTCATCGGGGTCGGCGAAAAGGTTGAGGCGTTACAGCCCTTTTACCCCGATCGCATGGCATCGCGCATTCTAGGCATGGGCGACGTGCTGACCCTCGTTGAAAAGGCGCGGGAAGAAGTGGATCTGGACGAAGCCGAAAAGATGCAGGAGAAAATTCTTTCTGCCAAATTCGACTTCACCGACTTTCTCAAGCAAACCCGGATGCTCAAAAATATGGGTTCCCTGGGCGGCATCATGAAAATGCTGCCCGGTATGGGCAAGATCAGCGATGAACAGTTGCAGCATGGCGAAAAACAGCTCAAGCGTGCCGAAGCCATGATCGGCTCCATGACCGTCGCCGAGCGTAAGAACCCTGAGCTACTCTCCGGTTCACCCAGTCGTCGTCGTCGCGTGGCTCGTGGCGCTGGCTATGGTGAAAGTGATGTCAGCAAGCTTGTCAGCGACTTCCAAAAGATGCGATCGCTCATGCAGCAAATGGGACAGGGACGCTTTCCTGGTATGGGGGGCATGCCCGGTATGGGCGGCATGCCTGGAATGCCTGGAATGGGGGGCGCTCCCGCAGGCAATCGACTACCACAACCGGGCTGGCGCGGCTACGCGACCGGGAGCAACAGCAAGAAAAAGAAAGACAAGAAGAAAAAAGGCTTTGGGAACTTGTGAGGGATGGAAAGCTAAAGGCTCTTTGAAAAGTACGGCAAGTCTTGTCACTCTGTTGTCATCCCGCCCGTGATTAGAAATCCGGGCTAATGGTGCGACCTGACGTTGCTAGAGAAAACTACTCACCACGTTGCCAGATATAGCAATAGACAGATGGGTGAGGACGGGGTGCAGGGGTGGAACCCCTGGCTGGGGGCAACGCCCCCACACCCCCTTTGATCCCCATGTCCTAAACGTTGTGACGATCTCTATAGATGCAGTGATTGTGAATTTTTTCGCTAGAAAATTCCTTGATCGGTTCAGGCTGAGAAGGCTGCTCGCGGTCAGCTACCAACTTGTTTGCGGCTAGTACCGCTAAGCCTGACGGGCGATCGCAGTCGCTTGCAGCACGCAAGACTATGAGGCGAACGAGAGCATGATTGCAATGTCTGAACGTCAGCTTATGCTGGTGACGGGTCCCGCACGATCGGGCAAAAGCGAATGGGCAGAAACACTTGCGGCTCGCTCTGGTAAAGCGGTCATTTATGTGGCGACGGCTCAAGTTGACCCCACCGATCGCGAGTGGCAGTTACGGATTGAGCAACATTGTCAACGTCGCCCGTCTACCTGGCAAACGCTGGCTGTTCCGATCGCTCTCACTGAAACCATTCAAGCAGCGCCGTCCAACAGTTGTCTCTTAGTAGACTCGTTAGGCACATGGCTAGCAAACCTTCTAGAGCAAGACGAAGCGACTTGGAGCAAAACCCTACACGCTCTGCTAAACAGCTTGCATCATGCCACCAGCGACATCATTTTTGTAGCAGAGGAAACGGGCTGGGGCGTAGTGCCTGCTTATCCTATCGGACGGATGTTTCGCGATCGCCTTGGTATGCTTACCCGTCAAATTGGGGCGATCGCCCATCCCGTCTACCTCGTCACTGGCGGACATGTTTTGAACTTAAGTACTCTAGGCGTACCGCTATAAACAGAGAAGGGAAAAGAGTTGTGAGGTTTGAGTTGGAAACCCTACTCCTAAGCTCCCGCTCTAGTTGTACGTCTGGCTAAACTGAAGCTTGCTAAACAGTCGCCTTCTTAAACAGTGACTAATGCTGCTGCCTGCCTGCGAGGAATTTCATACGTCCAGAAGTCGGAAGCCATCTCTGTTGCGGGGAAAATCGCACGGGCTTCTGCCAGTAAATCTTTTAGCTCGATTTCATTTCCAGGTGCATAGCGCGGGCTGAAATGGGTCATAATCAACCGTTTAACCTGCGCGGTCAACGCGACCTGTGCTGCCATTGTCGAGGTAGAATGCAGTCGCTGATAGGCTAACTCAGCATCCTGATGAGCAAACGTAGCTTCATGAATCAAGACATCAGCATCCTGGGCCAACGCGACCGACGTATCGCAGTAAACGGTGTCTGTGCAATAGGCTAGCTTGCGTCCAATTTCGGTCTGCCCGCAAAGCTCAGCACCGTTGATGCGCCGTCCATCGGGCAGAGTAATGACCTCCCCTCGCTTCAGCTTGCCGTAGAGTGGACCCGAAGGAATACCCAGTGACGCGGCTTGTTTCACGTCGAAATGACCGGGGCGATCGCGCTCCGCAATCCGATAGCCGTAAGCAGGCACACGATGCTTGAGCAAATCGCAGCTCACCGTAAACTCACTGTCTTCGTAAATCACACCGGGACGTACCGTATGCACTTTGATCGGGTACGAAAAATGCGTTTGTGAGTAGCGCCGACAGGCTTTGAGATACTCATCCAGGTCAGGTGGACCGTAGATATCCATGCGCTGCACATTTCCTGCTAACCCACAGCTTGCCAGCAATCCCATCAACCCAAAGATGTGGTCGCCGTGCATGTGGGTGACAAAAATGCGGGTCAATTGACTGCTTTTCAGCTCGCTGCGTAAGAGCTGATGCTGCGTCCCCTCGCCACAGTCAAACAGCCAGAATTCGGCACGCTGAGGCAAGCGTAACGCCACACTGGAAACGTTGCGCGATCGTGTTGGCACACCAGAACTGGTTCCAAGGAATGTAATCTGCAAAACTTAGCGACCCGTGCGAGTTTCGTCCTGAACCTATACTGACACAGGCGAAGGAGATAAGGACTTGATCAAGACGAGTGCCGCACAACTCTGGTTTAATAATCGTTACAAACGATTGAAGACACAAGATGCATAGGCTAAAGTCCCGACCGCTTCTCCAATGTCAGTACATTTAGCGTCGTTAGGGAACATTTGCACCAGAATGACTGACTCTATCTAAAGCAAATTGGCTTATATTAAGCCTCGTTGACCAATAATTTGTCTTGAGTGGCGCGATCGACATGACGATCGGTTGCCTTTACGTGCTTGAACCTGTGAGGAGACTTCTGAAAATGTCATTGGAACGCTTCCCCCTTTTACTGTGCTCTTACCTGAGGGCGCTGATGCCTTTAAAAGGGCGCAGTTGGTGGTTTGGACTCTTCATCTGGATGGCAGCGTTTGCTGCGATGGAAAGCGCTGTTAGTCGTCCCGCTCAGGCAGCGTTGGAATTACGAGTGGCGATCGAGGAAAGCGTCAGTCAAGTTGCTGTTGGTAGCTCAACCAAAGCGATCGTGCGCGATAGTAGCGGTCGTCCGCTTGGTGAAATTGCACCCATGAATGCCTTCATTGCTCAGCCGAAGCAGGGCAGCGTGAGCCTCGATCGCTGGCAGTCAGGGCAAATCTGGGTAGAGCCAACGGGCGGCGGCTATGTGTACATTGGCGATCGCTGGTATCGCGGTCGGACACTCGTCGTCCCCAGCAAAAGCGGACTTACGGCTGTCAATTATGTAGACCTGGAGCAGTACCTCTACAGCGTTCTGGGTGGCGAAATGAACGGCAATTGGCCCCAAGAAGCCTTGAAGGCGCAGGCAGTTGCTGCCCGTTCTTATGCGTTGTTTCACCGCCAAAAAGCAATCAACGGTCTTTACGATGTCGTCGACACCACTGCTTCGCAAGTCTATAGAGGCATCCGGGATGAATCAACAGGTACTCAGGCGGCGGTTAATGCTACAGCCGAGCAAGTGCTAATCTCTGGTGGTCAGATTATTGAAGCTGCCTTCCACTCGTCTGCTGGTGGCTGTACCGAAAATTCTGAGAATGTCTGGTTAAACCCGGTGCCGTATCTGCGATCGGTCACGGAAAACTTTGCAGAGGTTTCGCCCGTAGCTCAGTGGGAAGAAGCATTTTCCCCCATCGCACTTGGTAAGCGGATTACGGGCGTTGGTAACATTGTGTCTTTTCCAAAAGAAAAGATTAAGACCACTCAATGTGGACGGATCATCTCCATGGAAGTTGTGGGAGATACGGGTCGCCGACGAACCGTTAGTGGTGAAGCCCTGCAAAGTGCACTCAACTTAAAAAGTACGCTTTTTAACATCATTCCTCAGCTCCCGTCGGCAGCCAACAAAGATAAAGCACAGGCTTCACCCAGCAATTTTCAGGTGATTGGTCGTGGGTTTGGGCATGGGCTAGGTCTGAGCCAGTGGGGTGCTTACAACTTGGCGCAAGGTGGTAAAAACTATCAGCAAATTTTGCTGCACTACTACCAGAACACAGCGCTGGCAAAAATTCAGGTTAAGTAGGATACTGTTTCAAAGCTGTTGTTTCTTTCTGTGGAAGCGTTACCTGTAACAGTTCTACGCTTTGGTCTAACAGCAGTGGCTTAGAGTCTCGCTGTAGTTTGCTTTTGCTCAGGGTTTGGACACTGTGGACGTTGAGAATCGCCTGGAATTAGAGTTGATTGTGCAGCAAATTGGCGAAGCGGTGCTCGTGACCACTGAAACCGTCGATCGCCTCTCGCAAAACATCGAAGCGCTGGCAACCCATGTCCAGCAGCAGGGATACCAAGTTTTTGCGCTCAGTGATGCGGTACAAACGCTCACAGAAGCGCAGCATGAGTCGCTCAAACGGCTCGATCGCTTGACTGAGACATTGGATCGCCTGGTCAATGCGGTCGATCTCTCTGATCCGCCTCCGTCATAGCCTTACCAGCGGCTATACGATCGCCAGTAGGGTCGCCCTTTCCAGAAAACACCGACCGCAATGAGTACTAACTCAGTCATGCTAAAGCTGGGCGACCCAAACAAAAGCCACTGCTCCAGTAAGAGCATCAGCACGACACACAGCACCAAGCTCCACAAGCTACCCGTACTGATACTGGAACGGTCAACACGCTCCAAAACGTAAACAGCGAAAGCTCCTAGTGCAACCGGAATGCCAAGGCTCAGCACTAGCGACACCAGAGGCGACATGAGAAGGCTCAAGAGGCTCTCAAGCGCTGGTGAGCGGTCGCCATTACGGATGGCAATCTGTAGCAAGCCATCGATCGGCAACGCCAGCAACAGGACGGCAAGCAATGCTGCTTGAAACAACGATCGCCAGGGCAGAAACTTCAGACGAGCAAACGGTTTTCTCATGCGTGTTGGGCTACATGTGCTCCGATTCTAGCGCGATCTAATCACCATCCAGCGAGGCATCTTTCAAGTCGTATCGCATGCCCTGAAGCGTTTGTTGCTGAACACGGCGCGAGGGGCGACGATATTTTTTGGGTTCCAGTTTGGGTTCATACTGTTCCCCATCGCGATCGCTTTTGCGTTTCATCGTTGCTTCGCTATCGCCGAGTTTATTTAAGGCTTCCTGACGAGCGATCGCCTCTTCCAAAAAGTTCAGGTAATGCGCGTAGCGTTCCCAGTCGCCTCGCACCACACAGTTTGGCTCCTCTCGATGCAGGCAATCGCTGAACTGACAGCGCGCAACCGCCAACCGAGCCTGTGCTTCAGGGAAATAGTTTGCCAGATCTTCGGGAGCGCAGTCTAAATCCGGTTGATTGAAGCCAGGTGTATCTGCCAGCAAACCGCCTGTCGGCAGCTCAAACAATTCAACATGGCGCGTGGTGTGCCGTCCCCGCCCAAGCTTGCCCGAGACAGACGCAACCCGCAGCCCAGAGTTGGGAACAAGCCAATTGATCAAACTCGATTTGCCGACTCCCGAAGGACCAGAAACGATCGTGACGCGATCGTCAAGCCGCTTTGCCAGATCAGCCATGCCCATCGCTTTGTGCACACTGATGAAGACTGGCGCATAGCCCCACTGCTGCAACCGATCTCGCCACTGATCGCGTTCCTCTACCGTCACAAGGTCACGTTTGTTCAAACAAAGACCAATCTGTAGATGCGTCGTCTCTGCTTTGATCAAAAAGTGACTCAGTTGGTGAGGGTCTAGCGTGGGTTCAACTAGCGCAAACACCAGCAAGAGCTGATCTGCATTAGCAACAGGTGGACGATCTAATTCTGTCCGTCGAGGCAATACTTGCGCGATCGCCCCCCGCCCACCATCCCAGTCGGGTTCTTCAACTTCAACGCGATCGCCAACCATTACCCGCTGACCCATTTTTTTCAGGCGCGATCGACGAGTACACAGCAGCATTAGCGGCACTATCGATGGTTGGTTACTGGTTGTTGCCTGCGTCGAGTCACTACCACTAGCAACCCCCGACTCCCTCGCCCCTCCTGACTCCTGACTCTGTTCGGCTGCGCGCTCACGGCGAAGCCTGACTCCTGACTCCCCAAGCGCATCAAGCTGCACATGATAATAATTCGCCTGCACTGCTACGACAGTTCCCAAAAGTGGCAGCGGTAGCATGGAGTCGATGCCAACTGGATTTGCCCCTTGAGTTTTGAGTGGATCATTCAACTCAGTACTCATCGATCAACGCTCATGGCTCGATGTTCACCACCCGCGATCGCGCTCAAGAGACTCCAGACTCCAGAACAGGTCGCCGAATCTGAAGTGCGAAATAACTCGAATGGTCTTCAATTTGCTCAATGCCGTAGCCTTCCATCGTCAGACTGTCGGGCACCTGCTCGATCGGCTCACCCGGATCTAACCAAACTTCTAAGAGGGAACCAGGAGGCATTTGATCAAGCCTGAGCTTGGTACGCACAAAGTTGATCGGGCAGGGTGTGCCGCGCAAATCCAGTTTGGCATCTGGAGTGGCAGACTGTTGCGCTGGATTCATGTGCCAAACACCTTGCCGAAGAACCCTTCAATGCCACTTTTACCGATGCGATCGCCCCGCAATTTCGCTAGTTTCTCCAGCAATTCCCGCTCTTCCACCGAGATTTTGGTTGGAATGTCGATCGAAATTGTAATCAGGTAATCGCCTCGACTAACCGGATTGCCTAGCTTCGGTACACCTTTGCCTTCCAGGGTCAGCACCTTACCCGACTGCGTTCCGGGTGGAATCAGTAGCTCTTGAGGCTCATTATCAACTGTATTCACTTCGACACGAGAGCCTAAAATTGCCTGTACATAGCTGATTTTAAGCTCTGAGAGCAGATTGATGCCTTCACGCTGAAACTCAGGATCTTCGTTGACGAAAAGATAGACATACAGATCACCAGCGGGACCGCTCCTCTGCCCTGCATCGCCTGCATCAGAGACACGTAAGCGGGTGCCATTGTCTACGCCAGCCGGAATGTTGATCTTGAGCTTTTTCGTCTCTTGCCGCTGACCGTTGCCGCTGCACACCTCGCACTTCTCTTCCACAACTTGCCCAGTGCCAGTGCACGTTGGGCACACGGAGACTTGTGTGAAGCTGCCAAAGGGGGTGCGAGTGGCTCGACGCACCTGCCCAGCACCGCTGCACGTGGAACAGGTACGGGGACGAGTACCTGGTTTTGCACCTGAGCCGCTACAGGTTACACAGGTTTCGAGATGGTTGATGCGAATTTCACGCTCGCCGCCGAAGATTGCCTCACGAAACTCCAGCTTTAGATCAAGCCGCAGATCATCGCCGCGCATGGGACCATTACGCCGCCGTCCCGTCTGACCCGGTGCACCACTACCAGAAAACCCGCTAAAGAAACTCTCAAAAATATCGGCGAATCCACCCATATCGCCAAAGTCTTGAAAGCCTCCGCCTGCGGCTGAGCCAACGCCAGCCTCGCCGAACTGGTTATAGCGAGCACGGGTTTCTGGCTCGGAGAGCACCTCATAAGCGCGATTAATTTCTTTAAAGCGCTCTTCGGCTCCGTCTTCCTTGTTGACATCAGGATGATACCGACGTGCTAAACGACGGTACGCCTGCTTGATTTCCTCTTTGTCGGCGTCGCGCGCAATGCCGAGAATTTCGTAATAGTCACGAGCCATAGAATGATGCTGCGAGGGTAAAGGTTTTTTAGAGTTGGGGGCTTAACTGGGTCTAAGGTCTGGTTTCGGATGCTCACCCTCTACCATTTCCCTTGGCTGACCATTCCTATACCTTAACTAATCTACAGCTTCGTAATCGGCTGTGACGGTAGCGTCGTTTTCAAAGCTGTAATCGTCTGGATCAAGTGAGCCGTTCGACGGGCTGAACTGGGTTGTTGCTTCATCGTCAGGAATCTCGTTAGCGCGCTGATAGACCGACGCACCGATCGCCAGCAGCGTCTCTTGCAGCGTATCGAGACGCTGCTTAAAAGTCTCTGGCGCGATCGTGGCATCGGCGACGGCTACCTTCAACTCCGCCACTTTCTCTAAAGCCTGCGCTTTGAGATCCTCTGCAATAAATTCGCCATTGTCACGCAGCGTTGTCTCGTAGCTGTAGAACAAGCTGTCTGCCTGATTCTTCAGCGCCACCAGCTTCTTGCGGCGCTCATCTTCCTCCGCAAAAACTTCCGCATCTAACCGTATCCGCTCAATTTCGCTAGGGCTTAAGCCGCCTGTGTTGCTGGTCGCAACGGTCTGCTCACGTCCCGTGCCCTTATCCCGAGCAGAAACTTTGAGAATGCCGTTTGCATCAATGTCAAAAGAGACTTCGATTTGAGGCACACCACGGGGGGCTGGAGGGATACCGTTGAGCTGAAACTTGCCCAAGCTCTTGTTGTCCTTTGCCATCGCTCGTTCGCCTTGTAGGGCGTGAATTTCGACGGAGGTTTGCCCATCGGTTGCGGTTGAAAAAACCTGAGTTTTGCTGGTGGGAATGGTGGTGTTGCGCTCAATGATTTTTGTGAAGACTTCGCCCAGCGTTTCGATGCCTAGAGAAAGCGGCGTAACATCCAACAACAGCAGGTCTTTGACCTCGCCGCCCAGCACACCGCCTTGAATGGCGGCACCCAGCGCGACGGCTTCATCAGGATTCACCGAGCGATCGGGCGCTTTGTTGTTAAAGTACTTACGAATGGCATCTTGCACAGCGGGGATGCGCGTGGAGCCACCCACTAGCAAAATGCGATCGATGTCGGTAATCGTCAAATCTGAGTCTTTCAGAGCTTGCTCAGTCGGCTTGATGGTGCCTTCGACCAGGTGACTGACCAATTCTTCAAACGTTGAGCGGTTTAGCTCCATTTCCAGGTGCTTTGGTCCGGTTTCATCAGCCGTGATGAACGGTAGGTTAATCGATGTTGTGAGCGTACCAGAGAGTTCGATCTTCGCCTTCTCAGACGCTTCACGCAAGCGCTGAAGCGCCATTTTGTCGATCGACAGATCAATACCTTCCTGGTCTTTGAAGCTCGTAATCATCCAGCGCACGATGCAGTCATCAAAGTCATCGCCACCCAGGTGGTTGTTGCCGGACGTTGCCTTCACTTCAAAGACCCCGTCCCCCATCTGAAGAATGGAGACATCGAACGTACCGCCACCCAGGTCAAAGACCAGAATGCACTGGTCTTGATCTTGCTTTTCCATCCCATAGGCAAGTGCTGCTGCCGTTGGCTCGTTGATGATACGGAGCACTTCTAGACCGGCGATCGTGCCCGCGTCTTTGGTTGCCTGTCTCTGAGCATCGCTAAAGTAAGCAGGCACGGTAATGACCGCTTGCTGAACGGGTTCGCCCAGGTAGTTTTCGGCATCCTGCTTGAGCTTTTGAAGCACCATTGCCGAGACTTCCTGGGGCGTGAAGTTGCGTCCACGAATCTGGACATCAACCGTATCGTCCTTGCCTTTGACACAAACGTAAGGAACCCGCGATCGCTCCATTTCGGTGTCGTCCCAGCGGCGACCAATGAACCGTTTAATGCTGAAGACCGTATTTTCAGCATTGGTCACCGCTTGGCGCTTGGCAAGTTGACCGACCAGGCGATCGCCCACTTTGCCAAAGCCAACCATACTTGGAGTCGTCCGCCCCCCCTCTGAGTTAGAGATGACAATCGGCTGACCGCCCTCCAGGACAGCAACGCAGCTATTTGTCGTGCCTAGGTCGATACCAATGACTTTTCCCATAACGAGTGGCGGTAAAAGATGTGATGTGAGCTTTGATGCTTAGAAATCGATGAGCACGATTGACAGAAAGGTGCGCTTGTGGGATCGCCTACCGATTCTGACTCCAAGCATTCCCAAATACAATTTGGAATTAAACGTATCAGGCAAAATTAGTTTTCCGCACCGCTCTGATCAGCTTCCTCCGAGGTTATCACGGGCTCTGGGGCAGCAGCAACTTTTACCAAAGCATGACGGAGCACTCGATCGCCCAAGACATAACCGCGCACCAACTCCTCCATGACAGTGCCTTCTGGGTGCTCGTCGGTTGGCTGCCGCATGACGGCTTCATGAAGGCTTGGGTCAAATTCTTTGCCTTCAGAACGCATCGGTGCCACGCCAATACGTTTTAAGCAATCAACTAACTGCTTGTAAACGCTTTGATAACTTTTGTGAATCGTTGTTTCTTGATCCGTTTGAGGCTTGATATGCGATCGTGCCCGCTCAAAGTTATCAACCACGGGTAGTAGCTCATTGATCGTCGAGCATTTTACCTGGAGTTCCAAATCCTCACGTTCTCGCTGAGTTCGTTTACGGTAATTGTCAAAATCAGCCGCAATCCGCACACATTGGTTTGTTCGTTCCTCTAGCTGAGACTTGAGCAGTTTAATTTCACTGTCCTTCTCGCTCAGTGCTGCCCCACCGTCAGAGACAACAAATGGCTCTGGGTCAACCACTGCTGTCTGCACGGTTTCGACAGGAGGAGTGGTTACGTCACTATCGATCGGAGTCGCAGCTAGCGTTGGATCGAGCGTCGGTTCGCCAATGACTGCGTCCTCCGCTGCACCCGCAGCAACCTCTGAGGCGCTAGACGCTGAACTTTGTACATTCTCATGCTGATTTGCTTCGTCAATCATTGCGCTCTCATCCCAATCCTCAAGACTGCTTGTTAGCTACCAGATTTATCCTATACGCTTTGAGAATGAAGCGACGGTCAGAATCGATCGAATCGCATTTGGTTAATTCTGCGCCAAGCTGAGTTCTGTGATAGTCCCTTGACAGGTTGCTCTGCTCAAAACCAAGGCAACGATGATCAAGCTTGAAACCAGCCGACTGTGCAGCTTGAGTTCATCGACCGCTTAGGACGGACAAACCGTCATCCAAATGTGTGAGGAACTGGACAGCAGGGGCTATGATTTTGGAGAGTCCAGGTTAAAATGAGGAACCTTATAAAGCCCTCAACTGTTGAGACACAACTAAATACAGAATGAGACATAACTAAACATAGAAGGCGATCGCTGCTTTACTCATCGCCTCTGTCTGTAATGCTCATACCCCAACTGTAGCTTGCGCTCGCTGAATTCTCCGCTCTTTGACTTGTGTTACGCACGTCCATTCGAGGTTACACCCCTTACGGCTGAAGCGCGTTGAGATTATTTTCAGTCCAGCTCATCCAGCGATTGTCGTGAAAAATTAAACATCATCATGAGCAATTCTTCGTCGATGATTGGGCATATTCGAGTAAACCAGGAGACCCTCTTCAACCAGCTATGACTAACTCCTCTTCCCAACGTCGTGCGCTTGTCGTCCAGAATAACTTCTCTCCGTTTGGCAACAAGCTTGTCCAGTCTGGCTATGTGAACAACGCCCAGATGCAGCAGGCTCTGATCGAAAGTCGGAAGTCTGGCAGAGCGTTGATCGATGTGCTGGAGTCAATCACAGGGCATCAACTGCCGCCTGATCTGCTCCGTCAGTACAAAAAGCAGCAGCTCTTCGAGTTGAAGATTCTCTACGGTGTTGAGTCGCTTGACCCTGAAGTTAGCCAAATTACAAGCACTCAGGTCAGTGAGCTGATTGATACACTAATCCCGATCGACCTGTGCCGTCGCTACAGCCTTGTGCCACTGTCTAAGAGTGATAACCAGCCACCGTTTGTGCTGGTCGCTATGGTTGACCCGGACAACCTACAAGCTCAAGATGACCTGAACCGCCAACTGCGACCTCAAGGGCTGGCACTACAACGGCTTGTGATCACGGTTGAAGACTATCGCCGACTGATCAACCAATACCTAGACGAGAAAGAAAAGCGCGAAAAGCAGCTTGAAGACCAGTCCAAAGTTGATGTTAACAAGGATCTCGAAGGACTAGGCTACCTGGATTTGCAGGATGCTCCAGACGAGTCCGATGCCAATCTGGATGTCTCAGATGCCGAAGCAGCCCCGGTCATTGCCTTGGTCAACAAAATCATGATTAAGGCGCTTCAGGAGGGCGTTTCTGACATCCACATTGAGCCACAAGAGGAATTTCTGCGTGTGCGATTCCGCAAAGATGGCGTGCTGAGAGAGCCATTTGCAGAGCCGTTCCCGAAAAAAATTATCCCCGCAGTAACCGCTCGCTTTAAGATCATTGCCCAGCTTGATATTGCTGAACGTCGATCGCCTCAAGATGGACGGATTCGCCGCATCTATGACGGTCGTAAAGTCGATTTTCGGGTTAACACACTGCCTAGCCGCTACGGCGAGAAAGTTGTCTTGCGGATTCTTGACAACTCTGCAACACAGCTAGGGTTGGATAAGCTCATCACCGATCCAGAGTCGCTCCAAATCGTGCAAGAAATGGTGCGACGACCCTTTGGCTTGATCTTGGTCACGGGACCCACTGGTTCTGGTAAAACGACGACGCTCTACTCGGCACTCGCCGAACGAAATGATCCAGGTGTCAATATCAGCACCGCCGAAGATCCCATTGAGTATTCTTTGCCCGGTTTGACTCAGGTGCAAGTCATTCGGGAGAAGGGCTTAGACTTTGCCGCCATTTTGAGAGCCTTTTTGCGTCAAGATCCGGATGTGATTCTGGTGGGTGAAACCCGTGACCGTGAAACCGCCAAGACCGCGATCGAAGCCGCTCTCACTGGGCACTTAGTCCTCACAACGCTGCACACCAATGATGCGGCAGGCGCGATCGCTCGGTTGGATGAAATGGGCGTTGAACCGTTCATGGTTTCGGGTGCGCTACTGGGCGTAGTGGCCCAACGACTGATGCGCCGTGTTTGCAGTGAGTGCTGTATATCCTACATACCAACCCGGGAAGAGTTAGCGCGCTTTGGTCTATCATCTTCTGGTGAAGGTGAGTTGACCCTTTACAAAGCCAACTCTTTACAGCCGAATGAAATTCAGGAAGCACGATCGAGACAGCAATTGTGTTCAAAATGCGGTGGCGCTGGCTATAAAGGACGCTGCGGTGTGTATGAAGTCATGCGTGTGACTGAACGTCTGCAAAACCTCATTACGCAGGGCGCTCCGACTGAATCCATCAAAGAAATTGCTGTAGAAGAGGGTATGCAAACGCTGTTGGCGTACAGTCTGAATTTGGTCCGCACTGGTCAAACGACCCTTGAGGAAGTTGAGCGAGTCACCTTTACAGATACTGGGTTAGAGTCCGAACTGAGAGCCAAGCGCAAAACATCGTTAAGCTGCCGCGTTTGTAGCGCTGACCTCAAACAAGAGTGGATTGATTGTCCTTACTGCATGACTCCACGCTTCCAAGATTAAGTTGCCCGTTTTTAGCAAACCGTGAAAACGAAGCGTCTCATTGAGGGTTCAGCCCCAATGAATGGGTACACTATACTCCTGAGTGTTCACAGTGTTTAAAGTGGACAATCGCACCTGAGCCAACCCCCCAGCCACTGGCAAATCACTAACCATTTCCCAAAGGAGTAAGCCTCATGGAGTTGATGATTGAAGATCTGATGGAGCAGTTGATCGAAATGGGTGGCTCTGACCTGCACCTGACGGCTGGTCTTCCTCCTTACTTTCGCATCAGCGGTCATTTGCAGCCGATCGGTGACCAGTCACTCACTGCAGAAGAATGCCAGCGGCTCATCTTCAGTATGCTCAACAACACGCAGCGAAAAAACCTGGAGCAAAACTGGGAGTTAGACTGCTCCTACGGCGTAAGAGGCTTGGCGCGGTTCCGGGTCAACGTGTACAAAGATCGGGGCACCTATGCAGCCTGTCTGCGAGCACTCAGCTCCAAGATCCCTAACTTTGAAAAACTCGGTCTTCCCGATGTCGTCCGCGACATGACCGAAAAACCCAGAGGGCTGATTCTGGTGACGGGGCCAACGGGTTCAGGTAAAACCACCACCCTGGCTGCCATGATTGACCTGATCAATCGCACCCGCGCTGAACACATTCTGACGATCGAAGACCCGATCGAGTTTGTCTATGAACCGATCAAAAGCCTGGTACACCAGCGCCAACTGGGCGAAGATACCAAGAGCTTTGCCAACGCGCTCAAAGCAGCTTTGCGTGAAGATCCTGACATCGTGCTAGTGGGTGAAATGCGCGACCTGGAAACCATCTCTCTGGCAATCTCTGCGGCTGAAACTGGGCACCTCGTCTTCGGCACTCTGCACACCAGTTCAGCCTCGCAAACCGTTGACCGGATGATTGATGTCTTTCCATCCGAGCGGCAAACACAGGTGAGAGTCCAGCTTTCTAACTCGCTAGTAGCGGTCTTCAGCCAAACCCTGGTGTCTAAGAAAAACCCCAAACCAGGCGAATATGGTCGGGTGATGGCACAAGAAATCATGATTATTACACCTGCTATCTCCAACCTGATTCGAGAAGGTAAAACGGCTCAAATCTACTCTGCGATTCAGACGGGCGGCAAGTTGGGTATGCAAACCCTGGAAAAGGTACTCGCTGATATGTATAAAGCTGGCAGCATTTCCTTTGAAGCCGCAATGTCAAAAACATCACGCCCTGATGAGATTCAGCGACTCATTGGCGGGGCGACCGCAGGCACTCCGGCGAGCGCTGCCAAGCGCTAGTCTATGTTGCTAACGTTTCGGTTGACTTCTTCGTCGTAGCAGTACAATCGGGTATTGACCTGAACTCGAACATACTGTCTGGCGGTTGAGCAACTGCTTAGTGAGGCTCACTGCTTAGCGAAGTGCGTTCCGTTGAGCAGGAGCGAAAAGACTGACACTCACCTCTATCTCATTCTTCCCTGTTACTCACGTGCTATCAATGAGGTTGAGACGTTCGTAGGGTTTCTCGGTTCACTCCTTCTTCCATTCTGGTATCCCACCATGCCTACCTTTGTTGCCCGTGTTCAAGACGTTAAAGGGAACGCTAAGAAAGAAAAAATCGTTGCCGATACCATTAGCGATGCCCGCACTGCTCTGCGAGAAAGGGGACTTTTTATTCAAGACCTGAAGCAGGACGAAGGGCTTTCGATGAACTTCGACATGAAGAAGTTTAAAACGTCGATGGCGAAGGTAACAGTCAAAGATAAAGCTGTGTTCTCGCGGCAGTTTGCCGTCCTGGTAAACGCAGGTGTAGCAATGGTTAGAGGGCTTGGTGTCTTATCCGAGCAATGCACGAACCCTAAATTCAAAGCAGCGCTGCTAGACATCAGTGCTGATGTACAACAGGGCATGAACCTCTCGGATGCGATGCGGAAGCACCCTGCCTGTTTCGATAACCTCTACGTGGCGATGATTCAAGCGGGCGAAGTGGGTGGTGTGCTGGATGAAGTGCTCAATCGTCTGGCAAAATTGCTGGAAGATGTGGCACGGTTACAGAACCAGATTAAAGCGGCACTCTCTTATCCGGTTGTGGTGGGTGTGCTGGCAACCATCATTTTTGTGGCGATGACTGTGTTCTTGCTGCCTGTCTTTGCGAACATTTTCAAGGATATTGGGGTCGAGTTGCCAGCCTTTACGCTAGCAATGATGGCAATTAGTGAGTTTCTCCGCAGCCCCAGGGTGCTCATTCTGTTCATCCTGATTCCTGCATGTATTTTTGCGTACACTCAGTACTACAAAACACGAGTGGGGCGCGAGACAATCGATCGCCTTTCCCTCAAAATGCCGCTGTTTGGCGATTTAATTCAGAAGACAGCGACCGCCCGCTTTTGCCGCACGTTTGGTTCCTTGACGCGATCGGGTGTACCGATTCTGACCTGTCTGGAGATTGTGCGCGATACGGCGGGCAATCAAATCATTGCTAACGCGGTCGATGAGGCACGGCGAGAAATTCAAACAGGCGGCATGATTAGCATTGCGCTACAGCGGGAGCAGGTTTTCCCGCTCATGGCGATTCAGATGATCAGCATTGGTGAGGAAACGGGTGAAATCGACCAAATGCTGATGAAGGTAGCGGATTTTTATGAGGATGAGGTGGAGCAGACGGTGAAAGCGCTGACCAGTATTATGGAGCCGATTATGATTCTCTTCCTGGGAGGCATGGTGGGTTCAATCTTGCTGTCAATGTATCTGCCAATGTTTGCAGTCTTTGAGAAACTGGGCTAAGCCGGATCTTTAGCAAGAATATGTCTGTTAAGCGAACTCATTACGAAGCAGTCCTGGCTGAGTGCTGCGATGCGTTAGGGGCGATTGCGCTCCTGAAACGCTATCGTCCCTACCTGGAAATGCTTCCCAGTATGCGTCGTCCTGATGAGAGCCTGATTACGATCCCGTTGCCGATCGTCAAGTTCCGTCACTCAAGCGCTACCAGCGGATCAAGCAGTACAGGCAGCGAAGCGCTCTGTTTGCCCTGCGATCTCGCGATTCTCATGTGCGACCCAGAGTGGAAAATTAAAACTGGGGTCGAGGTTTTCGTCTTTATCCATCGACCAGAGGAAGATTTTTCTGACCTGCTGAGCCGTTGGCGACAAACACAGGTGGTGCTCAGTCGAGGCTATGAGTGGGATTTACCGTTGCGGTATCAGCACATTCTGAGTGAGGGTGCTGACAATACCTATCCGCTTTTTGTTGTCTTTGAAGAGACACCAGAACGCATCAAACGAGGGTTGAAAGGTGCCTTTCTACCGTTCGTGCTGCAAGAGGACGTGTCCGAAACGGAGGAAGTCGTTGAGCCTGTGGCAGCAGAGGTGCGATCGAGAGACGATGCTGAAGGCTGATTCCTGGTCAATGCTGGTCACGCATCGGCTTTGGTGTCGCGATCGGATGCCGCTTCAGTAAGGGGTAAGTAGGCGTTGGCATCACCGAAGGTGGCGGGCCAGGGATGGGTGGATGCCGGGAACGGGATCACATCGCCATCTAGCTGTGGTAGTGAAGCATCAAAATCTGCCGTTGGTGGCACAAAAGCACTGTTCCCTAAGCCTTGCAGTGCTTGTAGCACCTCTGTTGCAGACTGATACCGATGTCTAAAGTCATAGCGCACCATCTTGCTGAGCACTTCTGCAAGGGCGTAGCTGACTTGTGCTCGGTGCTTCCAGGGAATCTCACCCGTATTTTTATCCTGAATCAGTTGACTGGGTGATAAGCCAGTGAGCGCCTGAATGCCAATCATGCCAACCGCATAGATATCACTGTTGAACCGAGGATTGCCTGCACACTGCTCATTGGGCATGTACCCCTGAGTGCCGATGCCGACCGTAAAACCCGTACGTTGATCGTCCTCTGCGATCTGGCTAATCTCTTTGACAGCGCCAAAATCAATCAGGACGAGCTTGCCGTCAGAGCGCCGCCGGATAATATTATTCGGTTTGATATCGCGGTGAATCACGCGATGGCTGTGGACAAATTCTAGAATGGTTAGTAGCTCTTGTAAGATGGCTACCACCCTAAATTCGGGCGCTTGTTTGCCAAGCGAAAGCTCGCTGCTAAGGGGTTGCCCTGGAATAAATTCTTGAGCAAGATAAAACTCTTGATCCTCCTCAAAATAGGCCAGTAGTTGTGGAATTTGCTCGTGCCTACCAAGCTTTTCGAGCGTTTCGGCTTCCTGCTGGAAGAGCCGCCGCGCCAGTTGAAAGAGTTTGGGATTGTTGCTGTTGGGTCTGAGCTGTTTCACCACGCAAGCGGGGTTGCCTGGTCGCTGAGTATCTTCAGCAATGTAGGTTTCACCAAAGCCACCAGAGCCAAGTACCTTTTTGATGGTGTAGCGCCCTGCCAGCTTTTTCCCAAACATCTCTTGCTCCCGATACTCCGGCAGCAGGTCTTTCAAGTCATCTTGCTCACTTTTGCTAATGATCTCTTGAATGAGGGGCGAGCCAGCATAATCTTTGAAGGTGCGGCGAAGTTTGAATTTTTCGCTGGCAATGCCAAGGAAGAGATAGGCAGTACCGCTTAGAGCCATCGCGCCCATTGGCACGGCAGCAGGCAAGATCAGCCGCTTTTGGGTAAAGACGACATAGGTGATGCCGCCCCAGAGCAGGACGATGCCCATCGCCGCCGCAAACCGTCGCAGGGCACGCTTTGCTCTGCTTTGAAGGTAACCTGCAACCACCACAAGCCCAAACACGAAGACTCCTTGGAGCGGGACATTTGTAATGCCATCGGCGATCGATTTACCTTCTAGCAGGGTGGCGATCGCGTTTGCGTTAATTTCAACCCCTGACATTGGTTGGGGATACAGAGGACTTTCTGAAAACGGTGCCGCGTGGAAGTCTTGCGCCAGTTTAAAGGTCGGTCCAATCAGCACGATTTTGTCTTTAAACTCACCACGTTTTGCTAGTGCGTCCCAACTGTCAGGATCAAGCACCTGCCAAAACGGGATTTGCTTAAACGTACCAGCAGGACCGTAGAAAAAGATGTTTTCGCCACGCGGTGAGGGATAGCGGCGCTGAGAGGTGCGTATAGCGGCTTCTGCAAACGATGGCATCGCGGTTTGAGAACCAATCAACCATTCCTGAGGCGGCTTGGAAGGATTTGTTTGAGCCATCTGTTGAGCAAAGCGACCACCAAGCGCATGAATCCGGCTATCTGGCTCAAGGGGGTAGTTAATCAAGCCAACAGACATGGGTTTGGTGTGGAACAGCTCATGCGGACCTAAAAGCTGTGTCAGAATGCCTTGAGCGGTCGTTGTATCTTCGTACTGTGCTGCTAGAGTTACCCGTCCGGCGTACCGCTGGAGCATTTGCTGAAACGCTCGATCGCCCGCTACGTTGTTACTAGGAGAGTCAAAAATTAAATCAATGGCAACCGATTGTGCTCCGGCTGCGATCAAACGCTCGATCGCACGGGCGTAGGCGACTCGATTCCAGGGCCATTTCTGCAATGGCTCTAAAAAGGCATACTTTTTCGGGTCAATTGGATAGACTTTCATCCCCTGAGCAAGGGAATCTTCGTCGATCGTCAGGATGACTACATCCTGCGGCGGTGCGACGGGACCACGCAATTCAAAGAAAAGGGTTTGTACCTGACGTTCTAACAGTTGCGTCAGACTTGATTGGCTCGTGGTGAGCAGTGCAGCGGCGATCGCCACCGCCCCCACTGCAATATGTCCGAAGCCGCCTGACTTAGGGGCATGTAGCCGCGATTTCAGCGTGTTCGTGAGGCGCTTGGTCGTAGAAGGGGTCTTAACAGTCAGCGGTTCTGTGGGTGGCAGCGGCAGCTTTTTAGCCATCTTGCAGGTTTACATAGGGGGACTTTCAATCAATGCACCCAACTGATGAATGTGTGAGACATGCTTCAACTACGACCTATCTTAAGCGATTGTAGACGGGGAGGCTGTTCCCCAATGCTCACCGAAAATTCCAAGCTCTTTTTAGAAGGAAGTCTTTTTAATCTTCTTAAGATTCCCTAGTATAGTAATGGTGTTCTTGGTCTTCGTTGTTCTTCAAGCGCGCTTCGGTGTTTCTGCTCACGGCATTGACCAGGATTTGTTCATGGATGAACGAGTACAAAAGCTATTGTCGCAGTGGGGTATCGCCTCACGTCGTCAGGCGGAGCAGATGATTTTGGCTGGGCGGGTGCAGCTTAACGGCACGATCGCCCAGCTTGGGCAAAAAGCAAATCCGGTGGTCGATCGCGTTGCCGTTGATGGTATCATGGTGCAGCCAACCCACCGCCCTGCATCCACATACCTGCTGCTCCATAAACCGGCTGGCGTGCTTTCCACGTGCACCGATCCGTGGCAACGTCCCACCGTGCTTGACCTACTGCCAGCATCCCTCGCAGAGAGTCAGGGCATTCACCCCGTCGGACGTTTGGATGCAGACTCTACAGGTGCGCTTCTGCTGACGAATGATGGCGCTTTGACCTTTTATCTGACGCATCCCCGGCACCACATTCCCAAAACGTATGAGGTCTGGGTGGAGGGTGATCCTTCTGAGTCGGTTCTGCGGCAGTGGCAGCAAGGCGTGATGTTGTCTGGTCGTCGTACACTACCCACTAAAGTCACTGTTCTAAAACGTTCTCCACAGCGTAAAACACTCTTGCAAGTCATTTTGACCGAGGGCAGAAATCGTCAAATTCGCCGCGTGGCAGAGCAGCTAGGTCATCCTGTCTTGCAACTGCACCGTACAGCGATCGGCTCCATTCAGCTTCAAGCTCCAGGCACACCGATGTTGCCAAGCGGTCAATATCGCTTATTGAAAGATTTAGAGATCAGTTTTTTGAACGCTCAACTTGACCTACTATCAGAAGGGGAGACTGTGACGCGCGAGGAGTACAGCCGATGATTAACCAAATGGTTCAGCTCAACCTGGAGCAGGCAGAAAGACTCAAAGAGCTGGGCTACGATTTGCAACAGTTTCGCCAAAAGCAGCGGATTTCGTTGGAAACGGTAGCGACCAAAACGTTGATTCCAGTACGTCTGCTGGCGGCGATCGAAACTGGAAACGTAGAGCAATTACCAGAGCCAGTTTATATTCAGGGGTTCATCCGTCGCTATGCTGATGCGATCGGCATGGATGGCGTAGAGCTTGCCAATGCGTTTCCTGCCCAGACAGACTTGAAGGTTCCCAAAGCATCCTGGCGTGGCACCGTGCAAGCGCAACTGCGACCATTACATCTCTATTTGCTCTACATGGTGCTGGTGATTAGCGCCGTGAGCGGGCTGTCTTACCTGCTGAACCGTTCCTCGACCCCGCCAATGCCGTTAGCAAAGCAACCCAACCCAGCCGCTAGCGAAGCCCCACCAAGCGGACCTGCTAACCCTACATTGCCCGACGCTCTAGCGCCAGACCGCACAGCGCAGGCTGTTCCCGCCTCGCCCATCCCGCAAAAGTCAGTGCATGTTGGCTTAACCATGACATCTCAATCCTGGGTTCGCATTGTCGTGGATGGCAAGATCGAGTATGAAGGCGTTTTGTCAGAAGGCACTGAACGCGAGTGGGAAGCCAACAAGCAGTTGGTTCTACGTGCTGGAAACGCTGGTGGAGTGATGGTTAGCCTGAACAACGGCGCAGCAAAACGTTTGGGAGAGCCTGGAGCTGTTGAAGAAGTAACGTTTGGGACCAATGCCAACGCCGTACAGCTAACGGCATCCCCATTGGAGACGTTAACAGCATCAAGCTCAAGCGCACTTTAGAACGCTGCGGATGGTTGTGTGGTACTTGGGATTACGAGCCGCTACTCTTGATTCCCGCTACAGCTCGCGTGCTTGCGTGTCGTGATCAGCAGTCATTCAGCCAGCTCTCATCTTAGCCAGCTAACATAAAGGAACGTAAAGCTGTTGATCAGACATTGGAGTTAAAACTCATGGCAATCTTTGGACTTGGCAAAAAGCTCAGCCTTCCGACTCCCGAAGACGCGTTGCCAGGGCGGGCGGAATCGCTTCCGGTGCCTGCCAAGCACTTTGTTAATGGCAATCCGCTCAAGCCTCCTTACCCCAACGGTTCTGAGGTAGCGGTCTTGGGCTTAGGCTGCTTTTGGGGAGCAGAACGCAAATTTTGGCAGCAAGACGGCGTTTTTACCACCGCTGTCGGCTATGCGGCTGGAATTACACCCAACCCAACGTATCAGGAAGTTTGTTCTGGTAGAACAGGGCACAACGAGGTCGTTCAGGTCGTCTTCGACCCCAGCGTGATTAGCTACGAAACGCTGCTCAAGGTCTTTTGGGAAAGTCATAATCCGACGCAAGGCATGAAACAGGGCAATGACACGGGCACTCAGTATCGCTCTGGGATCTACGTCTTCTCTGATGTGCAGCGGAAACTGGCAGACGCTTCACGTGCCGCCTATCAGCAAGCGTTGACAGCTTCAGGCTACGGTGAGATCACGACTGAAATTCTGGATGCACCGGCGTTCTACTACGCGGAAGGGTATCACCAGCAGTATCTTGCCAAAAACCCAGGTGGCTATTGCGGGTTGGGTGGAACGAATGTTGCCTGCCCGATCGGGGCTGCGACTGCTTAGCAAGCGGGCGTAGAGACAGTTCAGGTCACCGATACCTGGGCTGCCTCTACCCAAACTTTTATTTCGTTTAGCGTCAGTGGTCCGTACTGCGTGGCTAAAGCGACATCGGCGGCATCGCGTCCATAGGCGATCGTAATGCGGTTGCCACGTGGCTGCGCTTGGGTTGCATCAAAGGTGAACCAGCGATCGCCCACGTAGGCTTCAAACCAGGCGTGTAGATCCATCGGATCAAGCTGGTACAAATAGCCGACAACCATGCGTGCTGGGATGCTGAAGCTGCGGCAAAGAGCGATTCCCAAATGCGCAAAGTCTCGACAGACACCCATGCGCGTTTTAGCCGTATCAACGGCTGACGTAGAGGCATCGCTGGTGCCGTATTGATACGTCACATGCGTTTGAATCCAGCAGCGAATGGACTCAACTTGCGCGTAGCCAGGGGTACTGTCACCCACAATCTGGCTGGCTAACTCACCAAGGCGATCGGCTTCGCAGTAGCGACTGGGCAGTAAGAATTGCAGCACATCTGCCGGTAAGTTTTGCACTGGCACATAAGGGGCATCTGGTTCGACATCGATCGTGTCGGCTGTTTCCACACAGGCGGTTGTGTAGACTCGGAAAGCACCTTGAGGCGTAACCAACCGTTGGCACAAATTACCGTAGCTATCGGTATACTCAGTCACTGGAGTACTGGGGTCTAGTGCATACTCCTCACGCACAACCCACTGACCTGCACCACTGCGCGGTCGTAGCATTAGAATGAGCGGCGTGGGCGCACCCGCCTCAAACAACAGCTCACAGCCAGCATCCAACCGCATCCGTACCTCCCGCTACCACTATTTTCGATTATTCCAGAACCAGCGCTGTTGGGTTTGACGCGTTTTGGTAAGCGGTCGTCCCCGCAGAATCGACCAGGTGACAGCATCGACCACGCCATCGTCTTTCAGCTTGTGTTGCTGCTGGAAGTCATGCACGCACGCCTGCGTTGCGGAGCAAAAAACGCCGTTGCGATCGACCGCATAGCCATTTACACGCAATAATCCCTGCAATGCTGCCACATCTGCCCCAGTGCGTCCCTGCCTGAGCAGCCGAGCACCAGGCTGAATGGCTGTTTTCAGCGCTGCCCATGTTTTGGATCCAACACAACCATCAATGCGTAGGTCGTGTTGCCGCTGGAAAGCCTTGACGGCGGCTTCGGTAATGTAGCCAAAGTTGCCGTCGATTCTTACTTTGGAGAAGCCGTGGGCGGCTAATAGTTCTTGTAGCTCTGCAACAGCAATGCCTATATCCCAGGGACACAGGGTTTGACCGTCTATAGCAGCGGGCGCGATTGTCTGCTCAGCCCATGAATGAGGTTCCACTAACCTAATGCTCCTTCTTCATGCTCCGACGTGGTTAATTAAGTATGATGCCTTGAGTTTAAGCAATTGCTTTCACACCCTATCAAGGTTTTACGACACGTGCGGCAATGGTGGTCACAAAGGCTAGACTTTTGAACAGGCAAGGCATGAACACGATCCACCAGCAAGTTGCCTGCTGCCGTTGAATGATGTTGAAGGGTTAGGATTATTTCACCCAAGGAGTTGTGCTTTGAGCGACAATCAATCAGACGCAGGCTCGATCGCAGCCAGTGACTCCAAGGGAGTGGAGCCTCATGCCATGAAAAAATTAGTCAGAGGGTTACGAGAATTTCGAGCGACCTACTTCTCGACGCATCGGGAACTGTTTGAACAGTTGTCTCATAAGCAAAAGCCGAGAGTGCTGTTCATTACCTGTTCAGACTCCCGCATTGATCCCACGTTGATTACGCAGGCGGCACCCGGTGAACTCTTCGTGATCCGCAATGCTGGCAACATCATTCCACCCTTTGGTGCGACCAATGGCGGTGAAGGTGCAACCGTTGAATATGCGATTCACGCCCTCGGCATTGAGCAGATTGTGGTGTGCGGTCATTCTCACTGTGGCGCGATGAAGGGGCTGCTGCAACTGGGCAAACTGGAAGAAGAAATGCCGCTTGTGTATGACTGGTTGCGACACGCTGAAGCCACGCGTCGGTTAGTCAAGGAAAACTATGAGGAGTATGAAGGCGAGGAACTGCTGGAGATTACGATCGCCGAAAACGTCCTGACGCAGATTGAAAATCTCCAGACCTATCCGGTTATTCATTCTCGGCTGTACCAGGGTCGGCTGAAAATCTACGGCTGGGTGTATCACATCGAAACAGGCGAAGTGTTTGCCTACGATGCGAATGACCATACGTACGTATCCCTTCCCCAAATTTTTGGCGAAGAGCAAGAAGCATCCGGGCAATCACCAGGTAAATTTCCGTCACCCGTCGCGTGCGAGCTGCCGCAACGCTTGCAGACGTTACCCAAGACCACACCCAACGGCAAAAGTCTGACTGTCCCAAAGGGGCAACCGAATGGTGTTCAGGGTAATGATGTTAGAGATCCTGGTGTTCAGGAGCTAGCAGCAGAGTTTTGGTTATCACCAGAGCAAGCCGAGCGCATCTATCGAGGATCAAAGGGGCGATAAGGCGTTCTGTAGGGCGTTTGAGGTAACGCTCCTACAGAATGGGCATAACCTGTCTATACCATCACTTTCGCAGCCACTTAAAGCATCATTCTGACAAGTTTGAAGAAAATCTGCTTTCGGGAACTGACTGGAAGGAACACGCTAATCTTGAAGCAGAGCAGAGTCGGTTTACTGCTTTCTGTTCAGGATGGACGAGCGAGTTTTAGACTTGGTAATGTCCAGCTTCATTCATCGCACAACCAAGGAGAATGGCATGACTGTTTTTAACTGGCGCAGGGCGATCGCGCCGCTTGTGCTATCCGTACTGCTATTAGTGACAGGCTGCACTGCAAAAGAACCATCACCCTATGCTCAAGCGCAGCAAGAGAGTACTCAGAAAGGTGCTCAGCCTGCGGTTGCCAAAGATGCCACTCAGGGCAGCAGTTTCAACAAGTTTTTCCCCAAGCCTGGTGATGGCTATGAGCGAGTGTACACGCAAGAGAAAAAAGGCTTTGCTGAAGCGAAGCTCAAGAAAGACGGCAAAGATGTCGCTATGCTAGCAATTTCGGATGCAGTGGCTGATGTTACGGCTGGGATGAGCGCGACAAAGAAATTTGAAAAGAGCGTGACCAAAATTGCGGGTTATCCTGCTGTCGATGTGGGCACAACGCAGACGGCTGTTTTAGTTGCCGATCGCTACCAGGTAAAAGTTTTATCGCGCAATCCAGCGTTTACAAAAGCCGAGCGTCAAGCGTGGATTCAGCGGTTCGACCTCGCCGGACTGTCGAAATTGAAGAAATAAGCGACCATTTCTAGCAGAGCGATGTTCTGTAAGCAACCCTACTTTTAACGTATGAGCAAATCCATTTTTGAGCTGGTTGATGAGCTACCCACTGGTGGCATTACGGTCATGGCATTGCGATCGCTCGATTTTGTGGTGCCGGGACAATGGCAGAATTTGACTGGCTTCAACAACACGATTCGGGAAGTGACTGGCGAAACGGACGAGGCTTTGATTCAACAAATCGGTGAGCGTGCGGTCTATCTGTTTAACGACAAGTCTCAGGGCTATCAACGCGCTCTGTGGCTGTACCAAACGGTGGATAGTGCTTCTGGCGCACTGGGAGCCGCCGCGATGGCAAATAAAGTCGGTCAAGATATTTCCTTCTTGGGCTTTTTGGGCAACCTTACCCCCAAACCGGAGAAAGCGCAAAGCATTGACCTCACGGTCAAACTGGTGGTTGAGCTTGTAGCGTTTTGCCAAATTAACGGCATTCCAGGCGACAGCATTGGTGATTTTCTGGCAGCACTGGGCGATTACGGCGGTGAATCACTCATGCGGATGGCAGCTCTGGTCTGTTTTGATGGTTTGATTCCGCTGGGTCCTGATTTTATTTTGAAAGGGCTATCGACGATTCAAGGGATGTCACCCAAAGACCTGGAGCAAAACCAGACCTTTAAGGGTGTCAGCGATTTGATTCCCGGTGGCGACTCGGCGGGCAAATTGGGGTTCATCAACCAGAGCTTCGATTCCGTGAAGGGCTGGATGAGCGATTTTGTATCGTCTCGTAATTTGACTCAAGACAATGTACTCGACAATCTCACTAAGTTTGTTGAGGTATCAAAAGACAAGCTCGATTACGTGGGCGCGTTTCTCGATATTTCGGTCAACTACTACACCCACACGGGCGTTCAAACGCTAGCTCGTCGTTTGATTGAACGTGCGGTGGCTGAAATCTAGACGCGATCGCAGCACGGTTTCAGTCAGTTGACAGCATCAAACCAAAGGTGATTGAAAGCTACTAGCTTTCAATCACCTTTGGTTTGTTTGGGCACCCTTACCTGGCAGTTCCCTGATGGGCGTGACAGTCTCAATGAGGGTTACGTTCTAAGAGAAGGCTTGAAACTGCGGTTGTTTCATTGAACTTACCGACTGCTGCTATTCGCCAGCCCAAACGCTCTAAATTTTGGCGTTGTCCACAAACAACCGTGTTTGTAGAGGGGCAAAAGATAGTGACACTCTCATGCATATCCGTTGCGTGAATGTAGCAATCCGCTAATTGGTGTCCTAGTCGAGCGCACACGACTCTTTGTCCAACGTTCCATTTCATCACACATCGTTCTGAGTACTGCTATTCGTACAATAGGATGCGGGATAGGCACTACACATCCTATGAAAGTCAACCGTTTGGGTGATTTTTTTAGTCAGATGTTTCAGACGTGTCTTTGTCCGCCACAACTGTCCGTCCTGCTAACGAATCTGATCACCCAAACCTCTGCAAGCTCAGTTGCATCCGCACCACTACTGTTGCAAGGCTGACTTGCGATGATTAACGGCAGTCACGCCCGTTGCATCTAGCACTTTGCCATGCTCGACAACGGCATAGAGAAGCCAATGATCGCCACATTCCATCCGGTTTTGGAGGGTGCATTCCAGATAAGCAAGGGCATCAGTAAGCACGGGACAGCCATTGGTTGCAGTCTCGGTGGCGATCGCGACAAACGGATCTTCGCCTGGGCTGGGCGGCTTGAGAAAATAGCGCCGAAGATTTTTGCCCTGCTTGAGAATATTAAGGACAAAGGGTTCGCCTGTATGTGCTAACAGGTCGGCTGTCTGGTCTTTAGCGATCGCGATCGTCAGCCCCGGTGGGTTAAAGCTGGCTTGCGACACCCAGGAAGTAAGTACGCCCAGCCGAGTATCGTCTTGTTGAGCAGTCAGTACGCAGAGCGAACCTGTTACGCGTCCAACTGCTTGTCCGGTGCGATCGGTCTGCCCATCGGCAGCATTTTGATACGGTGCGCGAATCCGCTTGTCTTTACGAAGGCTCTGGGCAAACTCGGTTCCCGCTGCTTCACACTGCTGCAACGTCTCGTCTGTGGGCTTAAACTTGATCCGCAGCGTCTCAAACCCCAAACGATAGCCAGAGTCTTTCAGCTTCTCCTCAATCTGATCGACCGCTTCACCGCTCCAGCCGTAGGAGCCAAAAACCCCTGCTAAATGCGTTCTCGGAGCCGTGGACAGAATGATCCCCAAAGCTGTTTGGATCTGAGTCGGGGCATGCCCACCCAGCGTGGGAGAACCAATAATAAAGCCGTCGCATTGCTCAATCAGGCTAGTAATTTCGGCAGGGTCAGCAAACTCGCAGTTGACAGATTCCACAGACACACCTGTTTGCGCGATGCCTTTTGCGATCGCCTGCCCAATGGTCGCCGTATTGCCGTAAGCCGATGTATAAAGCAGCGCTACAGTCAGGTCTTTTGTATGTTGCTGTTGGCTCCACTCGCGATAGTCATAGGTCAAACGACTCAGGCTATAGCGCACCATAGGACCGTGTCCAGGCGCATACAGTTTCGCCTTGGCAAAGGTTGCAAACTTATCCAATGCCGCTTGCACCTGACGCGTTTGCGCCGCATGAAGACAATCGAAATAGTAGTGACGGTCTTCATCCAACTGCTTCCAGTTGTCATCCAGCACGGGTTCATCACAGAGGTGGGCACCAAAGAACTTATCGGTAAAGAGAATGCGCGTGGCAGCATCGTAGGTGCAAAGGGCATCAGGCCAGCGCGGGGTGGGCACGAACACAAACCGAAGCTCATGTCCCTGTCCCAAAGCCAGCACCTCATCCCCTCGAATGGGCTTAATCTGCACATCACCGTCTGCAAAGATCGTTCTGAGAGCGATCGCTGCTGGTCTCGAACAAATGATGGTTGCCTGAGGTGCTAAAGCTAGAAGTCTTCTCAGCGTGGTGATGCGATTGGGATTCACATGACCCACAATCACATAGTCAAGCGTTGCCAGATCCGTATGCTGCTGTAACTCCGTCAGAAAAATGTCTGTAAAAGACTCTCCGGGTGGGTCGAGGAGTGCGGTCTTGTCGGCTTGAATCAAGTACGCATTCGCGGTAGTGCCCTTTTGCCGCCCGTACTCCACTTCAAACTTAAGGCGATCCCACGTGCGCGATCGCAGCACCGTTGTAGCATCCCCAATCTGTGCCACCTGCACATCACGCGGTCTCGTCGCTAGAAGCGATGCATCAGGTTCTACAATAGGCGGCACAACTGTCTCTGCGATCGCAGCCGCTTCAGTCTCCGCCTCTGCAATAGCGGTTTGGACACCCGTTTCTTGCAATGCCTCCGGCGACGGCGCAAATCTAAAGAAACTGGAGAGGGCTTTAAGAAATGAATTGGAGGAAGTCATGAGGGTGAGGGGTGAAGGGTGTAGGGGAAGGGAGTTTTGAGTAACCAGAGAGATGTGATGGGTGAAGAGAAACCATACTTTTAACCTTTAGCCCTGAGCCTTCTTCTTCCGACTCCCGACTCCCCACTCCCTATTCCCTTTTAATCTTTTGACAACTAAAAACTAATAACCAACCACTAACACCACTAATAATGGTTCCCCACCTTTCGATGATGGATGGCAGTTAAGCCATCCTGATTGGAGATGCGCCCTGCATCCACAGTGCTGTAGACAATCCAATGATCGCTGCATTCCATGCGGCTAGTGACTTCGCATTCTAAGTACGCTAGAGCATCCGCCAGAATGGGTGAACCATTGGTCGCAGAGTAGGTTTTAATGCCAACAAAGCGATCGGCTCCAGGGGCAAAGCGCTTCAAAAAGTGTCGCATCAAGGGTTGATAGTTACCTTCTTCTAAGATGTTGAGCACGAAGCGATCGCCTACGTGCATGAAAGATTCGATCGCCCGATCTTTGGCAACGGCGATCGTGATGCCCAGTGGTTCGATGCTGGCTTGAGCGACCCAGGAAGCAAGCATCGCACTAGACGCATTGCCTTTCTGAGCAGTGATGATGTACAGTCCACCGCTCAGTCGTCCGAGTGCCTTGTCTAGATCGCCATCCAGGGATTTCATTTGCTTGATGGTGCGATCGCGCGTCAGCCATTGCCCCATATCGGTGCCTGCTTCATCGCAGAGTTGATAAGCGGCTTCCGTCGGGGCTTCCTTGATCAGAATGGGTGGAAACGCTTCAGTCAAGCCAACATCCTGCAATTTGTTGCGGAGCAAATAGACAGATTCATCGTCACCGCCGCCACTTTCAAAGAGTCCAAAAGACTGTTTCGCATGGGTTGCAGCCAGAATCGTGCCCAAAGCAGCTTTTGCAGTGGGCGCAAAGTCGCCGGACTGGGGCGGCATGGCAATCACCACACCGGCGGCAAGCGTGACCAGTTCACGAATTTCGTGTGGTTCGGCAGTGCGGAGATCCATCTGTTCAACCGCAACCCCGGTTTTCATCACGCCCTGGACGATCGCGTGTGCTAACCGCTCTGCCTCCCCATAATCGGCAACATAGAACAAGGCGACTGTCTTGACCGCTTTGGCTTGCTCCTTGCTCCAGGTGCGATAGCGTTCGACCAGTTCATGCAGGTTGTATTGCAAAAGCGGACCGTGTCCGGTCGCGATCGTCACCACTCCCGGCAAGTCGCCCATGCGCTTAAGGGCAGAGAGCACCGATCGTGCGTTGGGTCCCATCAAGCAGTCGTAGTAGTAGCGAAAGTCGTACTCAATGAGTTCCAAATCCTCGTCAAAGGTAGAATCGTCGCAGTAATGCATCCCAAACGCATCACAGGTAAACAGCACCTGCGTTTTGTGGTCGTAGGTAAAAATCGTGTCGGGCCAGTGCAGATTGGGCGCAGACACAAATTCCAGGATGTGACCGTCGCCAAGATCGAGGCGATCGCCGTTCTTTACCAGCTTCCGCTCAAACGGTTGATGCACAAGATCTTCGAGAAACTGAATGGCGACCTTTGCGCCCACAACCGTGACATGAGGAGCCAGCTTCAAAAGGTCTGCCACCAAACCGCTGTGATCTGGCTCTGTATGACTAATCACCAGGTAGTCAATCTCAGCAGGATCAATCAATCCCTTCAAGGTATCCAGGTAGAGCCGCCGGAACTTTTCGTGGGAGGTATCCACCAGGGCAATTTTCTCGCCGCGAATGAGGAACGAGTTATAGGTCGTGCCGTTGCTCAGCGCAAATTCGATGTCGAACCGTTCTCGATCCCAGTCCAAACAACGGATGGCAGTCGTGTCGGTGCTGCCAGTGCCGTCAGGATGTGCCAACACAACGGTCTCTAAAGTCAATCGCTGAATTCGCTCGGTGAGTGCAACCATACCTGCCTCCCTGTCTAAAGACGTTTGGGTTTCTGTAACTTGCTACACCTCTATTATTGGTTGAGCGATCGCGATCTGTAAAGTTTTGTTAGGTAAACCTACTCATCAGCTCAGCTTATTTAGGACTGACGCAAAGATCCCCGACTTCTATCGTACGGTAAGGGGGCAGCGCTAATTTTTCGCCAGAAGTCGGGGATCTGAACACTTCACGCGTATGGTTTGCGAACGGGTTGGTCAGCCATGCTGCTGTCCTGAAGTAGAATACAGGCACATTCCGTAGAGATTGAGACGCTGCTATGCCCGATCGCGAGGCACTTCAGAGCCTGCTTGAAGACTTTCGTGCCGCTGGACAAAACCTTCAGCTTGAGCCATTGGTGACGCGAAAGGCGTTGGCGCAGTTTGGTGTGGAGTACCAGACGGAGCTGATTGATCAGTTAGAGCAAGCCGTTGAAGACTGTAATGAGCAAAATAATAAACTAATCTTTACTGGGCATCGGGGCTGTGGCAAATCCACGCTGTTAGCAGAGTTGGGCTTTCGGCTGACGGAGACTGGGTGCTATTTTGTGGTGATGTTTTCTATTGCCGATACGATTGAAGAATCAGCCGTGGATCACGTCAATATTTTGTTTGTGATGGCAGTACAACTGTTGGAGCGGGCAGAGCAGCGGGACGTAAAGCTGAAGCCAGGGTTAAAAAAAGACCTCTATCGCTGGTTGGGAAAGCACACCCAAACGGAATCGAGAGCTGTGGAAGCCGCGATCGAAACCACTGGGGAAGCCACTGCTAAAGGTGGAGTGCCAGTCATTCTGGAATTTTTGGCAAAGGTTAAAGCCAGTCTCAAAGTGAATTCGGTGGTTCGGAACACGATTACCACTGAATTTGCCCGCAAAATTTCTGAACTGATTGCGCGGATTAACGAAATCCAGACCTACATTGAAAACGCAACTGGACAGACAGTCTTGGTGATCATCGACGATCTGGATAAGCTGGATTTGAGCGTCACGGAAACAGTGTTTAGCAAGAACATCAAGACGTTGCTCGATCCCACGTTTCGGATTCTGTATACCATTCCAGTTTCGACGCTGCGGGAAGCTGCTATCAAAAACATCGTCACTGCAAACATCAAGAAAATCCACACGATGCCAGTGGCGAAGTTTTTTAGCAAGGCAACGGTATGCAAACCCGATCGCGTTCCCGATGCGGCAATGATGGCGATCTTTAGCGAAATTTTGGCGCGACGATTACCTACACATTTGATTGATCCGGCACTGACACCACAGATGATTCTCAAAAGTGGTGGCGTGTTGCGGGAGCTAATTCGGATTGTGGATCTCTGCTGCGATAAGTGTATGCAGCAAATTCGTCGTCAATTGCGTCAGTCTTAGTTTGATCAGCCTGCGGTGGTGATTGATCAGCCGATTCTAGATGCGGTGCTGGCAGATTTGCAGATTGGCTATGCCGAAATCTTGGGTCAGAATGATTTCGATTTATTGAAGGGCATTTATGAAGACTTTAAGCCCAAAGATACGGAAAATCAGCGGTTTTTGGATTTGCTGCACGGCTTGTATTTGTTGGAATACCGCAATGCAGTGCAGTGGTATGACCTGAATCCGATCGTGAAAGATTTGCTGGAGCAAGAGGGGGTGCTGGATGGTGCCGCAACCGGATGATGCCCAAACGCTGACTCAGGCAAATGAGGAAAGCTACGACCAACTCATTTCGCTGATTGAGAATACGCAAGGACGCTTAGCACCCATCATTGTTGCCTGTGATGATGAAGCGCTGCGGAAACGGATCATTGAACGCTACGAGTCCGAAGCGTGGGCGGCAGAAATTCGCCCCTATCGACTGGTGCTGGGGCAGGAACCCAGTATGCGATCGGGCTTGGAGGCGCTGAAGCAACAGGAACCGCATTTGCAGCGTGGGGGCAAGGCAGTCTTTACGGTGACAGGAGCCGAGATGCTGCTGCGGATGAAGCGCAACGCCCAGGATGAACAGAGCGAGTTAGACAAGTTTTTTGGTTATTTGCAGTGGACGCGGGAAGGCTTGCGAGAGTTTCGCTACCCCATTGTGCTGTGGGTAACACACCGGATTTTGCTGGAACTGAGCCGAAGAGCCGCAGACTTCTGGAGTTGGCGCAAAGCCGTGTTGCGGTTCGCAGCCGAATCGCCTCAAGTGATTCAGTTCGCTTCTCCTGAATCACAGCCGTTACACCAACCTGAAGACAATTCTGACGCTGAACCCTTACCACCGCTGGCAGAGTTGCAGGCAGAAATCGCCGAACTAACTGCCAAAGATCCCGATACTCCAGGGTTGGCAACGCTTTACGATCGTCTGGGGCAAGTTTACGCTCAACGGACTCTCCAGGGAGTCGTTTACAACTTAGAGCAGGAACAAGAACACGCGATCTCTGCCTTTCAGCAGGCTATTGTCCGCTATCAAACACAGAAGAATCCAGCGGCTGAAATATCTGTGTCAATGAGGTTGGGGAGTTTCTTTGAGTCTCAATCACGCTATTTAGAAGCAATCAACCAATATCAGAAATCATTAGACATTGCACAGACAATCAACGAGCGCTTCAGCGAAGCCAATGCTCTTCTAGGCTTGGGCAACGCTTATATTTCGTTGGGGCAGTACCAGCGTGTAATTGACTTCTATCAGCAATCCTTAGAAACTTACCGCAAAATCGGCGATCGCAATGGCGAAGGGGCAAGTCTTTGCAATCTGGGCAATGCCTATTGGTTGCTAGAGCAAGATCAACGTGCAATAGACTTCTATCAGCAGGCATTAGATGTTCAACGTGAAGTTGGAAATCGCGATTACGAAGCCAATTCCCTCGCAGGTTTAGGGAATGCTTATGATTCGTCGGGACAGCATCAACGGGCGATAGACGTTCGTCAGCAGTCTTTAGAAATCAAACGGGAAATTGGTGACCGCTATGGCGAAGCCCGTTGTCTCGGCAATCTAGGCATCACTTATTACTCATTAGGGCAATACCAGCGAGCGATAGATTTTCATCAGCAGTCTTTGGAACTTAAAGGCAAAATCGGCGATCGTTATGGTGAAGCCCTGAGTCTGTTTAACATAGCGAATGCCCTTGCTAAGTTGGATCATCACTGGGAGGCACTCCAGCACTACCAGCAAGCTAACCAAGTCTTCCAATCTTTAGGAGCAGAACATTGGGTAGAAAGTTGTAACGCTGCAATTTATCAGCTTAACCGAACCATTCCAGTGCAACAATCCATCCGTGCCCCCAGAATCGATGATGCGCCCTTATCTACTCACCCATCGCGCAACGAAATTATTCCCTCCAGACCTCCGATTTCTTTGAGAAATCGGAGGTCTAAACGCATCATGTGGGTTTATGGTCTAGTGGGTTTGTCGATCGTCCTTCTCATCTGGTGGCTGAAACGGTAACAGAAGTAATGATGGCGCGATCGGGTGTGCCCAGTCATGATCAATTGGGCGATTGGGCAATCAACACGGCAACGCTATCAGCTAGCGATTTGGCTACATCTGCTTGCTTGTCTACGGTTTCCGATTGCTTTTGTACCAGTGCTTTTAGCTCCGTCATGCCTGTTTTTAGTTCTGTAAAACCTGTCTCAACAAAATGTGACAGACTTGCAACGTTGTTGGTCAAGGTTGCGATATTGTCTGCCAAACCATCAACTGTTCCAGATAAGTGAGTAACAGTCTCGGTTAGATGTCCAATTTGCTCTGTCAGAATATTAAGTTTGTCCATCGGTTTAGGGGTGTGCATCATGGCGATCGGGCGCGATCGATGCCAATTTTTGTACAGCCAGATTAGCATACAGGCAAGTATTCTTCGACTGAAGCATTGTCGAGATTCCGGTTTCTCGTTGTGCTGCTTCGGTTTGCCTGCTGACTCTGCCAGAAACCGGAGATCTGAAAGGAGTCGCGCGTTGCATTTAATCACTAGAGCCGTTGGGAAATCATTGAGCTTTGAAGTCAATTCTGGTTTCTGATGTTGATTTTAGGCTGCCATCCAGTAGAAGTTCCACAGTCCAGTCGCTGAGAGCCTTAAACGGTCATGAACCGCCTCAAGCCGATGGCGATCGATGGAACTCACCAAGCACTATCACTGAGTTTGATACAGCAAGTAACGTCGTTGGATCAAGTCGCGATTTAACCTCCTGGATCGATCTAGAGGGCTAAATGGTTTAATGATTGCTTGCCGTATGCGGTTTCCAGCCTTGAGATCTGTCCGCTCACACGACAATGGCTACGAATGGGAAGCGGTGCTCTGTCAATTTCCTTCATAGCCAATAGCATTATGCACGGCAGTTCAACACCCGTGTTGCAGCGGCGGTGTAGGAGTCTTGGTAGGGGTATAAAAGGTACTTACCGTTCAACGATCGTATTGTCGATGTAGCACCAACTCCAGTCTTCGCCGCGCTCAAGCGACTTAACGATCGGATGCTGAGTTGCCTGAAAATGCTTGGTCGCATATTTGTTTTTCGACGAGTCGCAGCAACCGACGTGCCCACAGGTTTGGCAGAGGCGCAGATGTACCCAGCGATCGCCCATTGCCAGACATTCTTCACAGCCATTCGCGCTCGGTGTCACTGAATGGATTTGGTCGAGATGCGTGCAGGATGTACTCATGATGGCTCCAAATGAGTTTTGCTTGATCGATTGATGGGTAAGCGCACTTGAAAGCGAGTGTTTCCTGGCTGAGATTCAACGCTGATTGTGCCTTTGTGCTGTCCCACTACAATGCGACGCGCGATGTCGAGTCCCAGTCCGGTGCCTTTGCCAACCGCTTTGGTGGTGAAAAACTGATCGAAGAGGCGCGATCGCACCTCAGTCGGAATGCCAATGCCATCATCCGCGATCTCAACCAGGACAGACTCCCCTTCCAACGCTGTGCGAATCCACAAATGCCCTTTGCCATTAGTGGCATCAACGGCATTATCAATCAAATTTGTCCACACTTGATTGAGTTGCGGTCCATAAGCACAAATGTGAGGCAGTGTCCCATAGTCACGCTCCACCACCATGCCATATTTCAGCTTGTGCTTCAAGATAATCAGCGTGTTCTCAATGCCCTCATGCACATCAATGGCTTGCAGCGGCGCTTGATCCATATAGGAATAGTTTTTCATCGCGGTGATGAGTTCGGAAATCCGCGTTGAACCCAGCTTGATGTCTTCTAACAGCTTGATGCCCGTGAGTGTGGTTTCTAGCCAGGTCAAGACACACTCTAAACAATCGGGTGTGACATGAGTAGTCACGTCATCTAGCTTTGCGGTGTCCAGTCCAGCAGTGACCAGCATAGGAGCTAGTTTCCAGGCATTTGCCACCTCATGAGCTTCGAGCCAATCCGTGATGGCATCCTCTGCTTCACTCTGGGCGATCGCATCAAGTGAAGCGGCACTGAGCGCAGCCGTCGTCGCGTTGTGATACAGGTCGCTCAGAAAGGAGATTTGCGCCTCAGTCAGCGGTTGCTGGTGTAGCTTGAGTGCCAGTGAGGGTAACGTTTGTAAAGCGGCTTCCAGGTTTTTGACGTTGCTGCGGACGGCAGCGGCAGGGTTATTCAACTCGTGAGCTAGACCCGCCGATAAGGTGCCTAGAGAAATCAGCTTTGCCTGCTGTTGCGTTACGGTTTCGTGGATTTGCGTTCGCGGAGCGTGCGCTTCGCGCATTCGCTGCACTGCCACTTTAAGTATGCGCCGCATTACACCCGGACACAGGGACAACATTTTCCAGAATTCGTCGGGTGTGAGCTTATACAACTGCACTTCAGTGAGTGCTTTGCCACTGGTGGGATAAGGCTCATCCAGCAATAAAATCAGTTCTGCAAAGACTTCTCCTGCACTCAGCGTCATGGCTGGAACCACTTCCCCACCAACGTTGCGCGTCCATTCAGTTTGTCCTTCCACAATGATGTAGAACCCATCAGGCGGATCACCCTGATTGGCGATTTGAGTGCCACGATCGAGCTTGATTTCGGTTCCCAGTTCCGTAATGCACTGCAATTGATCATCACTCAAATCTGAGAACAGCGGCGATCGACGTAGTGTATCAATTTGCATCAGGGATAGTTGTTTTCAAAAAATGGATTTATACGTCAGAAACGCTACGCCGTTTGCTGCAAAAGATTGCTGTGTTGCTAACATTGCCAGTCTTCAAGTTTTACGTACACCTCTGTTGGGTCAGGTTCGGCATCAGATGTATCCCATTGCCGAAATCCCAAACTTCGATACAACCCCGCAGCTACCTCATTCTTTTCTTGGTAACTGGTTTCGATAATCTCAACATCGGGATGCAACTTGAGACGGCGAATGACCTCAATCATAGTGGCTCGCCCATAGCCTTGACACTGATACTTGTGATCAATCATCAACCGCATAATGAATCCTACACCCATGACAATCTCATACATGGTGAATCCAATCATTGGCACTTCGGGTTGTTCGTAACCACATGCCGCAGCATCATAGACTGCTAAAGGGAAAAGATTGGGGTCAACGTAGGCTTCTGCCAATGACTGTGCAGGTGTGGTAACTAGATTTACCTGCGAATCATTAACCTGAAGACCGAGACAGTCTCGAAGATTACCTCGTGTGATTTTTCGTAAGTGAACTCTAACCATAAGGCTACTTACCCACAATTAAACTTCATCACTTTAACTAAGACCCGACATTGGCGAGATATTGATGCACAAACTGCACGCAGATGGAACCCTCACCAACTCCTGACGCTACCCGCTTGATGGAACCATGCCGCACATCGCCGACTGCAAAGACACCGGGAATGTTGGTTTCGAGTAAATAGGGATCGCGATCGAGCCGCCAGCCTTTGGGACGATGAGTGTTTGAGCGGTTGGTTCCACTCTTCAGGTCAGTGCCCGTGATCACAAAGCCGCGATCGTCACGTTCCACCAAGCCATCCAACCATTCTGTGCGTGGGACGGCACCAATAAAGATAAACAAGGACACAGCGGGAACCGTTTCCCTTGCACCCGTGATGGCATTTTCAATCACGATCGCATCAAGACTATTTTCGCCTTTCGCTTCCACAACGCTAGAGTGCTTTTGCACAGTGATATTGGGCGTTTCGGCAATCTGCTCAATTAAATACTGCGACATACTTTTGGTTAGGGATTCGCCGCGCACCAGCATCGTCACCTGACGGGCATACTTTGAAAAATACATCGCTGCTTGTCCCGCAGAGTTGGCACCGCCGATGATGTAAACATCTTCGCCTTGACAGGTGAGGGCTTCGGTCTGGGCTGCGCCGTAGTACACGCCAGCTCCAGTGAGGCGATCGAGTCCGGGAACATCGAGCCGTCGCCACGACACGCCCAGCGCCAAGATTAGGGCATGGCAACTAATTTCACTGCCGTTAGATAACGTGATAAAGCGGTAGGGATCTTCAACGCGCATTCCCGTTACGTCTTGGGACTAAGAATTTCGACCCCAAAGCGTCTCGCTTGCGTTACAGCACGTCGGGCTAAATCACTGCCGCTTAAACCTGATGGAAAGCCCAGGTAGTTTTCAATGCGTGAACTGGTGCCAGCTTGACCGCCCGGCGCTTCGCGCTCAATCATCACCGTGTGTAGCCCCTCGGAGGCACCATAGACAGCGGCAGCGAGTCCGGCAGGTCCGCCGCCCACAATAATTAGGTCATAGAAGGGCTTCTCAGCTTGGGTGCGGAGTCCAATTTTCTCAGCAACCTGGGCGATCGACGGCTGAATCAAACTCTCGCCATCAGCAAACAGAACTAGCGGCAGAGAGAGCCGATCGCACTTTGCAAAAGCCGCTAACTTCTGCGCCTCTTCCGATAGCTCAATATCTAACCACTGATAGGGGATTTGATTGCGTGCCAAGAAGTCCTTCATGTCGTGTGACTGCGGCGACCAGCGATTGCCAATCACGCGAATGCCTTCAAAGGTGGGGCGAAAGCTGGCGAACCAATCATCAAGAAGATCGTTCAAAACAGGATAGAGTCGTTCTTCGGGCGGGTCCCACGGCTTCAGCAGGTAGTAATCAATTTGGGCGCTGTTGATCGCCCGTATTGCCGCATCCGTATCGGCATAAGCCGTTAATAACGCTCGTTTTGCCTGGGGAAAAATCTCTAGCGCTTGCTCAAGAAATTCAACCCCATTCATCTGTGGCATTCGCTGATCCACAAGAAACAGGGCAACAGGCTCGTTGCGAAGTTTGAGCTTTTGAGTGGCGTCGATCGCCGCTGCACCAGAATCAGCCCGCATAATCCGAAAACGATCGCCATACTGCTGCCGTAAATCTCGCGCCACGGCTTGCAAGACTTCTGGATCATCATCCACAGTAAGAATAACGGGTTTAGCCACGGACATCACCTGCGATTAGGGGTTTGACGAACAGGCATCCACGTTAACTTGCCTTCAAGCAAGCGTAGTCGGTGTAACCTTTCTCTGCGCCCGCTTTACCTTGACCATAAAACGTTTTGGGATCAGGTTTATTTAATGGAGCGTTATGCTCAAGTCGAGTGGGTAGATCGGGATTGGCAATAAACAACTGACCAAAGGAGACTAAATCGGCATCACCCCGTGCCAGAGCGGTATTACCCTTGTCGCGATCGTAGCCGCCATTGGTAATCACCGCTCCTTGAAACAACGGACGAAAGCGCGAAGTTACTGGATTCAAGACTGCCTTCTGTAAATCCGTGTCATTGGGTTCCATCAGGTGGATGTATGCCAACCCAAATTGGTTTAATGCTTTGATCACATAGCCAAATGTAGCTTCTGGATCAGAATCACCCATGCCGTAGAACGTGTTGCTGGGAGAAAGCTTGATGCCGACGTAATTGCCACCCCAAACATCAACGACTGCGCCAACCACGTCTAGCAAAAACCGCGCCCGATGTTCGATCGAGCCGCCATATTCATCGGTACGCTGATTGGAAACATCCTGCAAAAATTGATCAATCAGATAGCCAAAGGCACCATGCAGTTCTACGCCATCAAACCCCGCCGCTTTTGCATTTTCTGCTCCTTGCCGAAACTGCCCAACGATTTGAGGAATTTCGTGGGTTTCTAAGGCGCGGGGCGGTTCCATTGCCACCTTGCCGATCGGTGTATGTAGATTACCTGTGGCGGCGATCGCGCTTGGTGCTACGGGCAATTCCCCATTCAGCAGGGAGGGATGGGAAACGCGCCCAGAGTGCCAAAGCTGGAGAAACACTCGTCCGCCAGCTTGATGCACTGCGTCGGTGACGAGTTGCCAGCCCTTGACTTGCTCCGGTGAGTAAATGCCTGGACAGTTCAGATAGCCCAAACTCAAAGGCGAAACCATTGTGCATTCAGTCACGATCAAGCCAGCAGTAGCTCGCTGAGCGTAGTAAGTCGCATTGAGCGACCAGGGCACGGTGCCATCAGCGCGTAGGCGCGTCATGGGTGCCATGACGATGCGGTTGGGTAATTCGTAAACACCAAGCTTGACCGGAGCAAATAGAGTTACATCTGAAGTCATATGTGAACTTGCCTTGCCTTGCGATTCAAGTAAACTAGATTCACTCCAAATAATCAACCCTTTATGGGTGAAATGATGGCTACATTGTCTTCAAGCTTGCAAGGGGAGTCGAATGGAGAAACGAGTGGCACCGGGATACGACTCCAGGGCGATCGTCCCTTGATGGCGATTTTCCACAATGCGTCGGACGATATCTAGACCCAGCCCTGTACCTTTACCCACAGGCTTGGTGGTAAAGAAGGACTCAAAGATGCGCGATTGGATCGCAGGCGGAATGCCCGCGCCATCATCCGTGATTTCGACACAAACCGAGTTGCCGTCCCGCATGGTGGTGATTTTGAGACAACCGTTACCGTTCATAGCGTCGATCGCGTTATCAATTAAGTGCGTCCACACCTGATTGAGTTCACTGCCGTAAGCATTGATTTGAGGCAAGGTGCGATCGTAACAACGGCTCACTTCAATATTGGGTTTGAGCCGATGGGAAAAGATCTGCAACGTGTCTTCAATGCCCTGATGCACATCTACCAATTGTTGCACCCCTTGATCAAGGTAAGAGTAAGCCTTCATTGATTGCACCAGTGTACTGATCCGTTCTGCTCCGCGTAACCCGCTTTTAATCATCGACATGACATCAAAGGAGAGTGCCAACCAACGCACTCCCATATCTCTGAGTTCTGTAGAGTCATCCTTCCAGCGCGCGGTGAGCTGGTCTAACGTCTCCACGGTCACGCCGCCAAGTGACAGCGGTTCAGCCAGATTCCAGGCATTGGCAACCCCATACGCTTCCAGCCACTCTAGCAACTGCTCCTCACGATCGCTCGCCGCTGCCAGATTCAGGCGATCATGCAGGATGGTCTCATAACCATCATCGCGGGCTTGCTCCCATTGGTGAGTATGCGCTGCTTCAATCTGGCGCTGCCCGTAGACCAGGTTCATCCGCTGTAGCTCTATCATGGCTGGGATGACATCTCTCAAGGCACGAACGACAGCGGCAGCCGGATTATTCAACTCATGGGCTAACCCAGCCGAGAGTGTGCCCAAAGCTGCCATCTTCTCTCGACCGCGAACAAACGATTCGACCCCACGCAGTCGCTGTGCCATAACGCGGAACACAGCACGCTCAAAATCCCGACATTCGTGCAGCAGGGTGCGGAAGTCATCGCCAGCGATTTCATATGTCAGACAATCTGTGATTGCGTGCAGGGTGACAGGAACGGGTTCATCCGTGAGAATCGGCGTTTCGCCAAAGAATGCGGGTGCTTTGTGTTGCCCAATCGGAATGTCAATGCCTTCACTGATACGAGTTACACCAATTTGACCCGTAATGAGCAGAAACACGCCCCGTGCGACAGCACCTTCCTGCACCAGTATTTCTCTGGCAGCTAGCTCAACTTTTTGGACACGATCGCACACCCAATGCAGTCGTTCTGAAGGCAGATATTGAAACGGTTCAAGCTTGGAGAGATCCTCGACACACAGCATCCGCTCATGTCCTTACAGTTTGGTTCTTGGGCATAAGCAGAGCGTTTTCTAGCCCCTGCCGCTGGTTAATCCGAGCGCTGCATCCCTAAAGCAAGGGGATCGAACCCAGGATTGAATTGGGTCTTTTCATCGAAATATGCCTCCTTGAGATGCACCTGAAATAGATCGGCACCCCTTAAATCAGCACCGCGCAGATCGGCTTTGTAAAAACTGGTGTGCATTAGATCAGCGCTGCAAAGGGTGACTTCTCGTAGATCGGCTGCTCTTAAATCAGCACTCGAAAGATTGACTGCCGTTAAATCGGCTCCCCTCAGTTTAGTGCCATGCAGCTTAGCTTCCCGGATGTCTGCTCTGCGTAAGTTAGCACCCTCCAAGCTTGCCTGGGTCAAGTCAGCTTTTTGCAAACTCGCCTGACTCAAATCCGCTTGGCTCAAATCTGCCCCTGTTAAATCAGCGTTAAGCAAGTTAGCGTCACAAAGGTTAGCACTCTGGAGGCTAATGCCCTTCAAATTCACTTCCCTCAGATCGATCGCGCTCAAGTTTACACCTCTAAAGTTTCGTTCTCCAGCGGCATAGCGATCGAGTAAGGCGGTCACATCGATGGTGCTAGACATAAAACTTCTCCTGGTACGGTTCACAGCAGCGTGATTCCATCGTAGATGATGGCTTACTCAGGTTGACTCTTTCTTGCGGCGATCGCTCAGGCTCGGTGTTTGCACTCCACCTTTAAGGCTGATTCACCCCGCTCTAAGTAGGCAGAACCTCAATCCGATTGAGCGATGCTGGCAACATCTGCGGTCTTTGTGAACACAGGAGCGGGTAGGTTCAATCGCTGGCTTGAGCTGGCAAAGCAACGCCTGTCTTCCTTGACTTCAGATCAGATTGCTGTACTGACCAGCGCTGCTTTCATCCTGGAAGCGTAATTCTGTGCAGCGTTATAGTGGTCTGGTAGAGGCACACAATCTGGCACAAGCATTGGTGCTCTTGCTGGCATTCTTGAACCAGGTTCTGTGCGTCTACTTGGAAAACCTGTCGATCGCGCCACCCCAATCCATGAACGGGTTGGTACAGTGTGAGACGAATGCCGCTCACAATCCATTGCTTTGAACGTAGAGGCTACCCCTGCATGAATCTATTCTTTATTGTGATTAGCTCTCTGGCAACGCTTTTGGCGATCGGCATTGCCCTCTATTTAGCTACGGCTCGTCGGTATCAATCGTCTAGCTCTGTCGCCAATGCCTACGATCAATGGACAGACGATGGCATCTTAGAGTTCTATTGGGGCGAACACATCCATTTGGGTCACTACGGCTCTCCCCCACAGCGCAAAGATTTCCTCAAAGCCAAGGAAGACTTTGTGCATGAAATGGTGCGCTGGGGCGGGCTAGACAAGTTTCCTCCCGGCACAACGGTTTTAGATGTAGGGTGTGGCATTGGCGGCAGCAGTCGCATTCTGGCGCGGGATTATGGCTTTGTCGTGACGGGCGTAACCATTAGCCCCCATCAGGTTAAACGTGCTCAGGCACTAACCTCACCAGACCTCTCCGTGCAGTTTCAGGTCGATGATGCAATGGCACTTTCATTCCCCGACGCTTGTTTTGATGTGGTCTGGTCGATCGAAGCCGGACCGCATATGCCGGATAAAGCTATTTTTGCTAGAGAGCTACTGCGGGTGCTCAAACCTGGTGGGGCGCTGGTGGTTGCCGATTGGAATCAAAGAGACGATCGCCAACACCCCTTGAATGGTTGGGAGCGACCAGTCATGCAGCAACTCCTTGATCAGTGGTCGCATCCGGCTTTCTCCAGTATTGAGGGGTTTTCCGAATTGTTAGAGGCAACTGGATTGGTTTCAGGAAACGTCATGACAGCAGACTGGACAGAACAGACCCTCCCCTCCTGGCTGGAATCAATTTGGCAAGGGATCATTCGACCAGAAGGCTTAGTGCGCTTTGGTTTGCCGGGTTTTGTCAAATCGGTGCGGGAAGTGCCAACGCTGTTATTAATGCGTGTTGCCTTCGGTACACGACTGTGCCGCTTTGGCATGTTTCATGCGTTACGAGCAGATTGTTCTGGGCAAGCCACAGAAGTTAGCTCAAACCAAATTGCTCGGGTCTAGATGCTACGGACTCATGATCGCGGACTTATGACCAGCTCAATGGTTAAAACAACCGTGAGCGTCGAAGTCTGCACATCGCTCGCTACGCGACACAACACGATGGCGGAACTGCCAGTAACCCTCCTGATCTCATGCTTTCAGCAAAGTTAGACGCTTCGTGTTCTAATGACTGATTGGAGTAAAGCGTTGGATCAGAGCAGCCGTCGCTTCAGGTTTGCCAGAGTCGGAAAAAATTAAAACACTCTTGATTTTGGGGTTATTAACCAGTGCTTTCAAACGGTATAGCTGTTGCTCTGAAATGGCTATGCCTGCATACTTTTCGGCATAAGTAATTTCTTGATTAAAGTTAGCATCGTTATACGTTTGAATAAACACTCGATCAAGATTCCACCGTTGCCAATCAGCCGCAAAATAACGTTTGCCCCAGTAGGGATTATGATGGCAAAGGTCAAAGCTAACGATCGGGTTAGCTTGCTTGATGTCAGCTCTCATTTGCCGCACAAAGGTAGTCAAACGGGCGGTGCGATCGATTTTGCCAGGTAAGCCAGCATAGTAGCCAAGGTAATCATCCCACTGCACTGCATCAATGGTGGGATATTTTTGGACAAACTCTACCGCTATCTTCTTAAAAAAGTTAGCCACTGCTGGAATCTCGACATCCAGGACATACTGATCGATGCCAGCGTAAGTTTTATCGATCCCAGGCACAAGCCAGCCTCGAGACACTGCCAAATCAAAGATCGGGCTATTGCGATCGATTTTAATGCCCTTCTCAAAGTAGGCGTGCACTTGCATTCCCTGCTTGTGTGCTTCATCAATCAGCCATTCTAGCCATTGCTCTCGAAATTGGTTGGGACAGCTTTTGTAGCCCAATGTTTGCTGCATAACATCACTGAGATACATGGTGCAACCATTGCCCCACACACCGTGAATCATTGTATTTATACCTTGACTACGGTAATAACGCACTCGTTCGCGAATGGTTTGTTCGCTAGCATTATTAGTGATTTGATACCGACTTAGGTAAATGCCCCTGATTTGCTTTCTCTCCCAGGCAGTCTGAGGTGATAATGCTTGCTGAGTAAGTGCTATAGGAAAGGGTGAAGCTTGTGGCTTAGCTGTTGGTTTACCCGTCGGAAGCTTTGGCGGGAGGGGTTCATTGACAATAGTGATCTGACTAGGCGCAGGAGTTAACAGAGGCATGGTTTTTGGTTGCGCATCAGGCAAAAGTTTACTAATCTTTAGTTTGTTTAAATGCGTCAAGCCCCAAGCGCTAAGACCCAACAAAACGATGATGAGCGAAACTGGAATGCTCCCACAGCCGCATCCCTTATTTTCCTTTTTCGGTGACATAGCAACCTTAGTGATGGTTTAATGCTGAAGCAATTGGCTTGATTCGCTTGGGGCAGGCTGTAGTAGCTGATACAAGCAAGTACGGCAAGCACCATTGGGCACCTACAGCAATTTTCGGTAGGGTGGGCACTGCCCACATTTTTCAAACCCTCTCACTGTAAGGCTTGTGGGCGTTGCCCACTCTACAATTTGTGGGTTACTCATGTGAAAACGGCTGTAAGTGCTACATCAAGCGACTTCACTGCGCTAGCGCTTCTTTCCGCATCATCTTGGACACTTGCAAAGATCCTCTTGATGAGATGACAGGCGATCGCAGATCTTTAACAGAACGCGGTTCAGTTGGCTCAAGGTCAGGATGGAAGTGTGGCACTCCATGAAACGTCCCTGGCTTGCCTTTGGCATCTGCTGTCGCCATTTAAGTAGACCGTTCAAGTTGCTGTTGAAAGTAGTCTCGCAACGTGACTGCCAAGGCTGGCACTTGAAGCGCTCGACGTACCAGATCCTCATCGGCTTCCCGCACATAGATGCTTACAATATCAGCGACAGTGATGTTATTTTCATCTCGACTCACCCGTTCAATCGCATCGCCTGCACCAATTTCACCTTCCTGCACTACAGAGAAATAGATGCCGCTCAAACGGCTGCTCAGAAACCGCTTCACCATATCGTCTCGCCTAAACTTGAGGTTGAGCTTAAAGCAGGGAAATCGGGGTTGTGTCACTATGACTTCGGCAGTACCAATGCGAAAGCGATCGCCAATATTGATGGTTGTTTCTGATAAGCCTTCAACCGTTAAATTCTCGCCAAACGCTCCCCAGGGTATGTTTTCGTCGGGTAGCTCCTGCCGCCAGTAGGCATAATGTTCAGCCGAATAAGCGTAGATCGCCTTTTCTGCGCCTCCATGCACTGTGAGATCGGCTTGTCGATCGCCATCAAGATTTAGCGATCGCATCATCACCCGTCCTGCTACTGGCTGCTTAAAGATGCCAGTGGTAATTGATTTACCTTTCCATACCACTTCGCGCGGCAGTCCCACACAGACTGAAATCAATTTCATACAGCAGCCTCAATGTGCAGAAAAATGCAATCTGCATCTAAAAGAATGGTTTAAAAGTCCAGATCTTTGGAGTAGCCCTGGCGACTAAAGACTCCTATGCCTTTGGAGAAGGCTTCGCCCACGGAGACGCTCCGTTAACGCGGCTACAGGGACACTAGCGTGTAGCCTTCGGCAGACCAGAAACGCGAAGCGAGTGCTTTGCACTCAGCCATGCCCGCGTAGGCGGACTTTGTGTTTGTAGTCACGGTTTTAACCGCCGGACACTTTTCAAACACCCTCAAGCATACGACCACGATCACATTATAGGCATCGCTCATCTGTTCATCTAAACCCCTCAACTGGAGGAATCAATCTGTTCGTTGGTTCATCAACAAGTGAGAATACACTTGACGACGCGATTTTAGGAGCAGTAGCCATGACCATTTCGATGTATCAAGCCTCAGTGCCTTCGTTCATTCGATCGCTCAACAATCTCGCAGCTATTTTGGCAAAGGGTGCAGCCCACGCTGAAGCCAAAAAAATTGATCCGGCTGTCCTGATCAATAGCCGCCTGTATCCCGATATGTTTCCGCTAGGGCGACAAGTTCAAATTGCCTCAGACATTGCTAGACGGGGAGCCGCAAGACTAGCAGGATTGGAGGCACCCAAGCTGGAAGACAATGAAACGACGTTTGCTGAACTCATCGATCGCCTCCACAAAACCACTGGTTACCTGGAAACCCTAACGCCTGAACAAATTGATTGTTCCGAGGAAAAATCGATCACCTTACCGGTCGGCAAGGACACCATGACCTTTGAGGGCTTGCCCTATCTCCTCTACTTTATTTTGCCGAACGTCTATTTTCACGTCACTACGGCGTATGACATTCTCCGGCACTCTGGAGTCGAACTGGGTAAAATCGATTTTCTAGGAAAACCTTAGAGGGGCGATCGTGACCCGCAAGGTTTTGCAGGTAGCGATGATTTGCTACACCCGACTCACATTGTGCTCATCAAGGCGATCGCCTCCGCTCAAACAAAACCATTCATGCTGTGTAAACATTACTAACCTCATCGGCAGTTACCACCTTGGCAGAAGGCGATCGACAGCCAAACACAATCGGTATCGATCGCCTTCTGGACGACAAGATTGCTGAGCATTGGTCTACCTCGGACGTGGCGGGTTTAATGCAGCAACTTCAGACCTGATATCGGCATTCAGTCGATCGCTGCATTGGCGCTAGAACTATGATCAGTTGAGTTCTACCAACGATTCAATTGCTCCTTCCGAAACTCAACCAACAGGCAAATTTTAGTTGATCGATGACGATTGACTGGGTAAATGACAGAAATGATGAGTTCAGGTGGATGGTAGTCTGGCAAAACGAGTTGTAGCGCCCTTTGTTGGAGTTCTGGTTCAATGATGAACTTGGGAAGTAACGTGATTCCCAATCCACGCACTGCGGCAGTTCGAAGCACTTCACCATTGTTGGAACAAAGCCTCTGCCCCACCCACACGATCGATAACTCCATAAAGAGTTGTTTCTCCTGTGAAAGGATAGGTGTTAGGTATTTGAGTTTCAGGAGTTATGGTAGCTAAATTTTGTACGTTGCCATTCTGAGAGAAGAACTCGATATCACATGGATGCCGCCTTGAAAACACAGATAGTTTTCTTCATACAGCTGTAGTACTGCTCGGCAATGTGCCAAAATCATTATCTGCAATTGATCTTGTGATACACACATAGCTTACAAAAGCAGGTACTTCTTCGGTCACCATGCGTTCTATATCGTGGTCTAACGAGTCAAAGATATTGGACGAAATTGCTGGCACTGAATTCAAGTTGTTAGTTATTGCTGATTTCGGCTATTAGAGGTAGTCATGCATTCAAGTGTGTTTAATCTGGAGGCTTGCTGATTTATTTTTCTACCCGATACCCTAGTTCAGCGAGTCGAGCGCTCGACTGTCGCCATTTGGGCTGCACTTTGACAAACAGTTCCAGGTAGACTTTGCCTGCGACTAATTTTTGAATTTGCTGGCGCGCCGCTGAGCCGATCGCCTTCAGCATTTCGCCCCCCTTACCAATGAGAATGCCCTTTTGGGACGATCGCTCAATGTAAATCGTTGCCAGGATGCGTGTAATCGTAGGTTCCTCTTCAACGCGATCGATGCCGATCGCTGTTGAATGGGGTACTTCCTCCCGTGTCAACAGCAGCACCTGCTCCCGAATCAACTCACCCATAATGAAGCGCTCCGGTTGATCCGTCACCAAGTCAGGTGGATAGTAGTAAGGACCCGGTTCCAAATGCTGAATCAACTGTTGCTGTAGTGCCTCTAAGCCATCGCCTGTCAGCGCCGAAAATTTGGCAAGGCCCCACTGTTGGCTGGCAGCAAGTTCCTGGTAGGTGCGATCGAAGGGGTGAGGCGAGAGGGCTGAAGGCTGAAGGCTGAAGGCTGAAGGATCAGGCGTTGGGTTTTGAGTTATTTTTGACTCCTGACTTCTGACTTCCGCCTCCTCTCCTTCATCTGTCTCCGCTTGCTGGTCTGCCTTGTTGATGCCCAAAATAATTGGCGTTTGGCAATGGGTGAGCATATTGGCGATGAAGCGATCGCCGCCACCCGCTGCAACAGCGCCATCGACGACAAACAGCAGCACATCTACCGACTGAATTGCAGCCTGAGCATTTTTGACCAGCACCTTACCTAATTCATGATGGGGCTTATGAATGCCTGGTGTATCGACAAAAATGAGCTGTGCCGTTGGTGTGGTCAAAATACCCCGTAGCCGATTGCGCGTGGTTTGCGCGACGGGTGAGGTAATGGCAATCTTTTGCCCCACCAAATAGTTCATTAAGGTCGATTTGCCGACATTCGGGCGGCCAATAATGCCGACAAAGCCCGAGCGAAACCCAGGTGGCGAGGCAGGAATGAGTCCAGATGCCAATTGATCATGGTCGTTAAGCTCATTCATGCAGTCTCAACCCTGTACCTTGTTACTAGAAACACAGCCTCTCCGTCACTTTAGTCTACGCACTAATGCTCATCCAGCAGCGCTCAGCACTCAAAACGTTTCTTACACTCTCATGACTTTAATTCTGACCAATGACGATGGCATTGATGCACCGGGAATACGAGCTTTGCTTCAAGCCGTGAGCCAAGTTGACGGCAACCCTATCATCGTTGCACCCCAAGCGCCCCATTCTGGCTGTGGTCATCAGGTGACGACCACAAAACCGATTCATGTAGAGCAACGATCGACGGTCGAATACGCGATCGGCGGCACTCCAGCAGACTGTGTCCGCATCGCGCTCAATCATCTGGTTCCCGATGCGCGTTGGGTGCTTTCTGGGATCAATGCAGGGGGAAATTTAGGGTCAGATGTTTACATTTCGGGAACCGTAGCGGCAGTGCGAGAAGCGGCGTTTTACCGGCTTCCTGGGGTTGCCATTTCTCATTATCGGCAAGGTGGACGCGCGATCGACTGGGCGTTTGCCGCCCAACTCACAAGCCACGTTTTACAGATTCTTTTTGACCGTCTTTGGGAACCTGGCACGTTTTGGAACGTCAACCTACCACATCTGGATCAGGCGGCACCGCTGCCAGAAATCGTTTTTTGTTTGTCCTGCACGCAGCCCTTACCCGGAAACTACCGCATAGACGGTGATTCCTTTTACTATGCGGGGGAGTATGCCAAGAGACAACGGGATGCTGGTAGTGATGTCGATGTGTGCTTTTCTGGTCGCATTGCCATTACGCGCATCACACTCTGACGGTAAGGTTCTTGCGGCGAGGCACGTTTGGTCAACTAAAGGCGATTCAAGCGCCTACAGCGATCGACCAGCGCTGATTGAAACCGGGACAAAAGCACTCAGCTCATTAAACTATCATTTTGTTACCTGGCTAACAGGAACTTTTTACGAAAGCTTCGTATTATTAGCTTTACAACAATAAAGACAACCCCTGTTGAAAAAACGTACTTTGATTGTCATCCATCGATAAGCAGCCTCATGCCGCATGTGGTTTGAATATCGACTTACTGTGTCGATAATGTCTGGGTTCCTACCATGATCATGATCCGCGAAATCGTCCAACATGCTTTTGCAACTGGCTATCTGACCCTTGAGGCAGAAAACCAACTGCGTCAGCTCTTGCGAACTCACTATGATACCAAAGACTTAAAGGCGTTTATGCTGCTGCAACAAGCGGCGATGTCTGGCTCAATCCGGCAGGAATCGCGGGAGCGGCACGATCGCGCGGTGGCATAGCAAGAGGGCAGGGCATTGGAAATCATGCCCTGCCCTCTTGCTTTAGATTGCAGGCAGTTTATCGGCTACGAGGCGATGATCGCCGGGGTACGTCGAGCGCGGCTTACCTCTCGCACGGGTGACTCTTCAGGGTTCTGCATCAAAAAGACGAGCAGTGGGTTGCTTTGCAGGTCACGTCGCAGAGTCCGCTGAATTTCACGCTCGATCTGCGTTTGTAATCCTACCCAGTCAATTTCAAGCTGTCCTTCGTTGCCAACGGGACGGGCAAACTCGCTCCATCGATCGCGCAACGTGACACCGATTGCGGTTTCGATCGCGTTTTGCAGTTTAGACCGCTCTAGCGAGGTGACGACACCGCTTAGATGGATCTGAGGCTTCGCCATCAGCGCACCTGTCCAGCCGATGGCGGCTGCTACTGTCACAATGCCATCCCCGGCTAACTGCTGGCGTTCCTTCAGAACTTTACTGTTCACCACGCCAGAGCGGGACGTGTCCACAAGCTCAATGCCAGAGGGCACTTTACCCGCAACCCGCATGGTATTTGCAGTCAGCTCGACCACATCGCCATTGTCAATAATCACCATGTTTTCAGCAGGCACGCCCACGCTTTGAGCCGTCTGGGAATGCTTGACCAGCATCCGGTGCTCGCCGTGAACGGGTAAGAAGAATTTGGGTCGAGTCAAGCCGATCATCAGCTTTTGGTCTTCCTGACAGCCGTGACCAGAGACATGAATGCCTTGCTCTTTGCCATAGACAACTTTTGCACCCTTCATCATGAGCTTGTCGATCGTGTTGACTACGGCGATCGTGTTGCCAGGAATAGGGTTCGCCGAAAAGACAACCGTATCGCCTTCACGCACTTTAATCTGACGATGGTCTCCATTGGCGATGCGGGTCATTGCCGACATTGGCTCACCCTGCGAACCTGTGGTGAGAATCAACACATGCTCATCCGCTAATTTTTGTAGCACCTGTAGCGGCTGAAACAGGCTTTCTTCACACTTGATGTAGCCCAGGGTACGAGCATGAGCAATGAGGTTCAGCATCGATCGTCCCACGACCGAAACCACGCGCCCGTGCTTCTTCGCCAGTTCCAGAATCATATTGATGCGGTGGACGGACGAGGCAAACGTAGTGACCAGCAACCGTCCTTGTGCCTGCGCGAAAATGCGATCGAGGTTAGGAAAGACCGCCCGCTCAGACGGCGTGGTGCCTGGTACTTCGGAGTTTGTCGAGTCGCTGATCAGGCATTGCACACCTTTTTCGCCGTATTCTGCCAACCGTTGGAAGTCAAAATACTCGCCATCGACAGGCGTATGGTCAAATTTAAAGTCGCCTGTATGGATCACGACACCCACAGGTGTACGAATGGCAACGGTAAAGCTATCTGCCATTGAGTGCGTATTGCGGATAAACTCCACGAAAAACGACTTCCCAAGCCGCACAGTTTCACGAGGACCCACCGTGCGTAGCTCTGTTCGCTTGGTGACACCAGCTTCACTCAATTTGTCTTTGAGTAGCGCCATGGCTAAGCGGGGACCGTAGATGATAGGAATCTCGAACTGTTTGAGGTGAAAGGCAATACCGCCAATGTGGTCTTCGTGACCGTGCGTGACGATCATGCCCTTGATTTTGTGACGATTTTCCCGCAGATAGGTCATATCTGGCAGGACGATATTCACCCCATGCATGCCGTCTGTCGGAAAGGCAAGACCTGCGTCAAGCAAAATGATCTCGTCATTAATTTCAAAGACGCAGGTATTTTTGCCGATTTCATGCAAACCACCAAGTGGAATGATTTTCAGCGCGGGTGAAGTGTTGTTTTGAGTCATTGGCATCCTTATCGAACGTGTAGAGAATAAAAAGTTGGTTGGTTGAAGCTGATTAAGGAGTATCCATCCATCGTCTCGATCCAGTTGTCAGGCTGTTGGAGCCATACAAGCAAGAGCGTTGGAGTGGCTAACCAAGGTCGATCGGGCTGCATGAAGCTGCAAGCGCTATGACCGTCAGTCAGTAGAGTGTCCTCAACACTACCGATTGATACCGATAGTGAACTTATTCAGTTGTCTAGAAACTTGGTGGCGCTGCACGTGCTCAGAGTAGAGCTAAGCGTGACATCACTGACGTTAATGTTGCCGTTAAATCAGTGGAAGCATCAGCCAGCGGCAGACGGGTAGAGCCGACTTGCCAGCCCTGTAGTTTGAGCGCCGCCTTGACGGGAATCGGGTTGGCGGTGACAAACAACGCTTTAAACAGAGGGAAAAGCTCAAGGTGAATTTTTGTCGCAACCTGATGCTGACCCGCCTCAAATGCCTGGATCATTTGCTGGAGCTGTAACCCAACCAGATGGCTGGCAACACTCACAACACCCCGACCACCGATCGCCAGTAGTGGAAGGGTCATGGAGTCATCTCCAGAGTAGAGTGCAAATTCAGGTGGTGTCAAACGTTGAATCTCACTAGCTTGATCAAGATTCCCTGTTGATTCCTTGACTGCCACGATATTGGCAATGGCTGCAAGGCGACTGATCGTTTCAGGCTGCATGTTTTGCCCAGTGCGCCCAGGGATATTGTAGAGCATCATAGGTAGATCGGGTTCGGCTTCCGCGATCGCCTTGAAATGCTGGTAAAGCCCTTCTTGAGGCGGCTTGTTGTAGTAAGGGACGACTTGCAAAGAACCATCTAACCCTAGTTTAGCTGCTTTTCTGGTTGCTGCGATCGCTTCTTGAGTCGAGTTTGAACCGGCACCGGCAATAAGCTTCGCTTTTCCGGCGACCGCTTGCTGCACCACCTGGAAAAGTTCGTACTCTTCTTCCCACGTCAAAGTCGGCGCTTCGCCTGTTGTGCCACAGACGACCAGCGTATCGGTGCCGTTTGCCGCTAAGTGAGACGCTAGCTTGGCGGCGATCGCAAAATCGACGCTGCCATCGTCCTTAAACGGCGTGACCATTGCAGTTAAAACACGTCCAAAATTCACCACACGGGTTCAGTTGTTACTCGTTGATTGTTAGAAGCAAGTGCTAACTAGCTGTTAATAGCTAACCGCTAACGGCTGTGATTTGCAAGGGCGATCGACGGCTGAATCAGATTCTGCTGCGCCAATAGTTCGGCAATCTGCACTGCGTTAAGCGCTGCACCCTTACGAATCTGGTCACCGCAAAGCCAAAGTTCTAGACCAGAAGGATGGGATAGGTCTTGGCGGATGCGCCCGACGAGCACTTCATCTTTACCACTGGCATCGATCGGCATCGGGAAGTAATTTGCCTGCCAGTCTTCTACCAGCAAGACTCCTGGAGCTTTGCTTAAGATATTGCGCGCTTGTGTCACGTCAAACGGCTGATCAAATTCCAGGTTAATGGCTTCGGAGTGCGCTCGCAATACGGGAACCCGTACACAAGTTACCGTCACGCGTAAATTAGGCGTACCGAAGATCTTGCGCGTTTCGTTCACCATTTTCATTTCTTCTTCACAGTATCCCTGCTCGTTAAGCTTGGAGTTGTGTGGGAACAGATTGAACGCCAGCGGGTACGGAAACAGTTCGGCGATCGGCTCTTGTCCCTGCAAAATTGCCTGAGCCTGAGTTTTCACCTCCTCCATTGCCCGTGCGCCCGCACCACTGGCAGACTGGTAGGTTGCGGCAACAATGCGTCGAATCGGCTGCACCTGATGCAATGGATATACGGCGACTGCCAATAAAATCGTCGTGCAGTTAGGGTTCGCAAGCAGCCCTCGATGGGCGGCAGCCGCTTGAGGATTGACCTCTGGCACGACCAGCGGCACAGTTGGATCCATCCGAAAGGCGCTGGAGTTATCAATGAACACTGCCCCAGACGCGATCGCGGTTGCCACCCAAGCCTTCGACACCGAGGCACCAGCCGAAGCCAGCACCAGATCGACATTTTTGAAGCTTTTGGCATCCACTGCTTCAATGGGCAACGGTTCGCCTTTAAACGAGAGCGTTTGCCCTGCCGATCGCGCCGATGCCAGCAGTTTTAAGTCTGCGATCGGAAAGTCCCGCTGCTCAAGCAGTGTTAATAGCTCTGTACCCACTGCGCCCGTCGCCCCTAAGATAGCGACCCGATAGGGATGAACCAACGTCATGTCCTCCAACGATAAATTTTTTAGGGCTCATCAAGCCGCTACCTTCAGCATACGACTCTCAGGGAGTACCAGGATTCTGGCGAAATTTTTCGTAAACCCCATCGTGGTTCTATCTTTGAAGATTCACTTAAACTAATTAGCAACCGTCCAGCAGGATCAGTTACGATTACGTATTGCGGCGATGCAGCGAATGCGATCGCCCGCTTTGACTGTCTGCTTATCCCTTAGGTCTATGCTGACGTTGGAGTGAGTGATTCTGTGCCCCTGAGCGACGCTTAAGCGAGCAACCCACTAAAGTCATTGTCTGTAGCGAATATACCGATGAAAGTTACCCAGGAAAAACTTCCCGCCAGCCAGATTGGCTTGGAAATTGAAATTACGCCGGAAATGTCTAAAAAGGCTTACGAGCAGGTGATTCAGAAATTTACCCGCTCTGCCAATATTCCTGGGTTTCGTAAGGGCAAAGTGCCACGACAGGTATTGGTTCAGCGCTTTGGCTCCATGCAACTGAAGGCAACGGCGTTAGAGGAATTGATTGATGAGACCTTGAAGCAGGCGATCGAGCAGGAAAAGATCGAGGCGCTGGGCAACTTTCAACTGCGATCGCCCTTTGACGAGCTGGTAAGCCAGTTTGTGCCTGGATCAGCGCTTACGTTTTCAGCCTCAGTTGACGTGCAGCCTGATGTAACGCTTGAGCAATACATTGACTTTCAGCTTCAGGCAGAAGAAGTGAAGCCTGATGCCGAACAAGTCGATAAAGTACTAGAGCAATATCGGGAACAAACCGCCACTCTGATTCCGGTTGAAGGTCGCGCCGCGCAGTTGGGTGATACGACTGTCATTGATTACAAGGGCGTACTCGTAAGTGACGATGCCGAGGCAGAACCAGAGCCGTTTCCAGGCGGTGAAGCCGAAGACTTTCAGGTTGAGCTGGCCGAAGGCAAGTTTATTGAAGGTTTTATTGACGGCATTGTAGGGATGACACCGGGCGAAACAAAAGAGCTGCCTGTGCCGTTCCCAGACGACTACCCACAAGAAACGCTGGCAGGTCGGGCGGCTAGATTCACCATCACGCTCAAAGAGATCAAGGAAAAAGAACTGCCTGACCTCGACGATGACTTTGCTCAAGAAGTCAGTGAGTTTGAGACGCTGGCAGACCTGCGATCGTCGCTTGAAACTCGCTACAACGAGGAAGCCGACGCAAAAACAACGGCAAACAAAGAGCAGGCAATCCTTGATGAATTGCTGAAACACATTGAGGTTGACCTGCCAGAAACGCTGGTCGAACGGGAATTGAGCTTTCTCTTGAACCAGACCGCCACGCAGCTCCAAAACCAGGGTATTGATGTCAAGCGGCTGTTCAATCAAGACACCATTTCTATGCTGAAAGAGCGATCGCGCCCTGAAGCCATCGATCGCATCAAGCGAACCTTGGCATTGGGTGAAGTCGCTAAGCGCGAGTCGATCAAGGTTGAACCCGAAGAAGTCAGTGCAAGAGCCGCTGAATTGCTGGCGGAGCTAGGCGATCGCGAGATTGACCCCGATCGCCTCCAAGCGGTTGTCGCCGAAGATCTGCTGAAGGAAAAGATCGTGGGCTGGCTGATCGAGCGATCGACGATCGAGCTGGTGCCTGAAGGAACATTAGCGACAGAAGAGGAAGAAGCGGAGGCGTTAGAAGCCGCTACCGTCGAGGCTGAGGCAACAGATCCCGATACTGTAGACGTGAGTGCCTCAGTTGTAGACGTGAGTGCCTCAGTTGTAGATGTGACTGCCTCAGTCGTAGATGTGACTGCCTCAGTCGTGTCACCAACGACAGCGGTAGAACCAGCGACAGAAGCTACGGAGCCAATCGCGATCGCGGCTGATGCCGAACGTGAAGCTGCTGATGCCGAAAAGCCCAAAAAAACGCGTAAAGCGAAGGCGAAGGCGGAGTCCTTGGACGATGAATAACGTTTTGTCTATTCTCTACGGGGAATGCGTTACGCCTTGAAACACCCAGGCTACAATAGCAGGGCCTTTCGCTTACGATGCCCACAAGTCCCTGGTTGGTTGAGGCATAATGTTTGGATATACACTGCGATTCGACGAAGGAAGCGTTCACGCCAACTCACGAATCCGGTCTACAGTGATTTCAGGCAACAACACCCATTATGTTTGTATCCCGCTCCGCTAACTACTCCATCAACAGCCTTAATGATCTGGACGTAACGTCGATCGGACCTAGCAACGTCGTGCCGATGGTGGTTGAGCAATCGGGTCGGGGCGATCGCGCCTTCGACATTTACTCTCGGTTGCTCAGAGAGCGCATCGTGTTCCTGGGCACGCCCATTGATGACATGGTTTCCGACTCCATCGTGGCTCAACTGCTGTTTCTAGAAGCTGAGGAACCAGAAAAAGACATCCAGCTTTACATCAACTCTCCTGGTGGGTCAGTGACAGCAGGCATGGCAATCTACGACACCATGCAGCAAGTGCGCTCTGATGTCGTTACCATTTGTTTTGGCTTGGCTGCTAGTATGGGAGCCTTTCTCCTGGCAGCAGGGGAACACGGCAAACGGATGTCTCTACCAAACTCTCGCATCATGATCCACCAGCCGCTTGGGGGCGCTCAAGGGCAAGCGGTTGACATTGAGATCCAGGCAAAAGAAATTCTTTACCACAAGCGCAAGCTGAGCGAGTTGCTGGCTTACCATACCAGGCAGCCGTTTGAACGCGTAGAAATGGACACCGAACGCGACTTCTTCATGTCCGCTGACGAAGCTAAAGACTACGGACTGATTGATCAGGTCATTTCCAGGCAAAATCTTCCCAAAGCGGGAGAGGCTGTTGCTCCAGTTAATTAAGAGGCAGGTATGTCTAAATACGACTCTCATCTCAAATGTTCCTTCTGTGGCAAGTCTCAGGAGCAGGTTCGCAAACTCATAGCCGGACCAGGAGTTTACATTTGCGATGAATGCGTCGATCTGTGCAACGAGATTCTGGACGAAGAGCTGTTTGACTCTAGCGCGGCAGCTCCACAGCCTGTGCCGCGCCGAGAGCAATCGCCCGAAAAACGTAAGGCTCGATCGGCGAACCTTTCTCTTAGCCAAATTCCCAAGCCAAGAGAGATTAAAAAGTACCTGGACGAGCATGTGATCGGTCAGGATGATGCCAAAAAGGTGCTGTCAGTGGCGGTCTACAACCACTACAAGCGCCTTAGCTTTATGCAGTCAAAAAGTAGCAACGGCAAGGCACAGGCTGAAGACACAGTAGAGCTGCAAAAGTCAAACATTCTTCTGATTGGACCAACAGGGTGTGGCAAAACCCTTCTGGCTCAAACCCTGGCAGAGATTCTGGATGTACCTTTTGCGGTGGCTGATGCGACGACGCTAACAGAAGCTGGCTACGTCGGCGAAGATGTGGAAAACATTCTGCTCCGCTTGCTGCAAGTCGCCGATTTAGATGTGGAAGAAGCGCAGCGTGGCATTATCTACATTGACGAAATTGACAAAATTGCCCGCAAAAGCGAGAACCCCTCCATTACCCGTGATGTTTCGGGTGAAGGGGTTCAGCAAGCGCTGCTGAAAATGCTGGAGGGCACTGTTGCCAATGTGCCGCCGCAGGGAGGACGTAAGCATCCTTATCAGGATTGCATTCAGATTGACACGAGCAACATCCTCTTTATCTGCGGTGGAGCCTTTGTTGGGCTAGATAAAGCCGTAGAGCAGCGCATTGGCAAAAAGTCGATGGGCTTTATCCAGCCTGGAGAGGCGCAACCCAAAGACAAACGGACGGCAGACGTTTTGCGCCACATGGAGCCAGATGATCTGGTTAAGTTTGGCATGATTCCAGAATTTATTGGACGTGTGCCCGTGATGGCGATCGTCAATCCGCTGGATGAAGACGCGCTCACGGAAATTCTGACCGAGCCTCGCAATGCGCTGGTCAAGCAGTATCAAAAGCTCTTGAAGATGGATAACGTGGCGTTAGAATTCCGGCAGGAAGCGATACGCGCGATCGCACAAGAGGCATACCGCCGCAAAACAGGTGCTCGCGCCCTCCGCAGCATTGTCGAAGAACTGATGCTAGACGTAATGTATGAACTGCCCTCGCGCAAGGATGTCACCCGCTGTAGCATCACCCGCGAAATGGTCGAGAAGCGATCGACCGCAGAACTGATCATCCATCCGTCGTCCTTACCAAAGCCTGAATCTGCTTAGCTGCTAGTTGTTGGTTTTTGGTTGTTAGATCTAGAAACCAATTACTAGCAACTAATTACTCTGTTCCAAAATGTCTTACGTTCACGTTCGCGGCTTCAGTCACTACTACGAATGGCTTACAGAGTCAGGCGATTCAGAACCTTCGGGGAAGCCCGTTCTGGTTTTTGTGCATGGGTGGGGCGGTTCTGCTCGCTATTGGGAAAGCACGGCTAGGGAACTCTGCGATCGCTTCGATTGCCTCCTTTACGACATGCGCGGGTTTGGGCGATCGCGCCCAAACGACAGCGAAACATCATCACTGGCTGAACCACCCGCAACCGCAGCCGAGCTGAGCTACGAGCTAGAAAGCTATGCGGATGATCTAGCTGGGCTTCTAGATGCGTTGGATCTGAAACGCATTTATCTCAACGCTCACTCAATGGGTGCTTCGGTTGCCACCTTTTTTTTGAATTTGTACCCCGATCGCGTCGAGCGTGCCATTCTTACCTGTAGCGGCATTTTTGAGTACGACGAAAAAGCGTTCAATGCGTTCTACAAGTTTGGCGGCTACGTCGTGAGATTTCGCCCTCGCTGGTTGTATGGGCTACCGTTTGTCGATCGCCTGTTTATGCAGCGCTTTTTGCATCGATCCTTGCCGGGAGCCGTTAGCCGCTCGTTTCTGAATGATTTCCTCATGGCAGATTATGATGCGGCGCTGGGCACCATTTTTACTTGCGTGAGCAAAAAGGCAACTGAGGTCATGCCTCAAGAGTTTGCGCGCTTGACTGTCCCAACTCTGCTCGTTGCGGGAGAGCGTGACATCATCATCCCCGCTGAAATGGGACGGCAGGCAGCCGCTTTGAACGACAACATTCAGTATGTGCTGATGCCAGATACGGCGCACTTTCCGATGTTAGAGGATGTACCAACATACCTTCAGCATGTGCGGAAGTTCTTGGGCATGAGCAGCGCTCAAGATTCATCACCGCTAGCGGGTAAAAGATCGTAGCTGCCGAACACTTTCAGGGTTTCTGTGCTGTTAGCCAGTTGTGCCAGCGCCGTTTTAACGGCAGGTTTGCGGGCATCTGCTTCCACGTCAATGAAGAACAGGTAGTCGCCCAGCGATCGTTTTGTGGGTCGAGATTCAATGCGGCTGAGATTAAGACTGCTGCTAGCGAACACTTGCAGGGGTTTAACTAGAGAACCTGGCAGGTCATGCACGGTGAAGGCTAGCGAGGTATGGCGACCGCCAGGGGAAGGCTGCTGGCTGAGTACCCAAAAGCGGGTGCAGTTGTCGGGCTGATCGTTGATTGCCTCAGCCAGAATCGGCAGATTGTAAAGTTGGGCGGCACGTTTGGACGAGACAGCCGCGATCGTGGGGTCTGCTCCCAACTGTTGCAGCGCTTCCGTCGTCGAATTGGTGGGCATCAATTGGGCGGCAGGCAGAAATTTTTCGAGCCATCCCTGACATTGGGCTAACGCTTGCGGATGGGAGTAGACAGTCTGGATGCTTTCGATCGCGGTTGCATAAGACAAAAGCGCATGAGAAATCGGCAAAACCAGTGCCCACTGAATTTGTAAGTTGCCAAACTGCCATAAGCCATCTAGCGTCATCGGAACGCTGCCTTCGGTAGAGTTTTCGACTGGCACCACAGCCACAGCCACCTCGCCCTCAGCAACCGCCCGCAGTGACAGGGCAATACTGAGATACGGACACAGTTGCGCTTCTTGTCCAGTTGTTTGAGCCAGCCAGGTTGCATATTGAAGCGCCGCAGTTTCAGCGTAGGTGCCAGAAGGTCCCAGGTGGGCGATCGAGATTGCCATAGCGTCTACTCCTTACAGCCTGATAAAACTCACCATAGCAACAATTTTTGCTCAAGCTTCTCAGACAAAGGGGATTCTGCCGTCGTGATCGCTGCCATCACTTCAAATGCAGCAAGAAAAACGCTCGCGTAAATTACGCGAGCGTTTGGTTAAGGTGTTAAATGCAAGCAATGAATCAATTCGAGCAGACTTAGTTGTTCAATAGAACCGCTTCCTTCTCCTTTACGACCAATGGGGTTTCGATCAGCTTTTCGGTGGGCAACCCTTCGATTGGGCATTCCTTCACGCCAACCGTAGGACGGGTGATGGACTCCGAAATTTCCTTCGCCTTAGCAGGGTCATTAACCCAGGTATGGTAGAACTCAAACGGACATTCCTTGACACCCTCAGCGCCTTCACCGGAGTTGATTTTGCCAGTGTAGCCACGGTGCAAGAGTTTGAACAGATGGTTCTGCGATTGAGAGTTTTTGCGAAAGTCACGAATCGCAAATTTAGACAGCGCCGCATACTGCACGCCCATGTCTTCTTCGCCACATTCACCTAGCGTCCGACCGTCAAAACTGACGATCGCCGAATGACCAAAGTAGCTGTACACGCCATCGAAACCAGCCGCATTTGCAACCGCAACGTAGACGTTATTCATCCACGCCATTGCCTTCGATACCATGACTTGCTGCTCTTTCGCAGGATACATGTAGCCCTGGCAGCGGACAATCAATTCAGCGCCGCGCATCGCGCAGTCACGCCAAATTTCGGGATAGTTGCCGTCGTCGCAAATGATCAGGCTGATTTTCAAGCCTTTGGGACCGTCGGAGACATAGGTGCAATCGCCGGGATACCAGCCCTCGATCGGTGTCCAGGGCATAATCTTGCGATACTTTTGCACGATTTCACCACGATCGTTCATCAGGATCAGGGTGTTGTAAGGCACCTTGTTGGGATGGTCTTCGTGACGTTCGCCCGTCAACGAAAAAACGCCCCACGTTTTGTTGCGCATACACGCCTCAGCAAAAATATCGGTTTCGGTACCGGGGATTGATGCTGCGGTTTCCATCATTTCTTTGGCATCGTACATAATGCCATGCGTGGAATATTCCGGGAAGATCACCAAATCCATCCCTGGTAAACCAAGCTTCATGCCATCCATCATCGTGGCAATGTTTTTGCAATTCGTAATCACTTCTTCTTTCGTGTGCAGGCGCGGCATTTTATAATTTACAACCGCAACGCCTACAGCGTCGTCGCTGGACGAAATATCACCGTGATAAGACATTCAAGCCTCCTAAATAAGCTTTATTCAATGCAAACCCCTTGCATGTAGGACAGACCGAAGTACTGGCAATAGCGCTTAGTCTAGCGATTTCAATCAACCAGACTTGTAACGGTGATTACATTTCTAGTGTGTAAAGCGGTTTGAGTCATGGATTAGACGTTTCGTTCGTCTGCCGTAGGGACGTTACCTGTCACGTCTGACTACAAGATGCTGTCTGCAACCGAACGGTGCGTTAGTGACTAATCATCCAGGGTCGTCCGCCATTGTGCGATCGCGCCGTCGATCGTTCCGGTTCCCGATCGTTCGATCGCTGCACCAGTTGCGGTTCGGGACTCTCTTTTTTGAGCCGCAAAGAACCAGACAGGAGCGTCGGTGCCGAGAAGAGGCGCTTGGTTCCCCCCTGACACGTTGGACAGCTAGCTGGATCATTGCATTCTGCGATCGGTCGCCACTGATCAAACACACCACAGTCGTCACATTTGAATTCGTAAAGAGGCATTTCAGTTAGTAGTTGTTGGTTGTTAGTTGTTAGTTGTTAGATGAGTGAGAAGCATCAGGACTGAAGACTACTTTCTACAAATAATTGGCTTTAAGATCGGCTCTAAAAACCAACAACCAACAACTAACAACTCTTCTCACACAGGCAGTATTGGCTTGTCGAAGATCGCCGTAGGAATTGCCAGCGTACAACACGCATTGGGAATATCCACAATGCCGCTGATTCTGCCTTCCACAGGAGCGCAACTGAGCAAGAGATAGGCCTGTTCGCCCGTGTAGCCGAATTTCTTCAGGTACTCGATCGCGTTCAAGCACGCCCGCCGATAGGCAATATGCACATCCATATAGTGCTGCTTGCCTGTGAATTCATCGACGGAGATACCTTCAAACACCAGATATTCAGAGAAACGTGGCTCGACGGGACCTGGTTTGAAGATGGGATTGACCATCGCGTATTTCTCAACGCCACCTTTGATGATATCCACATGGATATCAATGTAGCCCGACATTTCGATCGCGCCACAGAACGAAATTTCACCGTCCCCTTGCGAGAAATGGATGTCGCCCATCGACAGCTTCGCGCCTTCCACATACACCGGGAAGTAAATACGAGTGCCCTTGGACAGATTCTTGATGTCGCAGTTCCCACCATGTTCACGGGGTGGAACGGTGCGTGCACCTTCCGCTGCCACGCGATCGAACTCTGACTTGGGGAGTTGACCAAGAATCGCGTTTGTGGGATTAGGCAGTGCAGCTAACACAGGTTTGTCGCCCGAAAGCCCCGCCCCGTAAGTCCGTAAATCAGGAGCGGTGTCTACTAATTCTTTTTCACGCTTATTCCAGGTTGCCAGCAGTGCGTGAGATGGGGCACAGCCAATCAACCCAGGATGAATGATACCCGCAAATTTCACGCCTGGAATATGTCTGGAGCTGGTATAAATGCCTTGGAAGTCCCAGATTGCTTTCGCTGGTTCGGGGTAGTGATCGGTGAGAAACCCGCCGCCATTCTTCTTGTCAAAAATGCCCGTAAAGCCCCATTCGTCGCCTTGAAGCGCACCAATGTCAACCAGATCAACGACCAGAATATCACCAGGTTCGGCACCATTGACATGAATGGGACCACTCAACACGTGCACAACGGTCAAATCAACATCGCGAATGTCATCCGGGCTGTCATCATTTTTAATCTGCCCATCCGTCCAATCTTTACACTCAATCCGGAAGACATCGCCAGGGTTTACAGAGACAACGGCTGGAATATCCGGATGCCAGCGATTGTGACCAGGTAAATCCTGCCGATCCATCGGCTTGGTTAAATCGACTTGAAATAATGTCTTGGGCATAAAACACTCCTGCTCACCTAATTTGCACGAACAAAAACTTCCCCAACTCAACCTTAAAAAGCTGTCTGCGATCGCCCCACTGAAAGTTTTCCCACGCTGTCCAAGGCGCAAGATCAACCCAATCCCGATCGCAGATACTTTCAGGTTGAAATGAACAACGCTTCACTACAAGGCTTTCTGAATCAACCTTCAGAGGTTCAGATAACGTTTAGACTCTAGTGTCAAGCCTGGGCGTAATCTGTAGCTTTCATCACATTTGACGCGATCGCGCCTGCATCAAACTGCTGACGTTCCAGCGCTCTCAAGCATTTCTCTAAAATCGGTTTGCGGTTGTAAGTTGGAATGACCACACTGAAAAACACGACGACTCCTAAAAGCTGTTGGTTGTTAGTTGGGCGATCGCACAGTGCATTCTAAAAACTAATGTAGCGGTTCCTAAACGGGTGAGGTGCGATAGACTCCTGACTGGCAACGGTTTCAGGGCTGAAAGTGTAGCGCACTCGACGGAGAACCGTTATATCATCAAGGGCTATCAGTATCAAATCGGCGCGATCAAGCAACTCAAGCAAACGTCTGCCTGGGAGCATCTCTACTTCGCCTGGGCAGGCACGGGCACACTGGCAGACCCGTTTAAGCGAATGGTGCAGCAGGCAGGGGTGAGCGATCGCGTCAAGTTTTTGGGCGAACTGGGTCAGATTAATGAGTGGCTGGATGCCAGCGACATTTTTTTGTTGCCGTTGGCGATGATGGAAGCGATGGCAAAAGGGCTTCCTGTGGCAGCATCGGCGGTCAGTAGTGTGCCTGAAGGGTTGGGCGATATGGGACAACTCCTGACTTCACCGATGTTTGGCAATCCTCAGTCCACAATTCAAGAGTTGGTTGCAACGTTGAAGGATTGGGTAAGTGATGCAACGCGACGGCAACAGGTGGGCTGGCGTATAAACAACAAGCAGAGAAAATGTTTCGCGAAGAGCGTATGATTGAGAAAACGATGGCGATCGTTCAAGCCATTCTGTAGCAGTTGTAGGGGCTATGCAGAACCCATAGCACAGTTAGTGAGTGCGATTAGGTAGGGGCGCACGGCTGTGCGCCCCTACGGAAAACGCCGAGGTGATTAAATTCTTGTTCCTTTACAAATTCTTAAGGCTTCCTGGAGAAAAGTGGGTTTGTCCCTTTTAACCGCTACTAAAGGAGCTATAAGAAATTAGAAACCTGAGTCATCGGTCTGGAGCGGGAAAATGCTGAACTGGACAAGCCTTTTTTCTGGAAGCAATTTGTTTATGCCTCATGGGCACTGCTATCTCTGGAAACCAGAGCTTGTAGGACTGCATGTGCTGTCAGACGCACTCATCGCCCTTGCCTATTACTCAATGCCGCTGACGCTGTTCTATTTTGTCCGCAGGCGATCGGATCTGCCTTCCATCTGGCTTTTTTGGCTGTTTAGTGCCTTTACTGTGGCTTGCGGCACCACTCACCTGTTAGAAATCTGGACGCTCTGGTATCCCGCCTACTGGCTGTCAGGGAGCGTCAAACTATTGACGGCGATGGTTTCAGTGACGACAGCCGTGCTGCTTGTGCCGATCGTTCCCCAAGCGCTGGCACAGCCCAGCCTTACAGCACTGGCGTTAGCCAACGAGGCATTGCAACAAGAAGTCGCTGAACGCAAGCGCATCGAAGCTGAACTTAGGTGTAACCGAGCTTTACGTGAGGCGATTTTCAACGAAGCGGCAGATGCGCTGTTTCTGGTTGACCCGCAAACACTACTTACCCTGGACTGCAATCAACGCGCGGTAGACCTTTTTCAAGCGGTCGATCACGCTCATTTGATTGGTATCGAAGGGCGGACACTGCAACGCTACCAATTTTCTCAGGGTGAGTTGCAAGAGATTGGGGCTGAAATGCAGGCGAAGGGCTTTTGGAGCCGCGAAATTGAATATGTGACCTGTCAGGGCAATGTTTTCTGGGGCAATCTTGCTGCCAAGCCGATTACCGTTGCAGAACGAGTGATGAATCTGGTGCGGGTGACCGATATTACCGATCGCAAACAGGCAGAGTTAGCGGTATCTCGACTGGCAGCGATCGTCGAATTCTCTGGTGATGCGATTATCGGCAAATCTTTAGACGGCACGATTACAAGCTGGAATGCAGGTGCTGAGAGGCTTTTTGGCTACACGGCAGCGGAAGTCATCGATCGCCCGATCGCCCTTCTCTATCCCCCAGACCATACCGAAGAACTGGCGCAAGTCCTGGAGCAGATCAAACACGGCAACATCATTGAGCGCTACGAAACCATTCGGGTGCGAAAAGATGGGCAACGCCTTGAGATTACTGCCACCATTTCACCCATCAAAGATGCCACCGGGCGGGTGATTGGTGCCGCAAAGATTGCCCGCGATGTTACTGCCCAGAAACAAGCAGAAGTGTCACTACGAGAAAGTGAGAACCGCTTTCACGCATTTATGGACAATAGCCCAGCCGCTTCCTGGATTACCGATGCTGCTGGACGAATGCTCTACCGAAGTCAAAACTACTCTCGGTTGCTTCAAATCCCCCAGGATGCCGTTGGCAAGACCATTTTTGATCTCTTTACGCCAGAGATTGCGGAAGAGTTTCATCGCAATAACCGACAGGTTGCAGAAACTAATCAGGCTTTAGAGGTGATCGAAGTTGCCCTCCGTGCCGATGGCACCCTTGGCAAGTTTTTAGTCTACAAGTTTCCGCTTTGGGAGCCATCCAGAGAGTGTTCTGTAGGAGGGATTGCCGTTGATATCACGGAGCGGGAACAGGCAAAAGAAGAACTGCGATCGCTGAGCGATCGCCTGCAATATTTGCTTGCCCATGCTCCCGTGGCGATCTTTAGCTGCAAAACAAGTGGTGACTATAGAGCCACCTGGATGAGTGAGAATGCCAGAGCGATATTGGGGTATCAGCCGCGAGAATTTTTAGCAGACTCTAACTTCTGGACAACCCACATTCACCCGGAGGATCGCGATCGCATCTTAGCCAATTCATCTCAGCTTTTCGCCACCGAACAGCATACCCATGAGTACCGCTTTCTGCATGGAGACGGGGAATACCGCTGGTTCTACGAGCAGCTTCAGTTGATGCGCGATACAGCGGGCAATCCCACTGAGATCATTGGCTATCTGATGGATATTAGCGATCGCAAACGAGCGGAACAAGCATTGCAAGAGCGAGAAGCTTTTTTGCGGGCGATCGGTGATAACCTCCCTAACAGCTTTCTGTACCAAACGATACGCGAACCCGATGGGCGCTACCGCTTCACCTACCTTAGTGCGGGTGTTGAGCGAGTGACTGGACTCAAACCAGCCGCCATTGTGGCAGATGCCTCTCTACTGTATAACCTCCTGTTTGAAGACGATCTGTCCTATATGGCACAACAAATCGAGGCATCTGCCCAGAATTTGTCTGTTTTTGATGTGCAGGTGCGAGAGCGTTTACCCAGTGGGGAGATCCGCTGGGTGCGGTTGTGTTCAACGCCTCGCCGTCTAGAAGATGGACAGATAGCGTGGGATGGCATTCGGCTGGATATTAATGACCTCAAACAAACGGAAGCAACCCTGTGCCAAAGCGAAGCCAAAAATCGGGCATTGATTCAAGCCATTCCAGATTTACTGATTCGGATGAAGCAAGATGGCACCTATCTAGATGTGCACAAGTCCGAGAACGTGAAACTGCTCAATTCAAGTTTGGTAACGGCAAATAGCAACCTCTATACTATTCTTCCAGCGGATAAAGCCCAAGAGCGCATGACCTACGTTGAGAAAGCATTACAAACCCGCGAACTACAAGTGTATGAATATCAACTCAGTGTTGATGGCAAACTTCAATTTGAAGAGGCTCGAATCATACCCTGCGGGGCTGACGAGGTACTGGTGATTGTGCGCGATATTAGCGAAGCGAAGCGAGCCGAAGTCGTTCGCAAACAGGCTGAAGCAGCGTTGAGGGATAGTGAACGCCGCTTTCGGGCAATCTTCAACACCATGTTCCAATTTATTGGACTGCTCACCCCCGAAGGTATTCTCCTGGAAGCCAATCAAACTGCCTTAGAAGCTGCTGGCTTAATGCCTGAAGACGTGATCAATCGCCCTTTTTGGGAAGCCCGTTGGTGGACAATTTCGGCGGCGACTCAGGCACAACTCAAAGCCGCGATCGCTGAAGCAGCAACTGGGCAATTCGTCCGTTATGAAGTAGAGGTGTTGGGAGTTGGAGGAAGGGTGAACACGCTCGACTTTTCATTGAAACCCATTCAGGATGAGGCGGGTCGGGTGGTGCTGCTGATTCCTGAAGGACGGGATATTAGCAAAGCGAAGCAGGCGGAAGTGGAGTTAGAGCTTCAAAGCATCATCGTGAGGAACATGGCGGAGGGTGTGTGCATGGTCAAGGTGAGCGACGATATGTTTGTTTATACCAATCCCAAATTTGAGCGGATGTTTGGGTACGACGCTGATGAGTTGATCGGTCAGCATGTTGCGATCGTGAATTACGCAGGCGCAGAAACCACCCCCGTAGTTACTCATCAAGCCATTGCCACGACCACTCTTCAGCAGGGTGAAGCACCTTATGAAGTCTACAACGTCAAAAAGGATGGGACTCCTTTTTGGGGGCAAGGCACCGCTTCCTTGTTTGAACATCCTACTTATGGCACTGTCTTAGTCGCTGTACATCAGGATGTGACAGAGCGGAAGCAGGCAGAAGCGGACATTCAGGCATCTCTAAAAGAAAAAGAAGTGCTGCTGCAAGAAATTCACCACCGAGTGAAAAACAACCTGGGTGTGGTGGATGGGTTGCTGCAAATGCAGGCGCGGCGATCGCAAAACCCAGAGGTCATCGAAACACTCAAAGAAAGCCATAATCGGATTGCCTCGATCGCCTTAGTCCACGAAAAACTCTATAGCTCGGATGATCTCGCAAAGATCAATATTGCTCACTATATTGCCGATCTCACTGCCCACCTATTCGACTCCTACAACATTCATGCCAATCAGATCAAGCTGGTGACTCACATCAATGCCATTTCACTGGCGATCGATACCGCGATTCCCTGCGGCTTAATTATCAATGAGCTAGTGTCCAACGCGCTAAAGTATGCCTTCTCAAACGGGCAAGTGGGTGAAATTCAAGTGATCCTTGATGAACAGCAAGACCAGTCTCTATGCCTGATTGTGCAAGATAATGGAGTAGGATTCCCTCAAGATTTTGACCTGAAGCAAACTACCACCCTGGGGCTGTCGTTGATTCAAGGGTTAGTGAAGCAGCTTCAGGGCACCTTGGCGATTCACAGCCAATCGGGAACATCCGTTACAGTTACGTTTCCCAGAGGACAATGATGAGAGCATTAGACACCGACCCAGTGGGCATCCCTCCCTCGGAAACAATTCAAATCCTGATTGTGGAGGATGAGTATGTCATTGCTGCCAATTTGCAGGAAAATCTGGAGACGCTGGGCTATGACGTTTTAGGCATCGCCAGTTCTGCAACCGAGGCGATTGCCACAGCAGGCGCACTACGCCCAGACTTGGTGCTGATGGATATTCGGCTTCAGGGTGAGATGGATGGGGTTCAGGCGGCAGACCAAATCTGGACTCAACTGCAAATTCCGGTAATTTATGTCACCGGGCATTCTGACAAAAGCACCTTAGATCGGGCAAAAATTACCTGTCCTTTTGGCTATATCCTCAAGCCGGTGAAAAGTAAGGAACTGTATGTGGCGATCGAAACGGCTCTCAGTCACTATGAACGAGAGCAACTGTTGACGACCGTCCTCAGAAGCATCGGGGACGGCATGATTGTGACGAACACTCAAGGTTGCATTCTGTTTCTGAACCGCTCTGCCGAGTTGCTCACGGGCTGGCAGCAAGCAGATGCGCGGGGTCGGGAATTAACCGAGGTGTTTGATGTGATATATGAAGAGAGCCGTCTGCCGATCGGCAACCTCGCCCTGACGGCGATGCAAGAAGACACCATCATTTTTTTGAACGAACGCCTGCTACTGACCACAAAAGACGGTAGCACCCTTCCCGTGACAGACAGCATTGCGCCCCTTAAAGATCGTAAAGGCTTGATTACGGGCGCTGTACTGGTGTTCCGAGACGATACCCAACGCCGACTTCAAGAAGAACGCGATCGGGCAGTGCAAGAGATCCAGTTGTTGCAACTTCGGTCGGTAGAACTGGAACAACTGAGCCAAATCAAAGATGATTTTCTGAGTACCGTTTCGCACGAACTGCGTACCCCGTTGACCAACATTAAAATGGCAATTCAGATGCTAGAGATCACGCTCACACAGCAGAGCGAACTTGATGCCGCAACGACGGTTGATCGCACGACTCGCTACCTGTCTATTTTGCGTGACCAGTGCGATCGAGAACTAAACCTGGTGAATGATTTGCTAGAGCTACAGCAGCTTGAAGCAGGGGCACGTCCGATCGAGTGGCTTTCTCTAGATCTCCACGAATGGCTTTTGCAAAGTATTGATGTATTTCAGGAACGTGCCCAGAGGCGTGGGCAAGCACTGCAAACGAGCATTCCACCCGACCTTCCAGCCATAGTGTCAGACCCAAACATGCTGACGCGCATCCTCGCAGAGCTGCTGACAAATGCCTGTAAATACACGCCTCCTGGCGGCGAGATCACAGTGACCGTTTGCATCGAACCCGCCGATCGAGTGCAGCTTAGCATTAGCAACACTGGCACTGAGATTGCTGCTGCTGAATTACCACGCATTTTTGACAAGTTCTATCGCATTCCAAGCAGCGATCGCTATAGCCAGGGTGGGACTGGGTTAGGTTTAGCGTTAGTCAAGCAAATGGTAACGTATCTCGGTGGTACTGTGTGGGCTGAGAGTGATGCGGCGCAAACCCGTTTCCTTGTGGCTTTATGGCTCGTGCCTCCAGACACAGCCGATGCAATGGTCGAGCCGTAGCAGCACATCACTATGCTTAACGATTCCGTTCCCCAGCCTGACGATCGCTCAACGCTCCATCGGGAAAGCTCCTCTGCAACCAATCAGAAACGAGAGCAGATTTTGCAGGGTGCGATGCAGGTGTTTCTGCAATCTGGCTATGCCGGAACGAGTATGGATCGGGTTGCGGCTGAAGCTGGCGTGGCGAAACAAACCATTTACAGCCACTTTCAGGATAAAGAGGGCTTGTTTAAAGCACTGATGGAACAGATCACGCTCGATCGCTTCCGTAGCGTGTTTTCCCTGGAGGATTTTGCAGGCGATCCTGCTGTGCGCCTACGTCAGCTTGCCGAAACGTACCTGACCAAAGTCGCCGACCAAAACTACCTCTCAATTACCAGAATTATCATTGGCGAATCAGAGCGCTTTCCAGAATTGGCACGGCTGTAGACGAGTACCGTCATTCAACGCGGTCGCTGTCTCCTCGCTGGTTACTTTGATGCTCACCCAGAACTTGGCATCGCTGATTCTGAGGCAATGGCGCACATTTTCTTCGGGTCGTTAGTCTCGTTTATGTTGACCCAAGAGATGCTTTACGGCAAAGACATGATGCCAATGGATCGCGATCGAGTTGTAAAGAGCCTGATCGACCTGATTTTGCAAAAGATGTGACACAGATGCAGCAGTTAGGGGATTGCAGGAAAATAAGCTACCAGTCGTTTGGGTTTCGGCTACGCTCAACTCGCGATGACTGAAGGTTGAGCGCAGTCGAAACCTGGTTATTTGGTAGGTTGTTAAACCGCAAACCCCTTAGCAGTCAGCGTGAGGTTAGTCTCTGGCGATCGCCACATCGCTGGATTTAATGACCGCATACGCTTCCTGCCCTACAGCCAGTTCTAGCTCTTCTACTGAAACTTTCGTAATAATCGAAACCAATTCTACTGGCTGCACGATTTCCAGGATCACCTCACTATTCACCGAGCCTGTCACAATCCGTTTAATACGTCCTTTTAAGATGTTACGAGCGCTTACTTTGAGCGGTCTTTTGGGGCTGACGAATTCTATCTGAGCTGAAGGCGGCGGAGCCAAAGGAGCACTGACTGGGGCTTCTGGCTGACCTGGCACAGTATCGTGAGGCGTTGAGTCAAGGCTGCGGATGAGTTCTCGTAAAATTTCTGTCTTCGTCCGCTGTGACTCCTGGCAGTACTGCTCTAAAAGTGCCCGTTCGTCTTCTGAGGATTGGAAGGTAATCCATCCTTGCTCTTTTCTTGGCATGGGTATTACCAACTATCTTGGTAAGAAACTAATTGACTGCTAAAATCCTACCAACAGAAGCAGTCCTAGAGCGACAGGCAAGGGCTGAACCAGGTTTGCAGAAGCGTACTATTTAGCAGTAAATCTTATGACCAGACGCATTCTTCGTTTCCTTGCTTTGCTTTTGGTGGCGATCGCGCTCACAATAAGTTTTCGCTTTTGGGTTTTGTCTGGCGCGATCGCTCAAAATAGACCCTCACTGCTGATATCCGCTGCCATCAGCCTGAAAGACGTACTAGAGGAAATTAAGCCTCTGTATAAACCAGCTAACTTGACCTACAACCTTGGAGCATCTGGTGCCTTGCAGCAGCAGATTGAGCAGGGTGCGCCTGTCGATGTGTTTCTTTCTGCGGGCAAAAAGCAGGTCGATGCCTTAGAGTCAAAGGGCTTACTGGCTCCTGATACGCAAGCAAACTTGGCGACGAATAAGCTTGTGCTAATTGTGCCCAATGACTCAAAGGCACGCATTACGGGGTTTTCTAGTTTGACGAATGGGAACGTGAAGCGCATCGCGGTCGGCGAGCCTCGTAGCGTCCCTGCCGGACAATATGCCGCGCAAGTGTTTCAGAACTTGGGCATTGCTGAGAAGGTGAAATCAAAGTTGGTCTTGGCGAATAATGTACGCCAGGTGCTAGCAGCCGTCACAGCCGGAAATGCTGATGCTGGCGTTGTCTATCTTACCGATGCCAAGACTACAAACAAAGTGGCGATCGTCGCCACAGCCAGCGAACCATCTCACTCACCGATCGTGTACCCAATGGCAGTCATGAAAGCCAGCAAAAACCTTGCCGCCGCCATAGATTTCACCCGCTTCCTCTCCACCAATCAAGCAAAAGCCATCCTGCGGAAGTACGGCTTCATCGTCAAGTAGATAAGCTACCCATGCCTTCTGATCTTTCCCCGCTGTGGATTTCGCTTAAGACAGCAACATTAGCGACCGCTATCACGTTTGTGCTTGGCATTGCCGTTGCGTATGGCATGCTGCATTACCGGGGCAAAGGCAAGTTTTTGCTAGAAGGGCTTTTGCTTTCGCCACTGCTGTTGCCGCCGACCGTCGTAGGGTTTCTGCTGCTGCTGCTGTTTGGCAAGAATGGGGTGGTTGGACAAGCGCTCCAGCAATTTGATTTCAGCGTGGTGTTTACCTGGTACGGCGCGATCGTTGCCGCCACCGTAGTTGCCTTTCCACTGATATATCGAACAGCCGTGGGAGCGTTTGAGCAGGTTGATAGCAGCCTTCTTGCCGTCGCACGCACGTTGGGAGCCTCGGAATGGAGAGTCTTTTACCAGATTCTGCTGCCGTTGGCGCTTCCTGGCATTATCGCTGGAACGCTGCTGGCATTTGCTCGTGCGCTGGGTGAATTTGGTGCCACGCTGATGCTGGCGGGCAATATTCCTGGTGAGACGCAAACCATGCCAATGGCGATTTACTTCGCCGTGGAAGCAGGGGCGATCGACGAAGCGTGGTTCTGGTCGATCGCCATCATAAGTCTTTCCCTCTCTGGCATTTTTGCAGTCAATCTCTGGCAGCAAACAGGAGTCAGGAGTCAGAAGTCAGGAGTTATTGGCTCCACACGCGAAGCAGAAGGCACTGACTTGAGAAGAAGTCAGCAGTCAGAAATCACTTTCCCCTCCCCTCTCCACCCCTTATCCCCCCACTCCCCACTCCCCACTCCTCACTCCCCCACCCTTCGCTTAACCGTAGATATCCAAAAGCACCTCTCCGACTTCAAGCTAGCGATCGCCTTTGACACTGCTAAAGAACCCCTCGGTATTCTGGGACGATCGGGGGCGGGCAAAAGTATGCTGCTGCGCTGTTTGGCTGGGATGGAAACGCCAACGAAGGGGCGGATTGTGTTGAATGGGCGCGTACTCTTTGACTCCAAGCAAGGCATTCATGTGCGGAGCCGCGATCGCCACATTGGCTTTCTGGCACAGAACTACGCTCTTTTCCCGCACATGACGGTGGCAAAAAACATTGCCTTTGGGCTGCCTAAAGGTCTGTCTGCCCAGGCAAAACAGCAGCACGTGGAACGGCAATTAATGACGATGAAGTTAGCAGGCATGGGCGATCGCTATCCTCATCAACTATCGGGCGGGCAGCAGCAGCGGGTGGCACTTGCCAGAGCGTTGGCGAGTCAGCCAGAGGCACTCTTGCTGGATGAACCATTTTCTGCGCTGGATACGTTTTTGCGTAGCCAGCTAGAACAAGAGATGACGGAGCAGTTGCGCCACTTTCAAGGGGTGAGCTTATTAGTGACGCATAACCTGGAAGAAGCATATCGCGTGTGTCAGGATCTCATGGTCTTGGATGATGGCGTGGCGATCGCCCACGCACCCAAGCAAAGCCTGTTTGAACGTCCGACCTCTTACGCAGTGGCTCAGCTCACCGGATGCCAAAATATCTCCCGTGCGATCGCGGCTTCGCCAACTGAAATCGACGCGATCGATTGGGGATTGCACTTACACGTCAAAGAGTCGCTTCCCGATGGTCTTGCCCATGTGGGCATCCGGGCGCACCAGTTGACCTTTACGGACGATCGCACACTCGTCAACACGGTTGCCTGCTGGCTGGCAACGACAAGTGAAACGCCCGATCGCATGACCCTTTTCCTCAAGTTTCAGACACCTTCTAATCACGCGCAGGACTACCATGTGCAGGCAGAAATAGCGAAGGATGTGTGGGTAGCGCTTCGCGATCGTCCCTTTCCCTGGCTAGTACAGCTAGAGCCATCCTGCCTGATCGTCATGACAGCGTCTACTTCAGTCTTGGAAAACTGACCAACGGTTTGCTTGTCATAATGTTAAAAGCGTATGCTGGCGAGACACGTATTGAGGTTAGACCGTGGATGCAATTTTGGCGCGATCGCGACAGCTCAAGCAAGACTTAGTTGATTTTGTGCTGGATGCTGAAGGAGACTTAGCGACCGCGTTAGAACGCTATTCTGCTGAGCAACTGGCGCGATCGCAGCAGCCCGATCAGCACCAGCAAGCGCTCGTGGTTGATCGCTTTGTTATGGAGGGAACGGTTGGGACGCAAACGCCGATCGAGCTGTTTCTTGCCGCTACGCCGGATTTGTCAGAGAGCGATCGACAATTGCTCAACGGCTGGCAGCGTAGCTTTGTCGGTCTTTTTGCTGTGATAAAGAGTTTGCCGGATGGCTTTGAGCTGATGAACTGGCTCACAGCCAAACACTACACCGTCAAACCCAATGATCCTGCTGCGTTAGACGAGATGCAGCGCTTCAGGCTGGGCGAAATTTTGCTAACTCAGATTGCACCTGTTACCACCACAGATTGGACGTTTACGTCTCCGTGGAAAGTGATGGGAAATCTGGGTAAGCCAAAGCTAGCCGTGGCGATCGGCAACTTCAAGCAGAACTACAAAGAATCCCTCTACAGCGATGCGCCAGAACTGCTGGAGGAAGCGTGGCGATCGGTCGAGCGCTATCATCAGGATTTTCTCGACTTCTTTGGTAGCGATGCGATCACACTACCGGGCTATCAGCTTGGTAAAAAAATTGCTGAATTTCAGGACGTGCTAACCAAAAAGCAACTGGCGGAAGCGGGTATTGATGACTCTAAATCGCTAGCAGAACTTGCGGCAGAGGCAGGCATGGACGAAGCCGAAATCGAGGCAGCAGCCGAAGCGATGGGAGCCGATGCCAAAGCCGTTTCAACCATGCTGAGGAGTAAAGAAGCTGCCGCCAAAATGGTCACGCCCAAAATTGAACTGCCGCCAGAATTAAAAAAGGCAGAAAGCATTACCGTGCTGGCGCATCCACGTTGGGGACAGATGTTTTTGCCCACTTACACCCAGTTTGAAACCATGCTGCAAGCAGAGGACTGGCAGAGCGTCCCCGGAGCCGCAAAGCTCGTTCGTAAATATTTGGACGATCCTGCCATCAATGCCTTCGTTTGGCAGCGACTCGCAACAGCCTCTCCAGTTTCCTTAGAGGTGGTACTGCGATCGCTCCTCGAACGTCCCGATTTTGACCTTCAGACTGATCTAGAAGCACTGCTGCAAGAACACAAAAAGCCCTTACAGCCAGAGCTACCGGAAATTGCCAGCGTCCCCCTGCATCTGCATGACCTATTCCAGGAGGCGCTTAAAGAAGTGAGCAAGTCGAAGCCCAAAGACAGCGGACAAAAGTCTTCAAAAGGGTTTCAACGCTGAAGCATGGATGTGGAGTGCGGTGACTACTAGCCGACAGCACCTTTGCGACGACGCTTGACGAATGTCCCCTTCATGCTGGTTGCTCAGGCTGTCGTTTGTGGCGATCGGCTCCCCGTCACGATCATTTTTATGTAGGGCTTGTGACAACCAATAATTTCGCTGGAGGCACCAAGCTCAGCCTCCCAGCGTTTTGCAATGGCGCGCTCCTGTTCACGTGCGGCATCATCAAGGAGTATGATCAACCCCGGCTTCAGTCTTTCTTTCATGATGGGTACGAGTCCAACCCTCCCGCCCTTTGTGCTACCAGGAGGACCATCACAAACGATCAAGGCAAAGCGATCAGGCATTTGCTCCAGGGGAGGGGCATACCAGGAAAAAGCACCATAGTCTTGAAGAGGCTTTGAGCAAAGGGTCACAGCATCGATCTTGTACCGACTGAGATACTTTTGCACTTTCGTCGCCCACTCCGGATTGTGCTCAAGTGCCCAATGGCTCAGACCACGCTGTTGAGCGATCGCCCCAACAACAATAGTCGATAACCCAGAGCCACATTCCAAAATCGCTCCATCGGAGCTTAGAGCCTCCTTGATGCAACCGACAAGGTATTCATCCAACGCACTCCAATCCTCGTTTCCCCAACCGTAGATCAAGCCAGCAAGCACAGGACTTCCAAGCTGTGTGCAGGCTTCAGGAGCGTTCAAGAACCGCTTCATCGCTCGCCAGAACACGAAATCACGATGCAACGCCTGAAGTAAATGACGAACTTGAAACGGTAAAAGTGACTTCACAAGACTTCGCAGTTGTTTCATTGTCATTTTCTCACTAATACAGTCTTCATCAAAATGCCGTTGCTCTAGACATCAAATGCTTGGCTCTGAGGGCGTTTATACAAGTCATTGAGCCGCTCCAGGTAGCAATCGATCGATGCATCACTCACGATCGACGTTAGAGCAAAGCACTGAGCGCTCATTGCCACAAACTCGTCAATCATGCGACGAACCTCTGTTCAAATAGCATCGCGTTCTTCGCCTCTTCCCTTTGAGGCTAGCCATACAACGATACAGGTAGATCGGTAATAATCTAAGTAAGACGAGTAGACAGATGCTTTAAGGGCAAGTGCTGCAATGGTTAATGCAGCCGATCGATCACACTATCGGAGAGAGCATAAGCATGACAACCGCAAAGCATGAGTTTGAGATTGAAAAAACTGAGGACGAGTGGCGTAGTGTTCTAACTCCAGAGCAATTTCAAGTGCTCCGTCAGCATGGTACAGAACGCGCCCGTACGAGTCCGCTCGATAAGCAGTATGGCAAAGGTACCTATGTTTGTATGGGTTGTGACCTGCCCTTATTTTCGTCAGACACTAAGTTTGATAGTGGTACCGGCTGGCCTAGCTTTTTCAAGCCGATCGATCGCGCCATTGAAACAACGACTGACAAGTCGCTGTTTATGACCCGCGTTGAAACTCACTGTCGCCGCTGTGGGGGGCACTTGGGGCATGTGTTTGAGGATGGTCCTAAGCCGACTGGTCAGCGCTACTGCATGAACGGTGTCTCGCTGAAGTTTGTACCTGATTAAGCCTCTGCGGCATCAGGCACCCGACACGCAGGGTGAATGCAAGGGAATGATCGAGCGGACAGGGCTACTCTCGTCGCTCATGAGCCGTTTAGTCCCACGCGTTGCCTAGCGTCTTGAGAGGAAAGGTTGAAGACCAAATTCTTTGCGCTTTCGCATTTCGATGCGTCGTGGTCGCATGTCTTCCTTCAACCCTCTACGATCATCAGGATCGTCCACAACGTTTTGAAGGAGCCGATCGCCGTCTCACGGATTAACGTTTTGAGATCTTCTGGTGTAATACCAAATCCATGAGCAAAGGCTACAGATACGCCCTCACCCTAGCCCTCTCCTAACGGGCGGGGGAACAAGACTTTTACTGCTCTTCTCCTTGGGGAGAAGGGTCGGGGATGAGGGCAAGATCTGTAGCTTTTATTGCAGGACTTGGTATAGGAACTTGCACTTACACACCTAGTTTCTTGTCATAGAAGAGGCGACTCGGCTTCATCTTTTCAATGAAGCAACCGATGCCAAGGCGGTGGCTCACCTTGTGAACCATTGCCCGATCGCTGTAGCCATCGATCGCCTCTAAACCCTAACTAACCTCTCACCTGAACAGGGTGCGCTAACTCAATCGCTTTTGCTGAAAAGAGCGATCGGGTTAGCGCGCGCCTTCTCGTCAGCCCTTACTCAAAATCGTTATGACTATGATATAGTCATCTCAGTCCTTGAAGTTATCGGTCGTTGTGCGTACCGAATCAGTACTTGGCTAGCGTTGCCAATTGTTCTGCAAACTAAAAGTGCTGAAAGATCAAGACGCACCCCATATACCCAATCGAAGGAGACTGTTATCTCATGACTCAAGAAGGATGCTTGCGCGTTGGACAATCGGCTCCCGATTTCACGGCAACGGCTGTGGTCGACCAAGAATTTAAAACGATTAAGTTGTCCGACTACCGTGGCAAGTACGTCGTGCTGTTTTTCTACCCGCTCGACTTTACCTTTGTTTGCCCGACCGAAATCACCGCGTTCAGCGATCGCTACGATGAGTTCAAACAGCTAGGCACCGAAGTGTTGGGTGCTTCTGTTGACAGCGAATTTTCTCACTTGGCGTGGATTCAAACCGATCGCAAGAGTGGCGGTATTGGCGACCTCAACTACCCCCTTGTTGCCGACATCAAAAAAGAAGTCAGCGCAGCCTACAACGTCCTTGATCCAGATGCGGGTATCGCTCTGCGCGGTCTATTCATCATCGACAAAGATGGCATCATTCAGCATGCCACCATCAACAACCTGTCCTTTGGTCGCAGCGTTGATGAAACTTTGCGGACACTGCAAGCCATCCAGTATGTGCAGTCTCACCCCGATGAAGTTTGTCCTGCTGGCTGGAAGCCCGGTGATGCCACCATGAACCCTGATCCTAAGAAGTCGAAGGAATACTTCGCGGCGGTCTAGCGTTTGGCTGATTTTTATTTGCGTTAAATTGTTAACAATGACTGTAGGGTAGGCACTTGCTCACCCTACAGTTTTTTGGGCATGTTTAAATTCGATGGCGAAGCGAACTATCCCTGATTTACCGAGACCTTCTTCATGATTCCGGCTTGCGATCGCTATTGGCTAAAAAATGCTCATGTTCCCTCTCCATTACTAGAGCAAAACCCACACACCCCCCTTCCAACACCAGAAACTCAGCGCTTGGTCTGTGATGACTTTCTGCTAGTCGATCTTGAAATTGTTGGAGGTGTCATCACCACCATGACCCCGGCTGGAAACCACAGTGATGACAGTCCCTCTGCTGATCTTTGTAGCGGCATTGTTTTTCCCTGCTTTGTCGATTTACACACGCACCTGGATAAAGGGCACATCTGGGAACGCACCCCGAATCCTGATTGCACGTTTGGGGGAGCGATCGACACCAGCCAAACCGATGCTAAAAACTACTGGGATGCTGACGATGTGTATCGCCGGATGGAGTTTGGTTTGAAGTGCAGCTACGCCCACGGCACAAAGGCTCTCCGCACCCACATCGATTCGGCAGGCGATCGAGCCGCTAGGAGCCTGAGCGTCTTCAAGACCCTCCAGGCAACCTGGGCAGAGCGGTTGACCCTGCAAGCCGCTTCTCTGGTGTCATTGGAGTACTACCTCACGCCTGCGGGTGAACAGCTTGCCGACCAGATCGCCGAGCTAGGTGGCATTCTGGGTGGCGTTGCCTACATGAACCCGGACATTGAGGCACAGGTCGATCGCGCGTTTACGCTAGCAAAAGCCCGTAACCTCAACCTGGACTTTCACGCCGATGAAACCAATGATCCAGGTTCGGCAACCCTGCGAATCATTGCGGAGGCGGCGATTCGGCACCAGTTTCAGGGACAAGTAGTCTGTGGGCATTGCTGTAGTTTGGCAGTGCAAGCACCCGAAACGGCTGAAACCACGATCGCCCTCGTCAAGCAAGCAGGGCTGGGCATTGTCAGTTTGCCTCTGTGCAATCTCTACCTGCAAGATCGGCAAACAGGACGCACTCCGCGTTGGCGTGGTGTGACGCTGCTGCATGAATTAAAGCAGGCAGGGGTGCCCGTTGCGATCGCCAGCGACAACTGCCGCGATCCCTTTCACGGCTTCGGCGATCACGACGGGTTACAGGTCTTTAGCCTCTCGGTTAAAATTGCTCATCTTGATCGACCCTATGGCACCTGGTGCCGTGCGGTCACATCAACCCCGGCTGACCTGATGGGCTTGTCCACTATGGGACGCATCGGGGTCGGTCTGCCAGCCGATCTCGTTTTGTTTAAGGCACGTCGCTACAGTGAGCTGCTGTCTCGCCCACAGCACGATCGCGTGGTGCTGCGGGCTGGGAAGGCGATCGACACCACCCTACCCGACTACGCCGAATTGGATGATTTGATCGCCAAAGTCTAGCCGTGCAACCTCCGCGTTCTTCCCGCCTCTGCGGTCAAACACAGCGTCAAGCGCTACCTTAGGTCTAAAGGCAGTAAACGATGAATGGATGATGTCCGATCCAACTTTCACGCCTCAACTAGCTGTCACATTGGGCGATCCAGCAGGCATAGGCTCAGAAGTCATACTCAAAGCTCTGGCGATCCCCTTAATCAACTGCGAAGTCACCATTGTTGGCAGTCGATCGCTCCTCACCGCAACCTACGAACAGTTGCGATCGCTCCATCCAGAGCTTGCCCTGGCACATCCAGACAGTTTGCACGTCTTTGATGTCTCGCTTCCCTCTCTGGAGCAGCACATTGTTGTAGGACAAGAAAGTGTTGCCAGTGGAGCTGCCAGCTTTCATTACCTCGAAACCGCGATCGCTCAGGCGTTGGCGGGAGCCTTTCATGGCATCGTGACGGGACCCATTTCCAAAGCTGCCTGGAGTGCAGCCGGTCATGCCTATCCTGGACAAACCGAACTGCTGGCAGAACGGGCAGGCGTTGACCGCTTTGGAATGCTCTTCGTCGCGCGATCGCCCCATACAGGTTGGATCTTGCGGACGCTGCTTGCCACGACCCACATCCCCCTGCGTCAGGTGGCAGACACCCTTACTCCAGCGCTCCTTACCCGCAAACTGGATTTGCTCATTGAGTGTCTGCGCCAAGATTTTGGGTTGGAGACACCCCGCATTGCGATCGCCGGACTCAACCCTCACAGCGGTGAGCAGGGAAAACTGGGACATGAAGAACAAGACTGGCTGATTCCGTGGCTGGAAGCGACCCGCGCTCGCCTTCCCCACCTTCAGCTAGACGGACCTATTCCGCCTGATACGCTTTGGGTGAAGCCGGGACAAGCCTGGTTTGGCACACGGCAAGAAGCAGGCAAACAGGTTCTACAGGCTTCAAGCATGAACTCTGCTGATGCTTATTTAGCGCTTTATCACGATCAAGGGCTGATTCCAGTCAAACTGATGGCGTTCGATCGCGCAGTCAACACGTCGATCGGCTTGCCGTTTGTGCGCACATCGCCCGATCACGGCACAGCGTTTGACATTGCAGGGCAGGGCAAGGCAGAAGCAAGCAGTATGAGAGCAGCGCTAGAGCTAGCAGCCGCGCTATGTTATGAGCGCTATCGGTTGCAGGTTACCACAGCCCCTTTTAAGCCTTTCGTTCCCGACGCAAGCCGTGGGTAGACATTGGGCAAGCAGAAACGATGTCAATAGACGCAACAGAGAAAACCCATCTAGAAGCTGCTATGAAACGGCGGGAGATGATGCCCCTTATGTGCTTATGAGTTCCATAGGGTTTCTTAATGTGCCGCAACAAAACCTTAGTTTTACCCTTAAATTTACCGATCGCTCAAGGCTTAGATGAGACTGTGAGGGGAAATCTAGTTAGGATTTGCTGACTTTTTCAACGATTCTTCATACAATCAAGAGAGGTTCAACGCGAAAATAAGATTGGTTCGGTATAGAGGGCTACAATCAGCCTCTGCTAAATTTAAGCATTAGCTTTTACCTATTTCTACTTTTACGCCTACATCGCACCGCTCCAGACAAGCCCTCAGCCTCCAACCAAACTCCATTAGCCAGTACAAGGGTGATTATGCTTCAATCTGCACAGTATTCTCTCAACGTGATTCAAGACGAAGCACGCGAACTTGTCCGTAAAGGTAAAGTCAGCCGTCAGCAGCCAATCTATATCCTTTGCCAGTTTATTCCGGCACGGGAGTGGGCATCGATCGAATGTGAACTAGAACGCTGTAGTTTCCTGCTGCGCGATCGCATTGGGGATCTCGTCGGTCGTGAACATTGGGAAAACGACTAGCTGAGCGCAGGTTTTAACTGGAGAAAGCGCTAGCTAGGGGCTAAATGTCTTGGTTAAGACGACGAGACCTAGTTTCTAAGCCGCTCTAGCTCAGCGCGCATCGCCACGATTTGTGCGGTCAACTCCTGTAGCTCTAGTTGAACATCGGGTGGGGCAGAGGGTGTCGTCGCCGTAGCGCTTGATGCCCCTGCCGAAGGCTCTGTGCGCTTGTCAAGAAGCGTATCCACAAAGCTACGTGCCTCTTGCTCAGTGACTTCACCTTTTTGTGCCCATTCTGACGACAAGACGCTCCACTCCTGGTTCAGCTTCGAGAGAGACTCATCCCGTCTTTCGGGATCTTGCAGCACTTCAACCAGAGAGGCTGTTGCGCCTAGCGTCACGCGGAACCCTTTTTGAACCAGTTGCACAAAGTTGTCAGAATTCATCTCAAGCGCGTCCTTTGATAGTTCTGCGAACAGTCTAAGCCTATTTTACGAAGACAGTCATTGGAAATCAGGAAGCGAAGAAAAAATGCTTTCCCCAGACTGCTACTTTAACCATCACAAAGACGTGATCTTAAATCAGTTTCCCTAGATAGTTTGCTCCAGATATTGGTTGACGTCTTCTGCCAAACGGCTGAGTTCAGCTTCGGTGGTCAGTCGAATCCGATCGTCCCGCAAGGTGATTAAAACCTTAGCGGCGAAGGGGGTTGCCCAAATATTAGGGTTGCAAAAAATTTCCAGAAAAACGTCGCCCGTGTATTGATACTCCATCGGCTTCTGAGGTGTGCCGCGTGTACCAGGAGCAACCTTAGTCGCTACGGCTTTGAGACTGTCCATCAAACGCGAAAGCGCTAACTGTAAGTCCTGAGCCGCCTGAGGTGTAAAGCTGACGGCAACAGACCCTTCAACGAGATTAATGGTGAACCGAGATGCAGACATGCGGGGTGGAATCCAACGATCGGCACTCTAAATCGTACTGGCGATAGTAACTAAAAAGATCTTTTCTTTAGGAATGAACGCAGGACACACGCAAACCGCTTTAACCATGAGTTGGCGGTAGTGTCGCTGCATGACGGCTGCTACTGCGCGAGTGTAGCAGCCGTCAGCTAATGCGAATCTTTGCCTATAAGCGCTGAGGGGCAGTGGTGAAGGGGCAGTTGCTGCCCTACAGTGAGGGAAAATGAGTTTGATAAAAGCTGTGGTTATCGATAATCGATCGCGCGTACGCAAAGTTCTGATCATCACGCTGTTGCTCAATCTATTCGTTATGGTCTTGAAGGCAGGAGTCGGTTGGCTTACTGGATCACTCAGCTTACTAGCCGACGCTCTGCACAGCGTGACCGATAGTGCCAACAATATTTTGGGCTTGATTGCCAGTCGCTTTTCGTCACCCGAACCCGATCGCGATCATCCCTATGGGCACCAAAAGTTTGAAGCGGTCGGTGCCTTGGGCATTGCTGCTTTTTTAGGCATTGCTTGCTTCGAGATTTTGCAGGGCGCGATCGAGCATCTCATCACTCCAAATCACAATCCGGTCAAAATTTCGCCCCAAGAGCTGTGGCTCCTGCTGCTTGTGCTGGGCGTGAATATTTTTGTTGCCTTCTACGAACGTCGTGAAGGGCTACGGGTTGGGAGCGCGATTTTGATCGCGGACGCGAAGCATACGATGAGCGATATTTGGGTCACCATCAGCGTCATGGGCGGCTTAGTTGGCATTTGGGCGTGGGGACTGCAATGGCTAGATGTGGTGCTGGCATTTCCTGTTGCAGTGCTGGTGTTTTACAGCGGTTGGTCGGTGCTCAAAGACAATTTGCCGTCGCTCGTTGATGAAATGGCGATCGCGCCCGAAGCCATTCATGCGATCGCCATGCAGGTGCCTGGTGTGCTCAACTGCCATGACATCGCCTCTAGAGGCATTGTGGGTCGGCAGATTTTTATTGAAATGCATCTCATCGTGAGTGCAACCGATGTTGAAACCGCTCATCAGATCACGGAAGCGGTAGAAGACCGCTTAGAGGAGCGCTTCAGCCCTGCTCGTATTTTGATTCACATCGAGCCGCCGTCTTACACGTCAGATCAGATCACCTTTGAGCCGAAAGCGTGAGGCAAGAGGATGGCGGTTTTGAGTTGATTGAGCAGCTACCTTTTGCCTTCGTCCCCCATTTTTTCGCCTACTGCTGTACAGTGCCAAATTAAATGACATTGAGACAAATTCGTGTCGCTGAGCAAACCCCTCCCTGTTGCAGGGTTGCAGAGAGAGTGCGCTCAGCAGCCTAGCATCAGGTCAGCAGGATTGCCAAGCTGGCTTTAGGCGGAAAAGCAAGCCAGATATAGCCTTGCTCCTTTAACGACACTAATGTATCTTCACGACAAATAAAAAGTCACTGTACAATTTTTGAGTTGATAGAGAATCCCATCGAGCAGCTCCCGTTTCGTCCAGTCGGCAGGTCGGGTTCGCTTCTTCTGCGGCAAGATCTGGGGTAACAGCGGCTCCAGAACGGCCCATTCGGCATCGGTAAGACTGCTGGAATATGCCATGACGATGAGCTGTAAAGAGTGTAGGTGCCTTCTCTTACCATGACAAAGATATCAAATAGGCTCTATAGGCAGATCAGAGTGCCCCAAGCGGTAGCGGATGAATTGGCTCAGGGGCTTGTTCAAGGCATCTCATTGCCCGACCCAACCGCCCTCTCCTGGATGACACTGTGCCCCGCCCCCTCATCCAGCCTGATTCCAGATTTGCCAAAGCTTGGCGCAGGCGAACGCGAAGCCCTCAGTTTAGCGATCGCCATTCCTGATTCCCTAGTGATCCTGGATGATGCACTGGCAAGAGGCTACGCCCAGCAACTGAACCTTTCGACTACAGGGACACTGGGAGCCCTGTTGAAAGGCAAACAGTCAGGATAGGTGGAGGCGATGGCAAAGCCTGTGCGAAGCACGTATCGCTCCGCTACTCGACAAACTGAATGCCCTAAATTTTCGTCTGTCTCCAGCGACCCGTGCTGCGGTATTAAAACTGGCAAACGAATGATTGTGAGATAGGACAGATGAATCGGGCACTAAACGCTACCCAAACTCATAGCCCTGATTCACCCAGTAATGCCAGTCGGCAATGGCTTGCTGCGTCTCAGAGTCTGCCTCGGTCGCCTCTAGCTGCATCAACTGCACCGCCAGCGTATCGCCCTCCCAGTCAATTTCCACAAACATTTCCCGTTCGCACTCATCCTCCGGTGCCATGCCCACTACTTCAACGGTCGCGCCTTCTTTTACAGGCGAACTGCGCCGTTTACCCATGCAAGTTGCTGTAAACGGAAACTGCATGGTGTCCTGCAAGTAGTAGTACCAGCCCATCGCCTGCTCTTCCGGCCCATAGGCATCCACCACAATTTCCATCGTGATGCGCTCTTCCCGCTCCTCTTCCCGTTCGTCCTTCGCCATAGCAGAACCCTCTGTTGGTTGCTGAAGCGTGCGCTCAGATCATACGTCAACGTCCCTTTGCTAAGTCCGCATAGATAAACGTTTCAAACCCCAACACAAATGAATTACCCTACCGCAAGCGGACGAGGTATCAGAATCAAAAAAGAGCTAGCGGCTCATCTCTGTGTAACTTGAGATAGTCGTTGCCCTGGTTCTTGACGGATCGCGCAATCGTCTCCGTGTTTCCCAACCGTACTCGCAACATAACCATCGCGCCAAAACTCCTACCCCACAGCTTTTGTTTCACTTGAAGGCACCGCTTGAACATCTCCCGCGCCGTCAAGCGCTTCAGCCTCGTTACCAGGGTCACACTGTACGTTGGCACTGACTGCACCAGAAAAGGCACATGGTCTTTGTCCACGCCAAGCTCAATGAACTTGATCTCATAGCGCTTCTCGATCCCTAAGCACACTGCTCGCAAGACCGCATCGACCGCCTCATCCAACACAGCCCGTCGATACTTCGCTGGAAACGCCAAATGGTAAAGCAAAACGGTGACGTGATGACTTTTGTGGCTGTACTCGCTCATCCTGCATTTTATGACGCCGCAGAGCGGCGGGGAATTGACCCTCAGACATTAAAAGAAATCAGGAATCAGATTTGCGTTCTGCTTTGCCTTCAAGGCTAAACAGCCAGATCATGAGCGCTACCACTCCAATCTGTAGTGCCAGATTGGGCAAAAGATCACCAACCTCTTGACCAGCCAGCAGTTGCGTGAAAAAGATGAAGGCACCGATCGCCCCAGAAGCCCCAAAACCGACATACACAAACTTCCGCAAACCCCTGTATGGAGCAGCCGCCTCTGCTTTCAAAAAGGCATATTTCTCAGGGTCGGTTTGCTTGAGCGTGAGGCGCTTTCCAGCCCCGCTCGATCGCTTGTCTGCCATTACTTTCTCATTTTTTGCCTACCTTACACTTTCTACCCTACACCGCATACCGACTGAAAACACCAAGCCTGTTATACTGATTAATCGTTATGCCGATGTGGCTCAGTGGTAGAGCACTCGATTCGTAATCGAGCGGTCGTGGGTTCAAATCCCACCATCGGCTTTCAAGATGTACTGTACGTTCGCACGTTAAATGTCGCAATTCGCAAATTAATGTCGTTTTTGGCTATATTTGTCATTCTGACGCTGGTTTCGCAAATTAATGTCGCTAATCTAATATTCTTGGCTTTTCGCAAATTAATGTCGCTGGTTACGAATCGAGTGCTCCTTTCAGTCCTCCTAAAGAGCTAAAACGCTATACTGCCCACCCTGAGAGAGTAATCGCGATCATTTTCTGCATCCAAAAAATAGCCCACCCATTTCTGGGAAGGCAATTGCGACCACTGCGGATGGGCTGGTGGCATCGCGGTTATTGGCTTTCAGCCCACCCATTTCTGGGAAGGCGATTGCGGCGCTTCATGAGTCAGGGTGTGCTCACGAATCAATCCTTTCAGCCCACCCATTTCTGAGAAGGCGAGGGCGGCCTTGCACTGCACAGCATGGCGAACCAAATCAGACAAACTTTCAGCCCACCCATTTCTGGGAAGGCGAGGGCGGCGAGGCGCATCCTCTTGTAGTTCTGTGGTCGTATCAATCTTTCAGCCCACCCATTTCTGGGAAGGCGAGGGCGGCACCCAGCGCTAGAATCCCTTTCCTGTAAGGTCTCCAGGCGTG